>ENA-OQHD01000244-OQHD01000244.1-human-gut-metagenome-genome-assembly--contig:-NODE-244-length-22551-cov-3.534963_pt1 | contig 22551 bp, 27 predicted proteins | sample MGYA00242560_ERZ504711 | MGnify/ENA primary metagenome ERZ504711 (study PRJEB26092, sample SAMD00036198) | human gut metagenome | host: Homo sapiens | study: EMG produced TPA metagenomics assembly of...
AAAAGGGAGTAATCGGCATCTATTTATTTTTAAGGATAGATGTTTACGATGACGTCAGTACGATGACAGACAGGTCATCCGTATCGTAATGAAATGGTGAGACTTTTATTGCATAGTTTTTGTGCAATAAAGGTCTCTTTTTTTCATTATTAAGATTTACGCTTTATTTTGCACAACGGTTTTATATAACTTGGCACAACAGAAAGGAGAATAAGATGTTAACAAGTGAACAGGCAAAGAAGAATCAGGAAAAATATGGATTTAATGAATTGACGGAAGGAAAAAATGAAAAGTGTACTCCGGATATTTTTGGAACAATTCAAAGATTTTCTGGTTATTATATTGATCGTGTCGGCGGTCATATCAGGAATTCTCGGAGATGCGGAGAGCGCAATTGTTATCTTCGTTGTGATTACGATGAACGCGGTTCTGGGAACGATACAGACGGTAAAGGCGGAGCAGTCACTGGACAGTTTAAAGCAGTTATCGGCACCGGAAGCCAAGGTTGTGCGTGATGGCAGCGTGATCCAGATCCCGTCCAGGGAAGTCACGATCGGTGATGAAGTGATCCTCGAAGCAGGAGACTGTATCCCGGCAGACGGAAAGCTGATCGAATGTGCAAGTCTGAAAGTAGATGAAAGTGCTCTGACGGGAGAAAGCATTTCCATAGAGAAGAATCTGGATGAAGTGGAAGAAGCTGCGGCACTGGGAGATCAGACGAACCGGGTATTCTCCGGAAGCTTTGTCACATATGGAAGAGGAAGATATGAAGTAACTGCGATCGGTATGAAGACAGAAGTCGGAAAGATTGCAGATCTTATGAAGAATACTTCGGAAAAGAGAACACCGCTGCAGGTGAATCTGGATGATTTCGGAAAGAAATTATCGGTGCTGATCCTGGCATTTTCTGTAGTGATATTCGGAGTGAATGTATTTCAGGGTGAATCGTGGGGTTCTGCATTTATGTTCGCTGTTGCACTTGCAGTTGCGGCAATACCGGAGGCTTTAAGCTCGATCGTTACGATCGTGTTATCCTTCGGTACGCAGAAGATGGCAAAGGAACATGCAATCATACGTAAGCTGCAGGCAGTGGAAGGTCTGGGAAGTGTATCGATTGTCTGTTCGGATAAGACAGGAACGCTTACGCAGAATAAGATGACGGTCGAGGATTATTATGTAAATGGAAAGAGGATTCCGGCAGGAAAGATTGATCTGAAGAATGAAAATGAAAAATTACTTTTAAGATTCAGTATCCTGTGTAATGATTCTACGAATACGGACGGACAGGAGATCGGTGATCCGACAGAGACGGCGCTCATCAATCTTGGAACGAATCTTGGTATTGATGCGATGCAGGTAAGGGAGAGATACCCGAGATTGTCGGAAGTGCCGTTTGACAGTGACCGGAAACTGATGTCGACTGCTCACAATATGAATGATGCACTCCTTCAGGAAGGACATATGATGATCGTAAAAGGTGCGGTAGATGTCCTGTTGGAGCGTATGGACAGAATACGGGTTGGGAATACTGTAAGGAGGATGACAGATTCCGACCGGGAGGACATTGCCGTCCAGAACATGCAATTTTCCAGAGAAGGCTTAAGGGTTCTTGCATTTGCATATAAGCAGATGGAGGAAGAGAAAGAGATCGGTACGGAGGATGAGGACCAGCTGATATTTATCGGTCTGATCGCAATGATGGATCCGCCGAGAGAAGAATCGAGACTTGCGGTGGAAGAGTGCAGACGTGCGGGAATCCGTCCGATCATGATCACCGGTGACCATAAGATTACTGCAGCGGCTATTGCAAAGAGAATCGGCATCTTAAAAGAAGAATCGGAGGCCTGTGAGGGAGCCGTAATTGAAGATATGTCGGACGAGGAGCTGCAGGATTTTGTAGAAGGAATCTCTGTGTATGCGAGGGTTTCGCCGGAACATAAGATCAGAATTGTCCGTGCATGGCAGGAAAAGGGGAATATCGTAGCAATGACAGGTGACGGTGTGAATGATGCACCGGCGTTGAAACAGGCCGATATCGGTGTTGCGATGGGAGTGACCGGAAGTGAGGTTGCCAAGGATGCGGCAGCGATGGTCCTGACGGATGACAATTTCGCAACCATTGTAAAAGCTGTGGAAAATGGAAGAAATCTGTATCAGCATATTAAAAATGCGATTCAATTTCTGTTGTCCGGTAACTTCGGGGCAATTCTGGTTGTATTATGTGCATCCGTTGCCGGACTGCCGGTTCCATTTGCACCGGTGCATCTGCTGTTCATCAATCTGCTGACAGACAGTCTGCCGGCAATTGCACTGGGAGTAGAACCACATTCCAAAGCGGTTATGGAGCAGAGACCGCGGCCAATGAGCGAGTCAATCCTTACAAAGCCATATCTGCTGAGTATCGCAACGGAAGGAGTGAGCATCGGCGTAATGACGATGGCTGCATTCCTGATCGGATACACAAGCCAGAATGCAGCTCTTGCAAGTACGATGGCATTCGGAACCTTATGCATGAGCCGTCTGGTGCATGGATTTAACTGTAAGGATGATAAACCGGTAATATTTACAAAGAGATTCTTTAATAATAAGTATCTGATCGGAGCATTTGTCCTGGGTATGATCCTGATCACAAGTGTTCTTATGATTCCGGGATTGCACGGAATGTTCAAAGTAGTTACGTTGAGCCTGAAGCAGCTGATGACAGTATACGGGCTTGCATTGTTGAATCTTCCTGTGATCCAGGGAATGAAATATTTGAAAGAGAGATAGAAACAGAGAATGGAATTGAGAAAAGAAACGGTAAAACAGATCAGGGGGCTGATCATATTTACGGCATTATTGATCGTCTGTCTGTGGAAATATGATGTTGTGATGGATGCGTTTAGATTCGTATTGAATATTTTATATCCATTTCTGCTTGGCGGTGCGATTGCATTCGTCTTAAGCGTTCCGATGAATTTTGTGGAAAGAAAATTATTCACAGAGAGAAAGCTTCCTGAAAAATATAAAAGAAAATATGCCAGAGGGGTCAGTCTTCTGATCGTTCTTTCCGGTGTGATCGGGCTTCTTGCAATTATCATGTTCGGGCTGATTCCGCAGCTTGCCGGGACATTTGCCAGTCTCGGCAAGAGTATCCAGGATTTTATCCCGCAGCTGCAGGAGTGGGCAGATCATTGGTTTCATAATAATAAGGAGATCATGAATGTAGTCAACAATCTGGAATTTGACTGGAACAAGGTGATGGAGGCTGCGATGGAGTTCCTGAAGAACGGAGCCGGAAGTATGCTGGAATCTACGATCAATACGGCGAAAAATATCATTGGTGCCGTGGGAACATTCTTTATCGCTTTTGTATTTGCAATGTATATTTTGCTGCAGAAAGAAAAGTTGGGAAGACAGGCGAAAAAAGTGTTATTCGCATTTGTCAGAAAGGGAAGGGCAGAGGCTGCGCTGGAGGTTCTTGCATTGACATATAAGACATTCTCCAGTTTTCTGACGGGACAGTGTGTAGAGGCTCTGATTCTGGGATCCATGTTTGTGATTTCGATGACGCTGCTTAGGCTTCCGTATGCACTTCTTACGGGAATTGTGATCGCATTTACCGCATTGATCCCGATATTTGGAGCATTCATCGGCTGTGCGGTCGGTGCGTTTCTGATATTTATGGTGAGTCCGGCCCAGGCATTGATATTTATTGTGCTGTTCCTGGTACTCCAGCAGATAGAGGGCAATCTGATCTATCCGCATGTGGTGGGCAATTCGGTCGGCCTTCCGTCTATCTGGGTGCTGGCTGCGGTAAGTATAGGCGGAAGCCTGATGGGTATCGTTGGAATGTTGATCTTTATTCCGCTGATGTCAGTGTTCTATGCTTTGTTCCGGGAAGTTGTCTACATTAAACTGCGACAGAAAAATGATTTATCCACAGGATATTTCGTGAGTGGGGATAAGTTTATGGATGTGATCATTTATTGTGGATGAGGCGGATATCAGTTTTGAAAAAAGTGTTTGTGTTCTTTTAATTTACAATAGATGATAGCAACAGTAGTGCTATCATGGGTGAGAGAATACTGCCTCCAATAATGGAAGCTGTCGGGATAATCCCAGCTTCGAAAGAAATTTTCATCAGACCGATCCAGAAAGACATGACATCGATCATGGTGATACAAAGTGAGATGGCTTCTGTGGATGAATTAAGTGTATCATTGGTAATATCAGGAATTCTGCCTGTGAATGCGGCGTATACGATGCCAGTGAGGATTATGAAAGACAAGAGATAATTTAGCATAAATAATACTTTGGTATGTGGATATCTGATAATAAGTATGTGGAAGGTTTGATGAATATGATGATATAAATATACCTGGTAAATGTGCACAAATAAAAAAATTATATATTATGAATTATTACTATTTACAAATAATTCATAATAAAGCATAATATAAACATCAAACATCCTACGTTATACATACTACGTAGGCAGAACGGAGGAAAAAAGTGAAAGTAGCATTAGTTTACACAAGTACAACACCTGAATTGATTGAATTAGTAGAAAAAGAAGTAAAGGCATTATTACCTGCTGATACAGAGATCCAGAGTTATCAGGATCCATCTATCTTAGCAGAGGTTAGAGATAATGGTTATGTAACAGCAGCACCTGCAGCAAGACTGATAGGTATGTATATGCAGGCAATTACAGACGGAGCTGATGCAATCCTGAACTTATGCTCATCTGTTGGGGAAGTTGCAGATGCAGCACAGGATGTGGCAAGATACACAGGAATCCCGATCGTAAGAGTGGATGAAGAGATGTGCAGAGAAGCAGTCAGACAGGGGAACAAGATTGCAGTTATGGCAACTCTGCCAACTACACTGGAGCCGACAAAGAATACGATCAAACGTGTAGCAAGAGAGATGAACAGACATGTAGAACTGATTGATTGTTTGGTTGATGGGGCATTTGGACTAGATCAGGATCAGTTCAAAGCACTGATGACAGAGTATGCCGGAAAAGTAGCAGATGAAGCAGATGTCATCTTATTTGCACAGGGATCTATGGCTTATTGTGAAGAAATCATTCATGACAAATATGGTAAGTTAGTAGTATCCAGCCCAAGATTTGGTGCAGCAGCATTAAAAACAGCGTTAGAAAACAAAGGCCTTATGTAAGAAAAGGTCAGGAGGATAACATGATAAAGGGAAGATGGAAAAAATTTCTTGTCAGCACTGATGATTGGAACAATGGTCTGTTCACTGGCAGGATGTGCAAAAGGACAGGGAGAAAAAGAACAGGTTACTTTAAGAATGACTCATACACAGCAGCCGGATTCAATCAGTGATCTTACCGCGAAAGAGTTTTGAAAAAAGAGGTTGAAAAGAAAAGTGACGGACGAATCAAAGTAGAGATTTATCAGAACTGCGGATTATCCGGAGGAGATCTTACAAAAGCAATTGAACTTGTACAGGCTGGAAACATTGACATTCACGCATGTGCACCGGCGAACATCGCAAACTATGATCCAAGATTTTACGCATTCTGGCTTCCATTCTTATTTGATTCAACAGAAGACATGGTCAAGTTTGTAAATAATGATAAAGTTAAAAAGGAAGTTAACGGATGGTGTAATGATCTGGAGATGAGCATGCTCGGTATTAACAATGCCGGAGCAAGACAGATCTCAAGCAATAAGAAGATCACATCACCGGAAGATCTGAAGGGAATGAACATCCGTGTGCCGGGTGCTAATATCTTCATCGATCTGTACAGAAAATATTTCAAAGCAAATCCGACAGCGATGGATTTCTCAGAAGTATATACTTCACTGCAGCAGGGAACGATCGACGGACAGGAGAATCCAATCGCAGTATTTAACTCATCCAAATTCTCAGAAGTTCAGTCACATATCTTAATGTGGGACGGAGTAAGAGATACGAACATCTGGGTAATCAGTAACAAGACACTGAACAAATTATCTGATGAAGATGCAAAGTTGGTACAGGATTGTGCAAGTGATGCACTTGAATGGGGAAATGAATATCTTGCAGAAAATGAATCAGATATCGTGGAACAGTTAAAGAAACAGGGAGTTGAAATTGATGAACTCACTGATGATGAAAAAGAAGCATTTAAAGAAGCATGTTCAGGTATCTATGATGAATATGCAGATGTAGTAGGCCAAGATGTTATTGACTTATTTAGAGGACAAAATAAAGGGGAATTACAATGGATAAATCAAAAAGTATTCTGAGAGAGATTTGGGATAATTTTGAAGAATATATCTGTGCGATCGCGCTGGTAATTATGGCAGTTGTTACGTTCGTCAATGTATTCTCGAGAAAAGTTACCTGGTTTAACATGTCGTTCAGCCAGGAACTTGTAACAACGATGTTTGTCTGGGTATGCTGTCTGGCAGCAGCAAGTGCATTTAAGACAGATTCACACATGGGATTTGCATTCCTGACAGACAAATTAAGAGGCAGAGCAAGAACAATTCATGCGTATGCAAGAATGATCGTCTGCATTGCAAACTATGTGATCTGGATCATCTGGGGCGCAATTATGGTTTACAGACAGTACAAATATGGTCTGTTAACAGGTGTGCTGGAGATGCCGAGTTGGCTGATCGGTTTAGCAATTCCGTTATCAGGAATTTTCTCTATCATCCGTATAATCCAGTATGAAATGAAACACCGTAAAAATCCAGAAGAAATGAAACTGAGAAAGGAGAAATAGAAAAATGGTTGCAGCAGTATTATTTATATCGTTGGTTGTATTCATCTTTCTGAATATACCGATCTCGATTTCGCTTGGATTATCAAGTGTTCTGGCTTTGATAGCAAGTGGATCACCGCTTGGAGTTATTCCGTCTATGATGCAGGCAACAGTACAGAAGTTCTCACTTCTTACAATTCCACTGTTCGTACTTGCAGGTGTATTGATGGACAAAGGAGGAATCTCCAAAAGACTGATCAATTTGGCAGACAGTATGATGGGACCTGTACATGGAGGTCTGGGATACATTTCCGTAATCTGTGCATTATTTTTTGCGGCAATCTCAGGTTCCGGTACAGCAACCGTAGCAGCTATGGGATCTATACTAATTCCGGCTATGGTAAAACAGGGATATGATGCAGGATTCTCAAGTGCATTATCTGCGATATCCGGTTCACTTGGAACGGTTATCCCGCCAAGTATTACATTTATTATCTATGGAATGATTACGGGAGAGTCGATCAGTGATCTGTTCCTTGCAGGTATTGTACCTGGAATTATTTTTGCACTGATCTTATGCCTGACAGTACTTTATTACTCTGTAAAAAATTGACTGGAAAGGTGATACAGAAAGATCTTCTGGAAAAGAGATCTTAAAAGCATTCTTAAATGCACTTCCTGGATTCTTAAGTCCGGTTATCGTACTTGGAGGAATCTATTCAGGAATCTTTACACCGACAGAGGCAGCAGCCGTAGCAGTAATCTACAGCTTCATTGTTGGTAAATTCATTTACAAAGAATTAGACTTTTCAGCAATCAAAGAGACACTGTTCAGTACAGCTAAGACAACAGGTATTATCATTTTTAATCATCATGAATGCAGGTATTTTCTCATGGGTACTGACACAGCAGGGAATTGCTACAAAACTGACAGAGCTGGCAATCGGATTCACAGATAACAAATACATTATGCTGATCATTATTAACATTGTATTCCTGATGGCAGGTTGTGTAATGGACAACACAAGTGCTTTATACATCCTGGTGCCGATCATCATGCCAATCGCAAAAGCACTGGGAATCGATATGATTCATTTAGGAGTTATCCTGGTACTGAACCTTTCTATCGGACAGGTTACACCACCGGTTGGACCAAACCTGTATGTTGCGGCTGATATCGGAAAGGTTAAGTTTGAAGAAATCTGTAGAAAAATGGTGCCATTGTTATTGATGTCAATTGCAGCACTGCTGATTATCACGTATGTTCCGTGGCTTACAACGTGTTTAATTAAGTAAAATTATATGCAGCTGTGAATTGCACATAATCCCAACATAGTGTATACTTATTATATATAACTAACTAGAAAGATGTTAGGATGATGGAGATGGAAACAAAAATGTTTTATGAAAAAAGTCTCTTGCAAATAAATCAGTCGTTGAGAGAGTAGTGGATCAAATAACAAATGCAATTATTAATGGCGAATTACTGCCGGGAGACAAGCTCCCGACAGAGCCTGAATTATGTGAGACATTTAATGTCGGAAGGAATTCTGTCCGGGAAGCAATCAAGATTTTAGAAGCATATGGAGTTGTTGAAATCAAAAGAGCAAGCGGAACATATGTCAGAAAGGAATATAACTATAAGATGTTATATCCAATCCTGTACGGAATCATTTTGCAAAAAGATTCCAAACGTCAGATCGTAGAATTGCGAAAAGTAATCGATGTCGGAGTTTTACAGGAAGCAATGCGGAAGATGGAGGATGAAGATATCCAACTGCTGTCGGATAATGTAAAGAAGATGCAGGAAGAGATGGATAAAGATGACCCTTCCGAGATGACGCTTTTTGATTTGGATGTAGATTTTCATTCGGTTTTGGTAAATGTACTTAAGAATGAATTACTGGACAGCATTTGTTACTATGTAGATAAGATTACGAGACAGACCAGAGTGATGACAATCACTTACATATTAGAGAATGGCCATCAGGAAGAACTGGTAGAGTTACACCGAGAGATTATCGATGTATTGAGGAAAAAAGACGAAAGTCAGATTAATTCAATCGTAGAAAGACATTATAAATACTGGGAAAAATAAGCCGCGATACCCATTTGACTGGAGTGCGGTGAAAAAATCGGATTCCAAAACAAGGAATCCGACTTTTTTTTATTACCGTACACTAGGGACAGAAGGGAATCCGACAAACCCGGTATAAGGAGAAAAATTATGATATACAGAAAAAAAGAAGAACTAGAAACCGTAATGATCGAATCATGTATGGGCGGTAAGGGGATCGTGAGAATGGAAAAATTACTGTATGCCCCGGAAGAGATGTTAGAAAAAGGAAGAGCATATGTAAGACACACTCTGGAACCGGGGGTTTCCATCGGACAGCATACACACGAAGGAGAGATGGAGACTATGGTGATCGTATCTGGAAATGCCGAGCATACGATCAACGGTGAAGTACAGGAATTAAAGGCAGGAGACATTATCGCAGCAATGCCGGGAGATACACATGGCATCGTAAATAACGGGGAAGAGTCGCTGGTTCTGATTGCACAGGTATTGTACGAATAGGTAAAATAACACATAAATTATAATAGTAAATGAGCAGATGGAGGAAAAGAAAATGGCAGAGAAAGTACTGATTTCCGTTGCACCTGTAAGTGCAGCAGACACATATATTGATCCGGAGAAAATTGCGAACGATGTGATCGCATGCGCAAAAGCTGGGGCGGCAATGGTGCATTTGCACGTAAGAGACAGTCACGGACAATTGACTGATAACCTCGATGTATTAAAAGAAACAATTGAACTGATCCGTAAAGAATCAGACATCATTATTGAAGTATCAACAGGCGGCGTATCAAACCTGACGATTGAGGAACGTTGTGCACCGTTATATTATGATCAGGTAGAAGCATGCTCTTTGAATGTAGGTTCTACGAACCTTGGAGATGCAGTTTATTGCAATCCAATCCCGGAAGTAAAATATTGTGTAAATGAAATCATCAAAACAGGAAAGACACCGGAAATCGAAGTAATTTGAAATCGGTCATACTTACATGGGTACAGAAAATTAAGAGAAGAATATGATATGAAGGAACCAATCTGGTTCAGCGTTGTATTAGGACATCCGGGAGAGGCGCCGGCAACACCGGAATCATTAAGTGCAATGGTTAACTTTATTCCCAAGGATGCAATTTGGGGAATCACACACGCACACCGGAAAGATTTTGGAATTATAGCAGGAGCTCTGGGTCTTGGTGCAAAGACAGTTAGAATCGGATTCGAAGACAGTGATTATCTTGATCCGGAGACACAGGTAGATAACAATCTTCCACTAGTAGAAAAGACCGTTAATCTGTTACACGCAATGGACAAAGAAGCAATGACTCCGGATGAAGCAAGAAAAATGCTGAAGATCGGATATTAAGAGGATAGGAGACAGACATGAAATTAGAATCAGAAGTATTACAGTCATATAATAAGATCGATGAGCAGTATGTAGAGTCTCTGCTGGAAAAAGGAATCCAAAAAAAATAATAAAACATTTGTTGTGCTGGATGATGATCCGACTGGTGTTCAGACGGTTCACGATGTGCCGGTATATACGAATTGGGAGAAAGAGACTCTTCGCCAGGCATTTGCAGAAAAGAATAACTTGTTCTTTATTTTGACAAATTCCCGTGGATTTACGGAAGAGCAGACAACAAAAGCACATAAAGAAATCGCGGATGTAGTAGATGAGGCTGCAAAAGAAGCCGGAGTGGAATATGTATTTGTCAGCAGAAGTGATTCAACTCTGCGAGGACATTATCCGTTAGAGACGGAGATTTTAAAGGAGAATTATGAGTATCATACAGGAACTACCATTGACGGAGAAATTTTGTGTCCATTCTTTAAAGAAGGCGGAAGATTTACCATCGACAATATTCATTATGTAAAATATGGAGACGAGCTAGTGTCTGCAAATGAAACAGAATTTGCAAAGGATCAGACATTTGGATACAGTTCACTGACTATGCCGGAATATGTGGCAGAAAAGACAGATGGAAAATATCATGCTGAAGATGTAACATGTATTTCTTTAAAAGATATCAGAAGCATGGATATTTTCAAAATCGAAGAAGCACTGATGCAGGTAAAAGATTTTAATAAAATCATTGTAAATGCGGTTGATTATATTGATCTTAAGATCTTCAGTATTGCGTTATACAGAGCAATGAATAAAGGAAAATTATTCATGTTCCGTACCGCTGCTTCGCTTGTAAAAGTAATGGGCGGTGTTACAGACCAGCCACTTCTTGAGCGTGGCCAGATGATTGTAAAAGAGACACAGAACGGCGGAGTGATCGTAGTTGGATCACATACGGAGAAGACTACAAAACAGGTAGAAGAACTAAAGAAATTAACAGATATTGAATTCATAGAGCTGGATGCAACATTAGTTGCAGATGAGGAAGCATTTGAAAAAGAAGTGCAGAGATGTTTGAGGCTGGAAGAAGAATGCATCAAAGCCGGAAAGACGGTATGCTGTTATACAACAAGAAGCCTGATCAAAGCGGATACGGGAAATAAAGAAGACGAGCTTCGTTTATCCGTTAAGATTTCAGATGCAGTACAGTCACTGGTTGGAAGACTAGAAGTTATACCTGCGTTTGTTATTGCAAAAGGCGGAATCACATCCAGTGATGTAGGAACGAAGGCATTGAGGGTTATCAAGGCAAATGTTCTGGGACAGATCGAGCCGGGAATTCCGGTATGGCAGACAGGGGAAGAGAGTAAATTCCCAATGACACCATATATCATCTTCCCGGGAAATGTCGGTGAGGTTACAACATTAAGAGAAGCTGTAGAAAAACTGACAGGAAATAAAAATATACATATATCTAAAGGGGATGGGGAGTTTTTGAAAAAATCCGCCATCCATATTTAATGTATAATATATAGTTATTGCGCATAAAATATAAAATGGAGATAAGGCAGGCATAGGCGGATAGTGTTATATCTTACAGATTTTATTGTTCCGTTGGTAACATTCGGGATTATAAGTTATGGGATTTTAATGAAGGTTCCGGTCTATGATACGTTTATTAAAGGTGCGAAGAAAGGATTTCTCGCAGTGATCAAGATCATGCCGACGCTTGTCGGGCTGATGGTGGCAGTGGGGGATATTAAGGGCGTCTGGTTTTCAGGAGATGATTGCAAATGGAATTGGAAGGGGTACGGACAGGATCGGTTTCACGGGAGAACTGGTTCCGCTTACAATAGTAAAAATGTTCTCTTCATCGGCGGCAACGGGACTTTTGATGGATATCTTTAAAGAATATGGGGCGGATTCGTATATCGGTCTGATTGCATCAATCAGTATGTCTTGTACGGAGACGATCTTTTATACTATGAGTGTCTATTATATGACAGCCAGAGTTACGAAGACACGCTATACGTTGACGGGTGCGTTACTTGCAACTCTGGCTGGGTGATTGCCAGTGTAATATTGGCTGGTATGATGGTGTGAGAGCAGGGGCTCACTATAGTGTTCTGGAAAATCTAATTATTCCCAGGGTTTCTTGTGATGTCCGGAGGAATCATTGCCGTCTTTGCAATCTCTTCCGTTCTGCGATTTGCTCCAGATACGGAGGGCGGCGAGGATTCCGAGTGTATACAGGATCGTCACGAGTATTACCGGATTATCCTTCAGAAAATAAATAATAAGGATAACGGATAACAGACAGATGGCGAGCTGGAATGTAGTCCAGAATCTTTTCTCTCGTACTTCCTTTGCCTGCTGGAGAAGTTCCATACGTTTCTGTTCCATGCGGAGATACTCCATCAGATCTTCATCGCTGATGCGGGAGAGGATCTGTTCATCACGGTTCATCTCAATCTTGCGTTTGGAACGGAAATTTGGAGAAAAAATTCGCGGAACGGATGCTCATCTTTGGAGCGGGATTTTTCCTGTTGTTCGTAGAAATCCCTCTTCCAAGTCATCGTCGTCTTTTTCTTCTTCCGCATCTTTTGGTGAAGATCTTTTCGTATTTTGGGGTGTCACTGAATTTGTTAGTGTTATCGGCAGTTTTACCGTCGGTAGCTTTGCTTTTCAGTATCTGAAGTTTCCTGCGCAGCAGATACAGTTTTCTCCTCATCAGAAATAGGGTAAAGCACAACGTTGTCAGTGGCAGCAGGTGCGGTAGCTTCAGTTACTTTAGTCTCAGACGATTCTTCGGTCTGTACTGCTTTTTCTATATTTTCGGACATAATTTTACCTCCGTCTTCATTTCTATGTTGTATATTGTCTTTTATTTTATCTTTATTATTTTATCATATCAGCTATGAAAGCGAAAAAACAAATAAGAGTACATGAAAAATTTTGGAAAATAACTTGCAGTAGAAAAACTCCCCTAAAAATGGTAGAATTGTAAGGAATCATTTGGAGGAAAACAAGATGCAGTTAATGAATGAAATCCCGGATACGTTCTGGAGTCTGTTCCGTTCGGTCAACCGGGATATTTATATTGAAGCACTTTTATGTATTAATGAAGAATACGAATATAATAATTATTTCCTGACGAAAGAGGTGTGCATCCAGATCTTAAGTGATATGAATGCGAAGAAGCGCTTTGAGCTACAGCGGGAGGAAAATGATACAGACTTTGATATGTTGGAGACGCCTTCTTCGAGGATCTTAAACTGGCTGCTGCGGGCAGGATGGCTGAAGCGTATCGAGGATTATAATACACTGGTGACAAATATTGTCATTCCGGATTATGCGGCGGTGATGATCGATGCATTTGAAAAGCTGAATTCGGAAGATGCATCGGAGACGGATATTTATATTCAGAATGTGTATGCAACGCTGTATGCGTTCCGCAATGATCCGCGGGCAAGTGTCGGGCTCTTAAGGACGGCTCTGGTGAATACGAGGCGGCTGAATAAGGCACTGCAGGATATGCTTCATAATATGAATAAATTCTTTGCGAAGCTCTTGCAGCAGGATTCTTACAGTGGGATCCTGCGGGAACATCTGGACAGTTATGTGGAAGAAATCGTATGGAAGAAGTATCATATTCTGAAAACATCGGACAACTTTTATATCTATAAGATGGATATTAAGAAATGTCTGAGAGAGATCCGGGATGATGAAGCATTTATCATGAAGGTACAGGCACGGTCGAAGATGCTGGGAGATAACCAGGATGATGTGTTGGATCTGTTGGATCTGATCGAGCGTGGATTTGACGATATCGAGCACCGCATTGCCAATATGGACAAAGAACATACGAAATATGTCCGGGCAACGGTAACCAGAATGAATTATCTGTTAAGCGGTGAGACGGATACGAAGGGCCTGGTGGTACAGCTTCTGAATAAGATGTCGGAAGAAACGGAGCAGATGGAAGAGATCATCACAGAGACCGGAAAGCGCATGAATCTGTCACTTCTGGAGATCCTGTCAGAGAAGTCTTTATATAAGAGAAGAAAATCCAGAAAAGACTTCATCAGTCAGCTGCTTCCGGATGAGACGACGGGAGATCTGGATAAGGACGATATCTTAAGACTGAACCGGATACAGATGCGGTTCAGCAAGAAGCAGATTGAAGAATTCATCGAGAATAATATGGAAGATGAAGTGATGGATGCGTCGAAGATCAATATTGCTGACGAGGAAGAATTTGAAAAACTGATTCTTGCTTATGATTACAGTACGCGTAAGAACAGCAGATATATGGTGCTGGAAGAAGAACCGGAGATGGTGGAAAAGGACGGATACCGGTATCCGGCACTCAGGTTTGTGAAACGGCGCGTGTAATAGATAAAAGGAGTTCTGAAAATAAATGATAGATTATTACGAACAGTTAACTCAGGAAGAAAAAGAAGAGATCACAGAGGTCATCCAGACACTGTACCGTCAGACATTTCTCCTGGAAAGAAAATTTGATAAACGTGCGGGAAGGATGCAGTATACAAAAGAATACCGTACCTGTACGAAGCATCTGGAATTTTTTGAAAGCATATTTTGAGGTGGCGGGGATCATACTGCGGAAAATGTACATATGGGTGTGATCTATATCCAGGGAGAGCAGTTATGGGGTGAGAAGCTGCCGCGTCTGGCGACGATCTATTTACTGGTGCTGAAGCTTATCTATGACGAGCAGATGCAGACTGCATCGTCAAGCAGCCATGTGGTGACAACACTTGGTGCAGTAAACGGAAAAGCGGGAGAATTTCATGTATTGAAGAGTCTTCCGTCAATTACGGAAATGAGACGGACGATCGCACTTCTGAAGAAGTATCAGATCATCGAGCCGCTTGATGTTCTGGAAGAATTAAACGAGTCGACCCGCCTGGTCATCTACCCTTGTATCCATACGGTACTTTTAGGAGACGACATCAGGGAATTATTAGCAACATTCAGTGAGGAGGATCAAATTGGAGACGAAGCAGCCATTCAAAGCACTCTCGAAGATATGCCTGAATAACTGGCATTACATAGATAAAAAGATACTGACGCTTAATGAAGGAATCAACTTCTTCACCGGACATTCCGGAAGCGGTAAATCGACGGTTCTAGATGCGATCCAGATCGTGCTGTATGCCAATACGGACGGCCGTGGATTCTTCAACAAGGCGGCAGCAGATGATTCGGACCGTACACTGATCGAGTACTTAAGAGGTATGGTGAATATCAGTGAAAATAATGAATCACAGTATTAAGAAATCGTAATTTTTCCAGTATCGATCGTGCTGGAGCTGACACAGACGAATACCAGAGATAAACAGTGTGTCGGTGTTGTGTTTGACGTGGATACGTCGAATAATGACGTAAGCCGCCTGTTCTTCTGGCATACGGGAGAATTACTTCCGAATCATTACCGTTCGGAAGGCCGGTGCCTTACCACTGCGGAAATGCGTGAGTACCTGCAGCGTTCCTTTACGCCGGAACAGTTCTACTGCGGTCCGAGCAATGAAAGATTCCGGAGACAGCTATACGATATCTATCTTGGCGGTCTGGACATGGAAAAACTTTCCAAAGCTATTCAAACGTGCGATCTCGTTCCGTATGAATATCAAACTGGAAGATTTCGTAAAGGAATATATCTGTATGGAGCAGGATATCCATATTGAGGATCTGCAGGAAAGTGTCATGCAGTATGGACGCATGCGCAGTAAGATCGAAGAGACGATGGAGGAGATCAGAAGACTGAAGCTGATCTGTGGAAAATATGAGCAGTATGCAGAAAAATCCGATGAGGAGAAGGTGTGCTCTTATCAGATCGACCGTCTGGAGATCATGAACCATGAGGTGAAGAGTCAGGAAGCCAGAGATCGGATCAAGGTAAGGCAGGAAGCCATCGAAGATCTGAAAAACGCAGCAACAGGTGCTGGAGCAGGAAGAAAAGGACCTGCAGAAAGAGTATGAAGAGATCATTCTGCGGATCGCAGACAGTGGGTATGCGAGACTGGAATCAGATCTGGATACATTAAATGAGACGCTGGAGCGTCTGAATAACGGAAAAGTCCGCTGGGAGCAGACTGCAGAGCATCTGAAGGCATGGACGGAGAAAGACATTACGCCAAATCAGGTGATCTGGGATATTGAAAAATTCGCAGACGGAAGCATTTCCGAAGAAGAGCTTGTGCGCCTGCAGGAAGGCTTAAAAGATCTGCAGGAGGAGCTGGAAGACCAGAGACAGGAAGCGGATGCAGACCTTCGCCGGATCAAGAAAGAAGAGAAAGAGGCAAGAGCAGAGTTAAAAGAACTGAAGCAGGGAAAGAAGGCTTATCCGAGAGAGCTGGAAGAGGCGAGATTCGAACTGCGTAACCGTCTGCATGAGCGCTGCGGCAAGTTCGTGAATGTGCATATTCTTGCGGATCTTCTGGATGTGAAGGACGAGAGATGGCACAATGCAGTGGAGGGTTATCTTGGAAATAATAAATTGCAGCTGATCGTGGAACCAAAGTATGCCAGGGCTGCGATGGACATTTACCAGGAGATGGATACGAAACGTTTCTTCCGGGCAGCAGTCCTGGATACGGAGAAGCTTACGAAGGACAAGCATCAGGTACAGCCGGGCGCGCTGGCAGAAGTAGTAAAAGCGAAAGAAGCGTATGTGAAGGAATACATTAATTTCTTCCTTGGAAATGTAAAGAAATGCGAATCACTGGATGAACTGCGTGAGTGCAGGATCGGTGTGACACCGGATTGTATGCTGTACCAGAGCTACAAACTGCAGCACATGAATCCGGAGAATTACACCAGAAGAGCCTACATCGGTGAGACGAGTATGCGCCAGAGAATCCGCAAGCTGGAAGAAAAATGTGAGAAGTTAAATGGCGAGAGAATGCCGGTACAGGAGCTGTTAGAAGAGATCCGCCAGGCAATGCAGATGGAGATGTTGAAGCAGCCGGCAGAGGATTATCTCGGATGGCTGGCTGACAGCAAGGCAATCATTTCCAAAGAAAAGAAAAAGGCTCAGCTTCTGGAACAGATGCAGAAGTTAAAGGATGAATCCGTTGCTGCATGGGAAGGCAAGAAGAAAGAAGTGCAGGCGGCACAGGATGCGAAGAAAGAATCCGTATCCAAAGTGCAGGAAGCAATCTGGGAGAATAAGAAAGAAATCGAACGTCTGAATGCAGAAGTTCTCGAATCGGAAGAACAGATGAAGGACGTGAAGAGAAAAGTAGAAGATAAGCGTTACGAGAAGGAATTCCAGGAATATCTGTCGGGCAGAAAATCCGAGAATTATGAGTATCTGAGACGTCAGATGGTTTCGCGGGTATATACGCTCAGGGAAGAAGAGGAAGACGCTTACCGGAAGCTGGTGGAAGAGAGAAGCAGTTATATCAGAGAATATCCGAACCGTACATTCTCAACTTCTATCCGGGACAACGCGCCGTATGAGAAGCTTTTGAATTCGCTGTCCTGCGATCATCTGGAGACTTACAGGGAGTCGGCGAAGACACAGGCGAAAGCGGCTGTGGAGCATTTCAAAGATGACTTCATCTTCAAGATCCGAAGTGCGATCCTGGAGGCTTATCAGAGAAGGGATGAGCTGAACCGGATCATCAGCAAACTGGACTTCGGTAAGGATAAGTATCAGTTTGTGATCACGAAGAACAAGGGTGCAGATGGAAAATATTATAAGATGTTCATGGATGATTCCCTGCAGATCCGTCCGTCTGACTTAGATGATACGATGGACAACCAGCTTGATATGTTCACGATGGAGCATGAGAACCAGTATGGGGAGATGATGAACGAGCTGATCAACATCTTCATCCCGCCGGAGAATGCGACGAAGGATGAGATGGATGAGGCAAAACGCAACATGGATAAGTATGCGGATTACCGAACCTATCTGTCATTCGATATGCAGCAGATCGTACATGGCGATAAGGAGATGACGATCGGACTGAGTAAGATGATCAAGAAGAACTCCGGCGGAGAGGGACAGAACCCGCTGTACGTGGCACTTCTGGCAAGCTTTGCGCAGCTTTATAAGATCAATCTGTCGCCGAAGATGCACCGGTCACCGACACTGCGTCTGGTTGTGTTGGACGAGGCGTTCTCCAAGATGGATGCCGAGAAGGTGGCAAGCTGCATCTCACTGATCCGCGGACTTGGCTTCCAGGCGATCATCAGTGCGACGAACGATAAGATCCAGAACTATCTGGAGAATGTAGATAAGACTTTCGTGTATGCGAACCCGAATAAGAGACATATTTCCATTCAGGAATTTGAGAAGACGGAGTTTGGGGAGCTGGCAGAGGAATAAGGGGGACGGGGAAAGTGGCTTTTTCCCCGTCCCTAGTGGCTTTACGAAAGGATGTCAGTTTACCACTGACAGGTGATAATATGAATACAATAAAGAAAAGTCTGAAAGACAGGGTGTGGGATTATCTTATAAAAAAATGGAAAAATATATCGTGCCGGGAATCCTGATGATAGGTGGAAGCAGTTATTATCCAGCGAAAAGCAGAAGACGGTAGAGCCACATGCTATATCAGAATTTGCGTTATACAGGATGTTATGAATAGGTATTTTCTGCATAGCTATTACGTGCCTGTCGAGGTGTCATTCCGTAAATCTCTTTGAAAAGACGGTTTAAAAATCGTCTGGTTAGTGAAACCACTCTCCTGCATTACCTCAGAAATGGACTTGTCTGTATTCATCAGAATACGTCCAGCATGAGAAATACGCACCTCATTCAGGTAACGAAGAAATGTGATACCCATATGCTGCTTGAAAAAACGGCAGAAATATTCTCGGCTGAATCCTACCTGATTAGCTACTTCTTCCAATGAGAGCTTTTCTGTATAATGTTCATTCACATAGGAGATGATCTTTCGCAGAATATCATTAGACTGACCTGTTCCAGTAGTCGTTCCCGGCAGGGAATATACGGAAAAATAACGAATCAAATCAGCAAGCATCAGCAATGCCGTGCCGTCTGAACGCATGGCGCTGGTGGTTTTTATTTTCGACATTGGTTCGTGTCAGATCGTGTGCAAGCTGACAGAGGTGAATATACTGGGTGGATTTTGAATCATCCAGAGAAACCGGGCGGCATTTGATGTGATATAGTTCCAAATTCGGACAGTAAACAGAAAGCTGCCTTTTATCAACATGGATACATAAGAACATATATAGCTTAGAATCAGAATGAATAGAATGAACTTCTTTTGAATCAAAAACAATCAGTTGATTGCGCTGAAGGGTAAGATGTTCGTGTTCGATATGAATACGGACAGAACCATTCAGACAGAATAAAATTTCCATAGCCTCATGCCAGTGGGGCCGGAATATGTGTGTTTTCAAGTGCTGCCATAGATACCTGTATTCCAAGATTGCCAAGTGGATGGAGTGCTTCGTGATATGCTTTTGCCATAATATCCTCCTTTATATGAATAGTAAATGTCAATATCGTTTTAAAATAAGATAATTATAGCACTGGTTTGAAATTGAAAACAAGGCTAAAATGCAAGATGTAAACGGAAAACAAAGAAAATAAATATATAGATAGTAAAAAAGGAGAGGTCAATATGAGTACAGTAGCAATTAAGAATACAATGGTAATGAATAATACTGAGAAAAAGGCTAGTTTAGTGGAGCGTTTCAAAAAATATGTCCTGGATAATGCAGAGTATTTTGCGGCGGCTTCTGCAGTGATGACCGGAAATGGTTATGCAGCAGGACAGATTATGAGAGAGGCAAGACGTGTAGCAGCTGCTAACAGATAAGACAGAATTAAAAAAGCCGGTAGGGACAGGAATTTTCTTTTTGTCTCTACTGGCGTTTTTTTTATGTTCCGGCTGGTTTCTAGTTCAAAAAGCGGGTACAATAAAAACAGAAATATAAGGACAGGGAGTTTTTTAATCTATGAATAATTACTCAAAGTTAAATAAAGTCAGTCTGGAAATCAGAAACCAGGTGGAAGAAAGGGAGCATTTTTCATCAGGATATAGAGTTAATCTATGTTCTGGATGGTTCTATGACTGTAGAAATTGGAGACCAGAAAAGTGAATTAAAAGCAGATGATATTCTGGTGATTAATGCAAATAAGAAACACTGGCTTCAGACGAATGACAAAAATATCCTATATCTCCGTCTAGGGATAGCATATCAGCTTGTCAGTGATGTGTTTCAAAGTGTGGATATCATTTTCTGGTGTGATTCATCCAAAGAAAATGATAAAAGATATGAAGAGGTACGAAAAGTATTAAAAGAATTATTAGGTCAATATCTAAAAGGAGGACAGACGGAGGTCAGTTTCGGATACATATCTTTGTGTTATAAAGTGCTGGATACGATGGCTTTGCATTTCCTTGTACGGACTGGTGACAAAGAAAATATTACAGATAAAGACAGATTTGAGGATAGAATCCTGCAGATCAATAATTATATACGTTCTAATTATGCGCAGAATATCAGCCTGAAAGATCTGTCAGAAAAGCTGTATCTTTCCATCGGATATTTATCGAGATTCTTTAAAAAGAATTATGGTATGAGTTTTGCAGAATATCTGACAAATATAAGATTATATCATGCAGTAGAGGATTTACTATACACCAATGTACCAATCACACATGTCGCATATGATAATGGATTTACGAATGCAGCAGTATTTAACAAAGCATTTAAGAAAGCGTATGGAGAAACACCGTCTTCATTTCGAAAGAAAGCTGTCAGTGAGAATGAATCGATTGAACATAAGGAATATGATAAGAAAACAGAACAACATATTTTAAATATTTTGGAAGATGGCACAGAGCAAACAGAATCGGAAGAAGAGGCAGAATGTATAGAAATAAGAGAATCGGTGAAGACAAAGGAAAAAATAAAACCGATATGGAACAGAATGATGAATATTGGTTCGGCAGGAGATTTATTGCGTTCTGAGATCAGAGAACATGTCATCTTATTGAAAGAAGCTTTGGGAATTGAATATATAAGGTTCTGGAATCTGTTTTCAGAAAATATGTTACTTAGTCTGTCGGCAGAAGGAGAGTATAATTTTTTCGAGATTAGATTCTATATTAGATTTTTTTACTACAAAATGACATAAAACCACATATAGAATTAGGGGCAAAACCTAAGCTTATTCAAAAAAATGTCCAGACTATGATTCGAAATTCGGATACAAAACGGGTTGATACAGAGCTGGAATTATGGAAAAACTTCATGAAGGCCTTTATGAAACATCTGATTTTAAGATATGGACAGGAACAGACCAATAGCTGGAGGATGGAATTATGTGGATGAAATATTCTCGTAATGAAGAAAATAAAAGCGATATATTCAGATGTTTGGAGAAACATATCAGATCATCAAAAGCTATAGTCCAAAGATGGAAGTTGGGGGATATGGACTCAGAGGCAATTTTCTGGAAGATGATGATATTCTTGGAATCTGGAAAAATGAAAAGATAAAACCGGATTTTGTATCTGCTATTGTATATGCTTATGTCCGGGGGACAGAAAAAGAAGATGTGTTTTCGGAAAAGAAATACAGATACCGAGGCACTGAAAAATACTGTAACAGCTGTCCGCGAACATATGGATCGTGTAGGAATGGAAGATATGAAACTTTATATTACGGAATGGAATCTGACAATTTCTGATCGTAATTATATGAATGACACTTGTTTTAAGGGAGCTTATATTGTAAAAAATTATCTGGATCTTTATGGACTTACTGATATGGCAGGATATTATACAGGAAGTGACCGTATGTCAGAGCATTATGACTCAAATGAGTTACTGTTTGGCGGAAGAGGTGTATTGTCCAAAGATGGAATATTAAAGCCGGCAGGTTTTGCATTTGAGTTTTTAAAACGTTTATATCCGTATTTTGTTGGAAAAGGGAGAATTATCTTATATCTTCGGACGGACATGGAGCATACGGAATCATATGTCATAATATGCGTAAATTAAATTATAATTACTATTTTACGAAAGAAGATGAACTTGAAAAAGATCAGATGTGGAAATACATAGAAGATCGAAAAACAATTGGATTTAAAAATAGTGCTTGATGATCTGGAATCTGGAGAATATCAGCAGAAGATTTACAGAATTAATTCTGACAATGGAAATGTGCTGGGAACCTGGGAGAACTGGGATATATCAGGGATATGGACAGAGAAGATGTGAAATATTTCAGAAGAGTATGCGAGCCGAAGATGTTGATCGATAATATAAATGTAGTGAGACATCAGATAGAAATAAACTTTACAATGGAGCCAAATGAGATAACATTTGTACGAATCAGGAAAATAGGATAGGACAAAAAAGAAAGAGGTTAAAATTAACACGTATAATTTTGACCTCTTTC
>ENA-OQHD01000246-OQHD01000246.1-human-gut-metagenome-genome-assembly--contig:-NODE-246-length-22387-cov-6.481851_pt1 | contig 22387 bp, 28 predicted proteins | sample MGYA00242560_ERZ504711 | MGnify/ENA primary metagenome ERZ504711 (study PRJEB26092, sample SAMD00036198) | human gut metagenome | host: Homo sapiens | study: EMG produced TPA metagenomics assembly of...
AGATCGGCATCCATAACTGTGACGTAGTCGCCTTGGGCTGCTTCAAGTCCTGCAAGTAAGCCTGCTTCCTTCCCAAAATTACGAGAGAAAGAGAGATAGTGAACATTTTCAAATTGCTTTGAAACCTGTCTCAAAACTTCCAAGGTGCGATCTTTTGAACCGTCATTGACAAAGTAATAGTTGAAAGCCAGCTGATTGGCCATTTGTCGCTCAACTGCCTGACAAGCCTCTAAAAAAGGGATGAATAGTCTCTTCCTCGTTATAACAAGGAACAACGATAGCCAGTGTTTTCATAAGATTTCTCCTAACGAATACCTAGGGCGATACGAGCATAACGACTCATCTTTTACGATAGTCCATGCTGGTGTCCAGACCAATTTAACCTCAGTCTTAGTGACTTCTGGCACTTCTTTCATAGCGTCATAAATTTGGTCTGTCAAAAGATCTGCCAAAGGACAGCCCATAGTCGTCAAGGTCATATCGATTTCAGTATAGCCATCTTGCTGGAAACGAATATCGTAAATGAGGCCTAGGTTGACAATATCAATCCCCAACTCTGGGTCAATGACCATTTCTAAGGCTTCCAAGATACGGTCTTTGATTTTTTCAATTTCTTCTTCAGTGTATTTCGCTTCAGACATAGCTTTTCCTCCAAAATCAGGGCCTAACAATCAGGCCCCTTCCATTTACTATCTTAGTCTTCAATAAAGTCTTTAAGTTGTTTGCTGCGACTTGGATGGCGTAATTTACGAAGGGCTTTAGCTTCGATCTGACGAATACGTTCACGAGTAACGTTGAAGACTTTACCAACATCTTCCAAGGTACGCATCTTACCATCATCAAGACCGAAACGGAGACGTAGAACATTTTCTTCACGGTCTGTAAGGGTATCAAGCACCTCATCCAATTGTTCACGAAGAACGACACGAGTTGTGTAATCTACTGGATTTTCGATGACTTCATCTTCGATAAAATCACCCAAATGGCTGTCATCCTCTTCACCGATAGGTGTTTCAAGTGAGACTGGTTCTTGAGCAATCTTAAGGATTTCACGAACCTTATCTGGTGTCATATCCATACGCTCAGCAATTTGCTCAGGTGTTGGGTCTTGTCCCAACTCTTGCAAGAGGTTACGTTGCTCACGTACCAATTTATTGATAGTTTCAACCATGTGAACTGGGATACGGATAGTACGTGCTTGGTCTGCGATGGCACGAGTGATTGCTTGACGAATCCACCATGTCGCATAAGTTGAAAACTTGAAACCTTTTGAGTAGTCAAATTTATCAACGGCTTTCATAAGCCCCATGTTACCCTCTTGAATCAAGTCCAAGAACTGCATGCCACGTCCGACATAGCGTTTAGCGATTGAGACTACCAAACGAAGGTTGGCTTCTGCCAAACGTTGTTTAGCTTCCAAATCACCATTTTCAACAGCGATAGCCAATTTTTTTTCCTCTTCGTTACTCAAGAGAGGCACTACCCCAATCTCTTTGAGGTACATACGAACAGGGTCATTGACTTTAGCTGAGTTTGAACCAAGAAGCTCCTCGTCTGTAAGCTCTTCTGGTTTTGGTGCCTCAACAACATATTTAGATGAAGGATTTCCATCTTTATCAGTGATAGAGATACCACCATCTGTCAAACGTTCCAAAAGGTCATCAATCCCATCAGCATCTAAAACAAATGGGATAACTAGTTTTTCTGTGATTTCATCATCAATTGCTGTACCAGCTTTTTTGTGATTACGAATGAAATCAGCGACTTGAACGTTAAATGCTGTATTTTGTTTTTTCGTTACCATGTGTTACTCCATATCTCGTTTTTGGGCGATGAGCATTTGCAGGGCTTCCACCGCTGCATCAACATCACCGTGGTTACTTGATTCTCTTATTTGTTTACTTTGCTTACGGAAGTCCTGTTCCCTCAGAAAATGATTTCTACGCTCTTCAATAGCCTGGACTTCCTCTAAATTGGTTTCAGGTGGCAAAATTTCCTCTAAAACCTGATAATAGGCTGTTTGTACTTCTTGAGAAAGCACAGACAAGGCTACCGTATCAATTTGACCATCTCGCTTCAAAATCTGAAAGAGTTCTTCTAACTCAGGTGTTTGGAAGAAAAAGTCATCCCGCATACGATAGTCATTTAAAATCATAGGATGATTAAGCATGCGATGGAAGAGTTGATTTTCCGCGCGACGAAGACCTGTAATCTTAGGTGTAGAAGGTAGTTTGACCGTACCTCTAAATCCTGATGCTGAAGACTCGTAAGCACTATTACTAGCAGCTGATAATTGAGCCATCTGCTGATTTCTCATGGTCAACCGTGCGTTATTGACCGCTTGCTCAACTTGGAAAAAATCAAAGTCTGGCAAAAGGTCAGCCACCTTAGAAATGTAGGAATTTTGTGCCGTTACAGAAGGCGACTTAGCAATAATCTTTGCAATCTGCTCGACATAGGCAATCTCCGCTTGAAGGTTGTCTACATTAGCAGGCTTGAGCTGTCCAATCCAAAATTCCACATCTGAAATGCGGGACTCAACCAAGAGTTTACCCAAGGCCTTTTCGGATGTTTTCTGTAGATATTCATCAGGGTCCATACTGTCTGGAATTTTAACTATATCAACTTGAAAATCCGATAACAGTTCCAAAGACTTGGCAATCGCATTTTGCCCAGGTTTATCACCATCATAGGTTAGAACTATTTTTTTTAGTCAGTTTACGAAGACGATTGACATGCTCAGGAGTCAGAGCCGTTCCCATAGAAGCCACTGCATTAACATGCCCAGCTCTATAGGCGGCAATGACATCCATGAACCCCTCCATCAGATAAACCTCATGTGTCTTCTGTATCACTGGTTTAGCCTGGTCCAAGTGGTAGAGTTCGTAGGACTTATTGAAAATACGGGTAGCCCTTGTATTTTTGTACTTGGCCTGTCCCTTCTCTATATCTTCCTTAGTCCAAACACGTCCTGAAAAACCGATTGTCTTTCCAAACTCATTTTTGAGTGGAAACATGATTCGATTTTTAAAAGTATCGAAAATACGATTATTTTCAGAAAGATTAAAAAGACCTGATTCTGTCAGCACCTCTTCGTCATATTTTTTTCGAAACTGACTGGTAGAGATAATCTGGTTCGTCAGGGGATAAGCCAATTTGAAAAGTCTTGAGTAACTCGTCAGTCATTCCACGCTCATAGAGGTAGGCACGCGCCGCTTCTCCTATCTTGGTCGTCATGAGGACTGCGTGGTAAAACTTAAGCGCATCCTCATGAAGATCATAAAAAGCTTGATTAGGAGAATTTTGCCGCTGAACTTGCCTTGGCACATCTATACTAACTGCGATACCTAGTCGATCTGCCAAAACCTTGACACTTTCTTGAAAAGAAATCTGACGATATTCTTCTAAAAATTTGAAGACATCGCCAGACTTGCCACAACCAAAGCAATGGTAAAACTGCCTATCCTCAATAACGTTAAATGAGGGAGTTTTTTCCCTTATGGAACGGGCACAAGCCGAGGTAATTACGACCAGCCCGATTAAGACTGACAACTTCACCAATCACGTCGACGATATTGGTACTGCTCTTAATATCTTCTATTAAAGTTTTATCAATTACCATCTAATCGCCCCCCTACCTTACCATAATTGCATTACCCCTAATTATAACATGACGCAAAAATGAAAGTAAAATAAAATTGAATTTTTCATGAGCGAAATCCTTGTTAAAAATTTACAAAATCAGATAGACTATTAAAACTGAATAAAGCTGAAGAAGCTGCTGAAGAAGCTGGTCCATCACAAGAAGAATTGCTTGCTGAAATCCGCGACCTTCTTGCAAACAAATAATCTTTATTTGTTCAACTAAAGACACATGAAACTTAGGACGTCTGAAATCTCAGACGTCCTATTTTTTGGTTTCTCATGACTACTAACTGACTTATTTATTCGATAAAAATGAAAAAACGCTTGAAAATACTCAAGCTTTTTTTACTATTAATTTCATTCTTAATTAGAATTTTTTGACGTTTGCGAGCTGCCTCTGATTTACGTTTACGTTTTACAGAAGGTTTTTCGTAATGTTCACGTTTACGAGCCTCTTGAAGAGTACCAGCTTTAGTCACAGAACGTTTGAAACGACGAAGAGCGTCGTCAAGTGATTCGTTTTTACGTACTACTATTTTTGACATTGAATTCACCTCCTCAAGATAAAGTAACATTTTACACGTTCTATCCAAGTATACAAGACTCGCCTTTTTCTGTCAAGAAATATATTTAAGTTTAGGAACTTTTTGCTATTACAGTTGACTTCTAAATCTACTAAAACTATCCAAGGTTTTTCCTATACAAAAAGCTAGAGGATTCATATCCCCTAGCTACTGATTTATTCAGCTGCTGTATATTTAGAAGCATCCTTGATATACTCGTCGTAAGTACCATCTGCTTTCAATTTTTTGATGACTTTATTGACTGCTTCTTTCAATTTGTCGTTGCCTTTAGTCATAGCGACTGCTTTTGCATCGCCATCATCAACTTTGAGGGCAACACTTGCCAAGGTCAAATCTGAATTTTGTGCCACGTAACCTTCTGCTACTGGTTTTTCAAGGTCAACAGCATCAACTTGACCAGATTTCACCTCGTTAATCGCCTCACCCATTGCTGTAAGTGATATGACTGTTGAATCTTTCAATTGTTTCTTAGCAAGACCTTCTTCAATGGTACCTTTTTGAACTGCTACTTTCTTACCTTTGAGAGCATCAAGACTTGAGTAAGTAGACTCTTGATCTTTACGAACGATGATAGCATTTTGTGTTTCGTAGTAAGGATCTGAGAAATCAAAGGTTTTCTTACGTTCGTCTGTTACTGAGATACCTGAAATAGCAAGATCAGCCTTACCTGATTGAAGGCTTGAGAGCACGTTATCAAAGCTCATTGTTGTAACTTCAAGCTTAACACCGAGTTCATTCGCAATAGCTTGTGCCAACTTGATATCTGAACCAACTACTTGGTCTTTACCATCTACCAAAGTTTTGAACTCAAATGGTGGATAGTCTGGGCTGACAGCCACGACAAGTTTTTTATTTTCTTTAATAGATTCGTCAGCGTCTTTTTTTTGACCCACAAGCTACCAAAGTTACAGCAACAAGGAAAGCCATCGCTCCGAGGAAAAGTTTTTTCATAAGAAACTCCTGTATAAATATATTTTTTGCTTGTTTATTTTATTTAAAATTAGTAGCATTGTCAACATTTATTAAGAAATTGCGACAGTTTTTCCAAGCCCTTTTGAAGAACTTCCTTATCGCAACAATAACCAATACGGACATGTGACTCCTTGTCAAAACGGTTACCTGGAACCACAAGTACACCGTACTCCTGTAGAAGCTCTAAGGCAAACACTTCAATGGGACGATCAACATCTAATTTGACGAAGGAGGTTGACACACTAGCAGGACGAATCCAGCTAGCCTTAGGCTCTTTGGCAATCCACTCATCCATAAGAGCTAGATTTTCCTCTATAATCTGACGATTACGTTCCAAGATGGCTTCTTTATTTTCCAAAACAAGGGTAGCCACCATATCGTCAAAGACACCGGCGCAAATCATTGTGTAATCGCGGTAGTCACGTAGTATGTTTGCCACCTTAGTATTAGAAGCCACCCAGCCGACTCGAATACCAGGAATCGAATAGGTCTTTGAAAGACTGTTAATCGCAATTCCCTTTTCATATAAATCGACGATAGAAGGTGCAGGCTGGTCAAAACTACGATAGACCTCATCTGAAAAGATATAGGCTCCCACTTCTTTAGCGATAGCCACTAGATCCCCAAGATAAGCAGCATCCATAAGGGCACCGGTCGGATTGTTAGCATTGTTAATGCAAATCATCTTGGTATTGGGACGAATCAGACGACGTAGTTGGTCCAAATCAGGCAACCAGCCCTTGTCCTCCTCAACTTCCCAGAGATCCACTTCCGCTCCTAGTGACTTGGGAATGTCATAGAGCTGTTGATAGGTTGGATACATGGAGATGATATGGTCCTCAGGCTCAATGAGAGCATAAAGCGCTAACATAGTAGCTCCTGTAGCTCCGTTGGTTTGGAGGATATTATCAACTGGCATGTTCTTGTATAAGCTAGCTACCTGAGTTTTGAACTCTGGTGAACCTTCAATCCAGCCGTAATCCATTTTTTTCTTTAGTAATTGAGAAAAAAAAGGCATCCTTATCAAGGCCTGATAGGTCAAATAATTCTCTCATTGTAAGGGCCTTAATTGAAACTCCTGCGATATCACAAATGGCAGATTTTTCATGGACATTAAGCCATTCTTCAACACCAAAACGTGGTAGCTTCATCGTTTCTCCTTGCTTTTATCAAGCTCTGTCTACAATTTATTTGTCATTTTTGGAAGACTTACCTACTTTGATAATAACTGTTTTTAGCAGAGAATTCAATAAAAAATGGGGTATTCCTCATTTTAGATTTAAGAATGTTTTGAGAATTCCTTTTAGCTGCCAAAGCGAGCTCTAATCGAGACTTTTCGCCGTGATGAAAACACCTGAAGCGGGCTTGTTTCAGATGCTCGAAAATTTCGAGAACTTAGTCATGAAACTTCAAAGAAGTTCGCTAACGTCCGACATTACCTAATAAAAGTTTCTAAAAGAACTTTTATTCAATGCAAAATAGAAAATCTTTTGAGTTTACTTACTTTGTTTGTAACTTGATGCTTCTTTTAACCATTGGTCAAATTTTCCAGACTCCTTGGTCTCTTTGATGACAGCATTGATTTCTTTAAGTAAATCGTCCGAACCCTTACGTATCGCGACTGCATAAGCATCTGAACCATCTGACTTAAGGTTAAAGCTGGCAAGGGTTAAATCATCATTTTGTGCGATATAACCTTCTGCAATAGCTTCTTCAAGGACAACCGCTTGAATCTGTCCTGACTTGAGTTCGTTAATCATCTCGCCATTTGAAGCGAGTGAAACCACACTTGCCTTAGAGAATTGTTTCTTAGCAATTGTTTCTTGAACAGACCCTTTTTGCGTACCGACAGTTTGTTTAGCGAGACTATCAGCACTTGTAAAATCATTTACCTTGTCTTTTTTGACAATCACTACATTTTCAGAGGTATAGTAGCTATCAGAAAAATCATAGACTTTTTTACGCTCGTCTGTTACCGAGATCCCTGCAATGGCAATGTCTGCTTTACCACTTTGCACACTAGCAAGGACATTGTCAAAAGACATAACAGAAAATTCAACTTTCACACCAAGTTTTTTCCCGATAGCTTTAGCCAACTCGATGTCTGCTCCAACTAAGGTATCCTTGCCATTGACCAACGATTTGAATTCAAATGGTGCAAATTCAGACTCTGTCGCTACGACAATTTTCTTATTTTCCTTAATCGTTTTTGTGCTCACTCCTTGACTCCCCCTACATGCAACAAGAAAACACGTGACAACTAGGGCTGTAAGCATAAACCAAAATTTCTTCATATTGTGACTCCTGATTTGCTAGAACTCTTAAGTGAAAGAGCGTAGGCATCTTGAACATAGCTGTCAATTTTACCTTCTTTTTTCGAGTTTAGCGATAATCTTATTAACCTTGGCTTTAAGATCATCACTGCCCTTAGGCATCGCTACAGCGTAAGCATCGTTTGAATCTGATTTTAGAGCAATATCTGACATAGTTAAATCACTATTTTGGTCCACATAACCTTTCGCGATAGCCTTTTCTAGCACCACTCCTTCGACTTGACCTGATTTCAACTCATTGATAGCTTCACCAGGTTGCGCCAAGGAAACCACATTGGCATCCGACAAATTAGCTTTGGCAATATTTTCTTGAATTGAGCCTTTTTGAACAGCTATAGATTTCTTAGAAAAGTCGCTGATTTGTTTGTAGGTTTTTTCTGTGGCATCTTTTTTGACAAGAAGAACCGTTTCAGAATCATAGTAAGTATCTGAAAAGTCGAAAATTTTCTGACGTTCTTTAGTAGCTGATATACCAGAAATCGCAATATCAGCTTTACCAGATTGAACACTGGCTAGGACATTGTCAAAAGACATTTCAGAGAATTTGACTTTCACACCTAGTTCATCACCAATAGCCTTGGCAATTTCGATGTCTGCCCCAGCAATAGTATCCTTACCATCTTGGATTGTTTTAAATTCAAAAGGGGCAAAGTGGGGATTAAGAGCGACAGTCAAAGTCCCCTTATTTTTTACTTTATCTAATGTGTTAGTCGATGAAGAACAAGCCGCTAAAGATGTCAAAGCAAAGATACCTGCAAGGCCCAATAAAAGTTTTTTCCACGGTTTCATAATCAATCTCTTTTCTATATTTATTAACTATGTAAGTATAATAATGTATATATACATTTGTCAACGCAAAAATAGACTTTTTATTGATTTGTTTTTATTTTTATTAATTTCAGAATCGTTATAAATGCCGAAAATCGCTTGTTTTAAAGTTTTCTATCTAATTTCAAAGACTAAAAAAATCTATTCATTCATTTGAATAAATAGTTCATTTTTCACCAAAATTCTCTTAAGAAGTCATTTTCAAGGCGCTCACGATAGAAGAGTTCTGAAAGATTATCTTCTTCAAACACACGAAGGAGATTAAGCATGTCATAGGCTAAATCCATATGAACTACCTCCTCTCGAGCAACCCACCGGACTTCTCCCTCTTCCGTTGAACGAAGATCCCCTTCAAAATCCGAGGTTCTATAGAGGAAAACCAAGTACCGTTCGTCATCTGTCGTGTACCAGTGCTTCATACCGACCAATTTAGGACTTTTGATGGTCAAACCAGTTTCTTCCTTTACCTCACGGATAACTGATTCTACTAGACCTTCATGTGCTTCGATATGGCCACCGGGTAGGGCTGCTCCCGACCAAGAATAACGTTTTGGATCGCGGATTTGCATGACAATATTTCCACGGCCATCTTCAATGAGACACATGTTGGTCAAAATAGTTGCTTGTGAACGTGACATATATTTCCTTTCTTACTTATATTTCCTAAGTAATGAACCTAGCCTTAATCCATACTCTTCAGCTCTAGAACCATATCACGAATTTGGGCTGCCAATTCAAAATCAAGCAGCTCTGCCGCTTCGTGCATTTGCTTTTGAAGTTTCTTGATGGCTTCTTGGCGTTCTTTCTTGTTCATGGCACTGTAGTTCACAGTATCCTCTGCCACTTCTGCTTCATTGGTCTTGGTAATCGAAATAAGGTCACGAATTTCTTTCTTAATCGTTTGCGGAGTGATACCGTGCTCCTTATTATAGGCCATTTGGATTTCACGACGACGAGCAGTTTCATCCATAGCTTTCTGCATAGACTCCGTAATCTTATCCGCATACATGATAACGTGCCCATCACTATTTCGGGCAGCGCGTCCAATCGTTTGGATAAGCCCACGTTCATTACGAAGGAAACCTTCCTTATCAGCATCCAAAATAGCAACCAGACTAACTTCAGGAACATCAATACCCTCACGAAGAAGGTTAATCCCAATAAGAACATCAAAGACACCCAAACGCAAGTCACGGATAATCTCAGTACGCTCCAAAGTCTTAATATCAGAGTGCATGTATTTGACCTTGACTCCCATTTCCTTGAGGTAATCGGTCAAGTCTTCAGCCATCTTCTTAGTCAAAGTTGTTACAAAGACACGCTCTCCTTTTTCAGTACGGGCATTGATTTCACCAAGGAGGTCATCCATTTGACCCATAGTTGGACGAACTTCGACTTCTGGATCAAGAAGTCCTGTCGGACGGATGATTTGCTCAACGACAGTCTCAGTCTGCTCCATCTCATAGTCACCTGGTGTCGCTGACACATAGACAATCTGATGCACATGACTTTCGAATTCTTCACGACGAAGGGGACGGTTATCAAGAGCCGATGGTAAACGGAAGCCGTAATCGACAAGCATCTTCTTACGGGCTTGGTCTCCGTTATACATTCCTTTAATCTGTCCCATGGTCATGTGACTTTCATCAATCATGATGAGGAAATCTTCTGGGAAGAAATCAAGTAGAGTAAACGGTGGCTCACCTTCTTTACGACCATCCATGTGACGTGAGTAGTTTTCGATACCATTGGTGTACCCCATCTCACGAAGCATTTCGACATCGTATTCTGTCCGTTGACGAATACGTTGAGCCTCGATGAGTTTACCCTCGGCTTCAAATTGATTAACCTGAACCTCCATCTCTTCCATAATATTCTTGATAGCTTCTTCCATATGCTCTTCATTGGTCATAAAGTGAGTAGCCGGAAAAAGAACAAGGTGCTCAACTTCACCGAGATTACGTCCTGTCAAACTTTCAATTTCACAGATACGGTCAATCTCATCACCGAAAAATTCCACTCGAAAAGCATTTTCATCACGGCTGGCAGGGAAAATTTCAACCACATCGCCACGTACACGGAATTTTCCGCGTTGAAAATCAATATCGTTACGCTCAAACTGGATATCAACCAAGTCATTGAGCAACTTGTCCCGAGAAATTTCTTGACCAGGACGCAGGCTAACAGCTGAATCCGCATATTCTTTTGGCGAACCCAAACCGTAAATACAAGACACGGAAGCCACAACAATTACATCATTGCGTTCCAATAGGGCTGATGTCGCTGAGTGACGGAGTTTATCAATTTCATCATTAATAGAGCTATCTTTTTCAATATAGGTATCTGATGAAGGCACATAAGCCTCTGGCTGGTAATAATCATAATAGGAAACAAAATACTCTACAGCATTGTCTGGGAAAAACTCCTTGAACTCACCATAGAGCTGGCCTGCCAAGGTCTTATTGTGGGCGATAACCAGAGTTGGCTTATTAACACGTTGGATGACTTGACTCATGGTATAGGTCTTACCTGTCCCTGTCGCACCCTTTAAAAATTTGAGCCTTCTCCCCACCTTTGATATTATCAACCAAGGTTTCGATAGCCTGGGGCTGATCTCCTGAGGGTTCGTATTTAGAAACCAAATGAAATTGGTTGTCTTCTTTTCTATCTATCATGGTTTTTCCTTTCATTTATGCAATCATTTATCTCTTGATCGGAGAAAATCTCCCCACTTGTAAGTGGAATCTCAATCATTCGCATCATTGCGACATAGGTACGTTTCTTCCGTGATGGATGACCAAGCTTTTTGTCATAGGTAATGGCTATCTCACCATTTTTGAAGAAGATAAGCAAGACCTGATATCTCTTTTTATCATCAACTTCAGCATCAAGTCAAAGACATGCTCGATGCATTTCAAAGAATATCTCACCGTCGAAGAGCGTTCAATATCCTCCATCTGCGTTGACCAAGCCTTCTTGACAAACTCAATCTCTGATAAGGGAATTTCAAAGGTTTTGCGTCCAAATACTTGGCCGTAGTAGGTCAAAGAATTGTCATCAAGTTCCAACAGTTTTCCATGACCTTTGAGATTTACAATACCATCTATGAGAAGAACAATGGATAATAAGAGCCAAAATAAAACAATGAGACCAAGGAACTGCTTGACTAGATCTTCACGAAGGGAACCTCTAATAAGCTCAGGAAAAAGGATCCATAGAGACAAGACGGAAAATATAAGGCTAACCACTATTTTCAATTTCAATATGAGCCCACCAAGCTTTACTATCATCTCGTCCCCTTTTTCAAATCTTTCTTCTATTTTAACATAGAAGTAAAAAGACCGAGTCTTTAGAACTCAGCCTTAAGAATTTTCTTTTTTCAATTGTAGTCGAAGAATAACAATACCAATCAGGAGAACGATACAGGTGATAATATTACCTTCTAGACCAAAGGGCTCCACCTGATAACCAATCCGGTACACCTGACTTGGTAGGGAAGCGCAATAGACTATCACCTGCATTCTGTCCACTGACTGCCACGCCAACTAGATTTCCTTGCGTAAAGTTCCAAGCACCATGAAGGGATGCCACTCCCCAGATATTATCTGTCTTGAGCATGTAAAGAGCCATGAGGACTCCTACTAGAATAATACTGATAAGAGACAAGGCAGTGACACCTTGATTTCCTAGGTGTAGTATTGAAAAGAGAGATCTTGAAATAGCAATTCCCCAGGAAAGGTTCAATTTACTAGTCACCGTCTGAAGTAGCCAACCACGTGTCACCAATTCCTCAGTCCCGACCTGGATAAACTAGAAAGGAATCAAAGATAAGAGATATATAAAGATTCTTTGAGAAAAGTCCGCTTTTACAAACTCTAAGCCACCAAGTAAAGAAGTCCCAAGGAAACTCGCTAACAAGAGTAGAGTCCCAAAGCCCCACCCCTTAAGTAAGTTCAAGCAAATATTCCCCTTAAAAAATCCGAGTGTATGAATGGGACGGTTTTTCAACAACTTTAACTCAGATAAAGATAACTAAGGCAGTAAAGACAAAGGTTCCCAGCTGAAAATACAAGATTGAAAACAGTTTAGTGGAAATCGTATTTATATTCCGAAACTGAATGTTGCCATTAAATATCAAGAATGAAAGAATAACAGTCATGGGAACTCCCACAACAATCCCTGCTAGAAATCCACCTATAAGGACATATCCAGAGGCAATAAAATAGGAAAGCATAATCATCAGCCAACTAGGGACTTTATCATATCGGCTGGTGTATTTCTCAAGCATACTTTTCTTCATTTTCAGCTCCTGTAACTAATCTTCCCTGTATTAGGGTACAGTGTAACGAATTGACACAAACTTGTCAACTTCTTCTAAAACAACTCTCACAATTAACAATTATTGTTATATTTTATAACATGACGCTTCTCAGAGTTTGATAACAAGGGCTTTTTTTTGATAGAATAGAAAGGTATTTTATAAAGGAGAACTTTTTATAATGAAGAAAAAACTTCTGACACTCTTTTTGAGTGTCATGTCAGCTCTCTTTGTTTTCGGAGCTAAGGCATCTGCTAGCACGATTTCAGTAGTTTCAGATACAGCCTATGCCCCATTTGAATTCAAAGACTCTGATCAGACCTACAAGGGTATCGATGTTGATATTATCAACGAAGTTGCCAAACGTAAGAATTGGGATGTTAACCAAACTTATCCTGGTTTTGATGCAGCCGTTAACGCAGTTCAGTCAGGACAAGCAGACGCCCTCATGGCAGGTACAACTGTAACCGATGCACGTAAGAAGGTCTTCACTTTTTCAGACACTTATTACGACACATCAATTGTTATTTACACTCGTAGTAACGACAAAGTCAGCGACTACAAACAATTGAAAGGTAAAACAGTTGGTGTTAAAAATGGTACCGCCGCTCAAACCTGGCTTGATAAAAATGCTAGCAAGTATGGTTTCACTGTTAAAACTTTTGACACTAGTGACTTGATGAACAACAGTTTGGACTCTGGTTCAGTTTATGCAGCCATGGACGACACACCAGTTGTTCAATATGCTATTGGTCAAGGTAAAGACTATGCTATCAACATAAAGCCTGAATCTATCGGTAGCTTCGCTTTCGCTGTAAAAAAAAGGTGGAAAGCACGAAAGTCTTATCAAGGATTTCAATGAAGCCCTTAAGGAAATGAAGGAAGACGGCACCTACGATGAAATCATGACCAAATGGTTGGGTGACTCAGCAAAAGCTTCTTCAAAATCTTCATCGTCAAAACCGTCGGAAGCTCTTAACTTGACTGGTGATGCTAATGCAAAAGCTACTCCTACTAAGGAAACTTACACCATCTCAATGGACTCATCGTTTGCACCATTTGAATATCAAAATGGTTCTGGTAAGTATGTTGGTATCGACGTTGACATCATCAATGCCATTGCTAAAAACCAAGGTTTCAATGTTAAATTAACTAACCCTGGTTTCGATGCATCACTTAATGCCGTTCAATCTAGCCAAGCCGATGCGGTATTGGCTGGTATGACCATCACTGATGCCCGTAAACAAATCTTTGATTTCTCAGATCCTTACTACACTTCAAACATTCGTTTAGCTGGGAAAAAAGGCTCTAACATTAAGAAATACGAAGATCTCAAAGGTAAGACTGTTGGTGCCAAAAACGGAACATCTTCTTACTCTTGGTTAGAAGAGAATGCCAATAAATATGGCTTCACGCTTCGTGCATACGATGAAGCTTCTACTATGTATGATAGCTTGAACTCTGGTTCAATCGATTCCCTTATGGATGATGAAGCCGTACTTCTATACGCTATCCAACAAGGACGTAACTTTGAAACACCTATTAAGGGAATCTCTACTGGTAAAGTTGGCTTTGCTGTTAAAAAAGGGGCTAACCCTGAGTTGATTGAAATGTTCAACAATGGTTTAGCTGCTATTGTTAAAGACGGTACTTACGATAAGATTATCAACAAATACCTTGACAATAACAAATCTAAAGAAAAGAGCTCAACCAATGTTCCCGATGAAACTACAATCGTAGGCTTAATTAAAAACAACTATAAACAACTTCTCCAAGGTCTTGGAATTACCCTTGGATTGACCCTTCTTTCATTTGCTATTGCCATGATTATCGGTATTATCTTCGGTATGATGGCAGTTGCACCAAACAAGACCCTTCGTGTGATTTCACAAATCTTTGTTGACGTTGTCCGTGGTATTCCATTGATGATCGTTGCAGCCTTCATCTATTGGGGTATTCCGAACTTGATTGAAAATATCACCGGTCACCAGTCACCAATCAATAACTTCGTGGCTGCGACTATAGCCCTCTCACTTAATGGTGGTGCTTACATTGCTGAAATTGTGCGTGGTGGTATCGAAGCTGTCCCTATTGGTCAGATGGAAGCCAGCCGAAGCTTGGGTGTCCCATACAATACAACAATGCGTAAGGTCATCTTGCCACAGGCTGTTCGTTTGATGTTGCCAAACTTCATCAACCAATTTGTTATCTCATTGAAAGATACGACTATCGTATCAGCTATCGGTTTGGTCGAACTCTTCCAAACTGGTAAAATCATCATTGCTCGTAACTACCAATCATTCCGTATGTATGCGATTTTGGCCATCATTTACTTGGTCATCATCACATGCTTGACGAAATTGGCTAAACGACTAGAAAAGAGACTTAAATAATGGCTGAATTGAAAATCGATGTGCAGGACTTGCACAAATCATACGGCGACAATGAAGTCCTTAAAGGCATTGACGCCAAATTCTACGAGGGGGACGTTGTATGTATCATCGGTCCTTCAGGTTCAGGTAAATCAACCTTCCTTCGTACTCTTAACCTACTTGAACCAATAACTTCTGGTAAAGTAGTCGTTGATGGCTATGAATTATCAAACCCTAAGACAAACCTTGACAAAGCCCGTGAAAATATCGGGATGGTTTTCCAGCATTTCAACCTCTTCCCACACATGACTGTCCTTGAAAATGTGACATTTGCACCAGTTGAACTGGGACGCATGACTAAAGAAGAAGCTGATAAATTAGCTATGGATCTTCTAGACCGTGTCGGACTTTCTGACAAAGCTGATGCTACACCAGATAGCCTATCTGGTGGACAAAAACAACGTGTGGCAATTGCGCGTGGTTTGGCAATGAATCCTGACATCATGCTCTTTGACGAACCTACTTCTGCCCTTGACCCTGAGATGGTCGGAGACGTTCTTAACGTTATGAAAGAATTGGCAGAGCAAGGTATGACCATGATTATCGTTACTCACGAAATGGGATTTGCCCGTCAGGTTGCTAACCGTGTCATCTTTACTGCAGACGGTGAGTTCCTTGAAGATGGTACACCAGATCAAATCTTCGATAACCCACAACACCCACGTTTGAAAGAATTCTTGGACAAAGTTTTAAATGCCTAATTATTAAAACAGTTACTCCTAATGAGGTAACTGTTTTTGATTACCAATTTTAAATAAAAAAATCAGGGCAAGTACTACACTTGCTCTGTTTCTTCATTTAATTCAGGGTGTTTTGCCGCTTCTTTCCTTGCCAAACGCTCACGCTCAAGACGGAGTTTTCGGTTAGGGTTTAATCGCGTAAAGAGTTCTTCAAGTTTCTTCGGATTCCAGACATCAGCCGCAGAAACAAAATTCCCATCTTTATCCTTGAAGGATATTGGTTTATTTCCCATTGTAAACCTCTCCTTTCAATAATTTGTTGTATTCAACATGTATTTATATCACACTAATCCATGCGACACAAGTCAATCCTTAACCTCCACTTTAGGCAGGTAATGAGGTTGCCATAGCGGCCACCGTAGACTATCAAGTGCTGAAGCACTTGATAGTCTTTCAACGTCAATCCACAAACTCAAATTCGAAGTTACCAATACGAACAATATCGCCGTCCTTAGCACCACGTTCACGAAGAGCTTCATCAACTCCCATACCACGCAATTGACGAGCGAATTTCATAATAGATTCATCACGTTCCATGTTAGTCATGACAAAGAGTTTTTCAAGTTTTTCACCAGAAAGCACCCATGACGCATCATCGTCACGACTGATTTCAAATGGACGTTCTTCTTCGTTAAAGCCATAGTATACTTCTTCTTGTTCCATATCATCTTCGTTATAGAGCAAGAATTCATCTGTTTGATCAAGTAGTTCAGCAGTAGCTTCCAAAAGATTTTCCAAACCTTGATGGGCCAAACTTGAAATAGGGAAAATTTGTGGCAACTCATCAAATTCATCATAGTTAGCAGCCAATTTTTCCTTAAACTCTTTCAAGTTTTCCTCAGCCTCAGGCATGTCCATCTTATTAGCAACAATAATTTGTGGACGTTCCATCAAGCGCAAGTTGTAAGTTTCCAGCTCTTTATTAATTTGAAGATAATCCTCGTAAGGATCACGCCCCTCACTCGCTGACATATCAATAACATGAAGGATAACACGTGTACGCTCGATGTGGCGGAGGAACTGTGTTCCCAAACCAACCCCCTGGCTAGCACCTTCAATCAATCCTGGGAGGTCAGCCATGGCAAAACTCTCTCCTGACTTTGTACGGACCATTCCCAAGTTAGGAACAATTGTCGTAAAGTGGTAAGCACCAATCTTTGGTTTTGCTGCCGTTACCACACTGAGAATTGTTGATTTACCAACAGATGGGAAGCCAACCAAACCAACATCAGCCAAAATCTTCAATTCCAATTGAAGTTCGCGCTCTTCACCTGGTTCACCATTTTCAGCGATTTCAGGGGCAGGATTACGAGGTGTCGCAAAACGGATATTTCCACGTCCACCACGTCCACCATGAGCAACGACAAACTCTTGGCCATCCTCGACCATATCAGTAATAACCTTACCTGTTTCAGCGTCACGCACTGTCGTACCAGGCGGGATGCTAACGATAAGGTCCTCAGCTCCTCGACCATGCATACCCTTGGTCATCCCTTTTTCACCGTTCTTAGCTTTGAACTTACGGTTATAACGGAAATCCATAAGGGTGCGCAAGCCTTCGTCAACCTTGAAAATGACTGAGCCACCCTTACCACCGTCACCTCCCCAAGGACCGCCATTTGGCACATATTTTTCACGACGGAAGGCAACCATCCCATCGCCACCACGACCAGCTTGGACACTGATCTTGGCTGTATCTAAAAACATACTCATTTATATTCTCTCTTTCTGATTTGTATGCTGTGTTCTAATTTGATCTCAGACCAAAGAATCTCCGACATACACAAAAAAAGCGCTTAATAGCGTCTTAACGGACAGCTGAGACTGCTTGGAAAATCAATGCCCCAACTGTTACTACTAGCATAATCAAAACGACTAATACTGTTAGACGTTCAAAAAATTGATTTCTTACGTGGTCCGTTATCTCCAAATGCCACTTGAATTTACCTCGTTTTTTCCTTCTAGAATATCACAATAATAGTAACAAAAATCCGCCTATTTCGCAACTACTAGACTATCTTAGGCCAAAGGAATTCCAAAAATAGTTAGAGCGTCTAACTCCTCCTGTGTCAAACGTCGCCAAGCACCAAGCTCTAAATCATTTGGCAGGCTTAAAGGTCCCATTTTCAAACGTTGTAAATCCGCCACTTTCTTACCGCAAGCGGCTACCATACGCTTAACCTGATGGAATTTTCCCTCGGCAACGGTAATTTGAACCAAACTAGTACTCGCATTCCTGTCGACTGATACAATCTCTAATTTCGCTGGCTGACAAGTATGGTCTTTAAGCTTGATCCCTTTTTCAAAAGCCAAGATATCCTCTTCATCCATAATACCAGCCACCTTGGCCTGATAAATCTTGTCCACATGCTTCTTGGGAGACAGCATAGCGTGAGCTAAGTCTCCATTATTGGTCAATAGAAGAAGACCATGAGTATCAATATCCAAGCGACCAACTGGAAAAACCTGCTTATGTCTTGCTGTCTCATCGAGTAAATCGAGGACAGTCTTATGACGAGAGTCTTCCGTTGCTGAAATGACACCTTGCGGTTTATTTAAGAGATAGTAAACAAAGGTCTCATGTGTCAACTCCTGACCCAAGTATGCAATTTGGTCTTTATCCTCATCAATCTGAGTCTTAGGTGATGTCTCCACCTGCCCATTTACGGTCACTTGCTTCTTTTTCAGAAAGGTCTTGACTTGACTACGACTCCCGACACCACAGTCTACCAAAAACTTGTCCAGACGCATCTATACTTCCTCCTTTATTGGAATCCACACTTTCATCTCATAATCGTCAGCCTGATGATTACCTAGGGGATAAACCTCTACACTTGGTTGGTCAATCATTTCACAATGTTTCTTCGCAGAATGAAAACTTCCCCAGACAGCTGCCGTTACAGGGCCCTTCAACTTGAAAATGGCATACGTAGCTGGCGCAAGAACAATCATTTCCAGACTATTGTCCTCACCATCAAAAGCCATCCCTGAAAAAAACTCAAAAAACTTTTCGAACAACCTTCACATCATGACGAACGGTTACTAAATCTAACTTTTGTATCACTTTTTTAAGCTTTATCAGCTCAACTGGAACCTCATCATCTAGTATATAGGAATTTTTTTTCTACAAATGCTTCTTTTTTCAACATTTCAAGATCCAACACCCAACCTTCCGATCTCACACTCTTATCTTCAAAAAGGTAGCTAAAATGCTTACCTCTCTCATTGAATGACCCATCAACTAAACAATAAAGGGATTCAGACAAACCAATAACCACCATCTCCAGCCCAGTCACTTGAAACATAAGTTCTTGGTCCCTAAGTCGTACCTTCATCGTCAGACTTTCAGCATCTATAGTAAAACTATTATCCAAATCCATTACGGACTGAAAAAAGATCCGGTGTATACTAGAAAAAGTCCAGACGGTATGCCAACGACACATCATCTCATAATCATCAATAGTCACAAGAAGAGAAAATTCCTGCTGATCAGAGGCACAAGAATATTCCTGAATACTCAATTGGTCTGGTGTCAGGTAGTCATTTACAAAGACTGCAAAGTCATCCATAGTTTAAAAATCTGACATAAGATTCCTTCTCTACTCCGAAATCGAGCCCGTCACATACATGGTAAAGGTCGCTCTAGTAAGAATTTTTTCCTCCTGATTAGTAATGAGGACTTCTACCAACTTGGTCGTTTTACCATTATGCACACAAAGACCTTCAATCTTGAGTTGGTCAGACAAATGACCTGCCTTTAAATAATTGATATTGGACTGAAGAGTTACAGCGTAGTCTCCTGTTGAAAGTGCCACAAGTCCTGCCACCTGATCACAGAGCGTAAATAAATAACCACCATGAGCATTACCAAAATAATTTAAGGACTTCTCGACCACCTCAGTAGTGACAATCACATGTCCAGTTTCAAATAGTTCTTCTTGAAAATTCTCAAACACACGGATTTCATGTAGTTTGTCTTGCATAGCAAGCCCTCCTATCAATACCCATTCCACCACAAGTGAAACAGGTTGTCTATAGCTACTAGTATAACACGAATTTCTCAACGGATAACAAGCTTATTTGACTAAGCTGATATCAACATCTATATCCTCACGAAAAAGATTCTTCGATCGGCAATAAGTATCTAAAAAGACAAGATTTCCTGCTCATTATCACTATTCAAGTCCTTAGGTAGATGAATGTCAAGCTTGAAATGCCCTTCTTCATAGCTAGAATCAACCTGAATTGCAAGCTCCTCTATTTCCTGATAATTGGAAAAAATAACTCTGTAGACACATGGTCACGCAAGAGGCTAAAGCAATATTCACCCAACTCATAGGTGTCATCCCATCTTCCGTATATCCGAAGAGTTCCACAGACACTCCGTAACCCTCTGAAACTGAATAATAGCGTTGTCAACTTTAATCGTCGTTTGATACGTAATGCACCTACATTTGTTTTTTGATTATAACAAAGAGAAGCTAACAACTGAACTGAACACTTGAAATATCTATCACAACCCTTAAGGAATCCTCTTACTTTTCAACAGATTAATCTTATACAATACCTACATTACTAAGAGATTACAATTAGGTAAAAACAACTGGAAGTGCTTTTAATTTGATGAGTTTTCATTAAATTAACTCTACTAATAAAAAAGGGAGATTATTATGAGAGTTTTTTCTAAATTAACTTTAGCATCTGTCTCAGTTCTCGTTAACCCTAGCAGCATGTGGTAACTCCAAAGATAAAAGTAACTCATCATCTTCTTCATCATCAAGTAGGGTGAGAAAAGACTCTTCTTCTACCGACTCAAGTGCCTCAGTTAAAGTTAACAAAGACGGTTCAACTGAATTGAACGGCGAGAACGGTAATTCAGCCAAAATAAATGGTGAAAATGCTGTTTAAGCCAAGACGATACAAATATAAAAGTTGGCTCAGACGGAACTGTCTCAATTGGTAACTAATATAAGATAGGCTAGCTATTCTGCTAATCTTTTTAGATTCAGAATAATAAAATCGTTACCTAAAGATGCTATAATAGGGGTGGAAATCCATAATCAGGGGGTAAGACAATGAAAATAAAATCATCTTGGGATGTTTGGCTGCAGCTGCCTGCGAGATCCATTTTTGGGCTCAGTTTTATATTTACCAAATCGATTACAGCACAGGCCAGTGGCCTTGCTTTAATCTCTTGGCGTTTTGTCACAGCCTTCTTCTTTGTCAACCTTTATCTTCTCACAAGAAGACAAAAGGTAGTCATAAATGGCAGAAATCTCAAACCACTGATACGTATTGCCATCCTTAATCCTATTATCTATTTTATCTGCGAAACGATTGGGATTCGTATGACTACTGCCTCTGAAAGTGGAGCATTCCTCGCTTGCATTCCGGTCGTCGCACTTATCATGTCTAGTCTTATTTTGAAAGAATGGCCAAGTCGTTGGCAAGTGGTAGGTGTCGCTACAACCCTCATCGGTATCATTATTGCCGTATTCGCTGCGGGTGGCTCCACCAACTTCTCACTTGTCGGATACTTCATTTTAGGTTTAGCCGTTGTCTCCTATGCCCTTTATTGCGTTGACGTTGAAAAAGCCAGTCAATTCACTAGCTTTGAGATTACCTATTTTATGTTAGCCAGTGGTTGCCTTACATTTGGACTCTTTGCACTAAGCCGTAGCTTTCTAGCGGGTAACTTGAAAGAGCTTTTAACGCTCCCTTGGAGTAATCCAAAGTTCGCCATAACCATCCTGTACCAAGGATTGGGGTGTAGTGTTATAGGGTATATCCTTTCAAATTTTGCTATCGCAACTATCGGGGTTAACCGAACTGCTTCTTTCATTGGCATATCAACGATTATCTCAATTCTATCTGCTGTAGTCTTCTTAGGAGAGCCCTTCTCACAGTTACAAATCTTAGCGGGAATCTTGGTAGTCCTTGGAGTCTATGTGGCTAATAAAAATTAAAACTCTTGGAAATTTATCCTCCAAGAGATTTTTTGCTGTCAATCAAGTTCTAACTGAATCAAAACCACAAGCTCTTTCTCATTAGGAATACTACTTACTGCCGTCAAATCAGGCAAGACCTGGTCCACATAATCATAAATAATATAAGCCAAAAATACTGACGATTTCGTCATAACATTAAATAAAGAAGCTACCTGAATAATCCGACCAAAATTGGGAAAACTAATCCTGCAAGCTTCCTCAATCGTGTGAAAAATAGCTGGATATTCGTATAACATGTCCCTTCTCACATTTCAATACTAGACTCCTTTATGATAAGATGAGTTCTAAGAGATGTCAACCGAAAATTGTGATAACAAAAGTTTTGGAACCATTCGAAACAACACAGCTCTAAAACATTTTTTCAGCCAACTCGACTTTTGTAATTGTTTTGGAACCATTCGAAACAACACAGCTCTAAAACTTAATCTTCAAATACCATTGGCATTAAGGGTTTTGGAACCATTCGAAACAACACAGCTCTAAAACATAGAATTGAATCGTGTCATCTACTCTCAAGTTTTGGAACC
>ENA-OQHD01000247-OQHD01000247.1-human-gut-metagenome-genome-assembly--contig:-NODE-247-length-22343-cov-5.317249_pt1 | contig 22343 bp, 20 predicted proteins | sample MGYA00242560_ERZ504711 | MGnify/ENA primary metagenome ERZ504711 (study PRJEB26092, sample SAMD00036198) | human gut metagenome | host: Homo sapiens | study: EMG produced TPA metagenomics assembly of...
ATACCGACGAACAGCTCAGCCGTGTGGCGCATCTGCGTGACACCCGCAATCAGCACCGCGGCATGCATCAAGGAACAACCTACAAGGGCCAGCCGCTCGAAGTGGCCGAGACGCAGTCCAACTTCATTCTGTTCGGCGGTCATTTCGACGATCGCGACCGCATCTTCGACGAACTGCTCAAGCGTGGTGTGCTCATCCGCACCGTCGGCCCTGACGGCTGGATGCGCGTATGCATGGGCACCGACGAGGAAATGGCGCGTTTCCGTGAAGCCTTGGTCGAAGTGTTGCGTATTGTGGAACAAGACTGAGCACATACGGGACTGAACCAACACAACAGGACCGAACATTTTCCAAAAGGGAGTCGCAACATGGCGCGTACCGCAACCATCGTTCGTGAAACCAGCGAATCCAAGGTCGAACTGAGCCTGAATCTCGACGGCACCGGCAAAACTGACATCGACACGTCGGTGCCGTTCTACAACCATATGATGACGGCGCTCGGCAAGCATTCGCTGATTGACCTGACCATCAAGGCCACGGGTGACACCGACATCGACGCGCACCATACCGTCGAAGACATCGCCATCGTGTTCGGTGAGGCGTTGAAGCAGGCGCTGGGGAACAAGCGCGGCATCCGTCGCTTCGCTGATGCGACCGTGCCGTTGGACGAGGCGCTTGCCAAGGCCGTGGTCGATATTTCCGGGCGTCCGTACTGCGTGTGCACCGGCGAGCCGGAAGGCTTCGAATACTGCATGATCGGCGGCCATTTCACCGGCTCCCTCGTGCGTCACGTTATGGAATCCATCGCCATGCATGCCGGAATCTGCCTGCATCTGCAGGTGATCTCCGGCCGTGATCCGCACCACATCGCCGAAGCCGAGTTCAAGGCCTTGGCACGTGCGCTTCGTTTCGCCATCGAGTCGGATCCGCGTGTCGACGGTATTCCGAGCACGAAGGGCGCTCTGTGATGAGCGACGATCGAAATAACGATTTCGACGATTTCCAAGGATTCGATGGATCAAACGATTTCGGTGACCTCAACGCCGACGGCATGCATTTCAGCGAAGAGGAGCTGGAAGCGGCCATGGCCGGCTTCGAGCAGGAATTCAAGGATGCCGAAGCGTCCAAGCATGAGCGGGCGGACAATCCGCCATCTGAAGCTTTCGATTCCTCCGAAGCTTCCGATAACGCGGAATCCTCCGAATCCTCCGAATCCTCGGAAGTCGACGATATGCTCAACGCGGCTGAGGATTCGTTGAAATTCGAAGACGAGCTGCAGGGACTGCTTGGCAATCGCGCGAAAGTGGCGGTGATCATCACCAGACTGACCTCGCCACGATTGCTGTCGGCATTCTGTGAATTGTCCGACATTTCCGCGCAATGCATCGGATCGGCGCAAGGTGCTGTCGCGGTGCTGCGCAATCTCGACGGAGACGGTCCGGAAGCGGCGGTCAAAGACATGACGATCGTCGTTGCCGGCATGCCCGCGATTCTTGCCGTCAACCGTGCGGACAAGCTCGAAGCGACGATGTACGTGGAAGGCAGAGCGGGCAAAACCTTCGCTCCGCCGGTGCTATTCACCTCCACCGCGCCGTTCGTTGAGGATCTCATGCTGGGCATCACCGATATGAACGCGCTGGAACAGGCGGATATGACCATTTTCGATTCCGCTGACCTTGATCGGGATGCGGCGATGAGCATTATCGCCGAGCATACGCGGTTCGGACGCGGCACATCAAGCATCAGTTAACGACGGTAAACGCGAGTCATCCTGCCGAACATGCGTTATGCGACACAAGACGACTCGCGCCACAGAACAACGAATGACACAAGAAGGAGAACGCCCATGACTTCCGTGGTGGTTTTCGATTATGGTTTCGGCAACGTGCGTTCCATGGTTCGTGCACTGGCTGATCTCGACCTTGACGTGACCCTCACTTCCGACCATCGGCAGGCCTTGGAAGCCAACGGTCTGGTAGTGCCCGGCGTGGGCGCTTTCGGCGCATGCATGGAAGGACTCAAGTCGGTGGGCGGAGACACCGTGATCAAGGATCGTCTGCGTGCCGGGCGACCGGTGCTCGGCGTGTGCGTGGGCGAGCAGATCATGTTCGAACGCGGTATGGAACACGGCACCGGCACTCCGGGCCTTGGCCTGATCAAGGGCGACGTGGAACTGCTTGACGCCGATGTGGTGCCTCACATGGGATGGGACACCGTCGAGGCGTCCGGAAGGTTCCGTGCTCATGAAGGGTGTGGAAGGTGAACGTTTCTATTTCGTACATTCCTTCGCCGCGATGAGTGCCGCTCCCGCCGACACGTCCGGCGACCAGCTTGATTTCGGTGACGCCGAGGAGCGCGTGACCTGGTGCACGTACGGACGTAGCCGTTTCGTGGCGGCCTACGAGCGTGGTCCGCTGTTCGCCACGCAGTTCCACCCTGAAAAATCCGCCGAAGCGGGCTCGCAGCTGCTGCGCAATTGGATTGCGACGTTCTGATGGTGCGAGATCGCCGATGATTGTTTCGACGATGCTTTGACATATACGCTTTTAAAACCGGACCACTTGGTACATTTATTTGCGATTGCCGTTTAGTGGCGGTCGGTTGATCACAGAGAGGTACAGACATGTCTTTGACATTGCTTCCCGCAGTCGATGTTCGTGATGGCAAGGCCGTTCGCTTGCGCCAAGGCGAATCCGGTTCCGAAACCGATTACGGTTCGCCGCTGGAGGCTGCCCGCACGTGGGTCGAGTCCGGTGCGGAATGGATTCATCTGGTCGACCTTGACGCGGCATTCGGCACGGGCAACAACCGTGACCAGCTGCGCGCCATCGTCAAGGAGCTTGGCGACAAGGTCAATATCGAAATGTCCGGTGGCGTGCGCGACGACGCATCCCTCGACGCGGCCTTGGAAGCAGGCGCCGCCCGTGTGAACATTGGCACGGCAGCGCTTGAGAATCCGGATTGGACCGCTTCCGTCATCAAGAAGTACGGCGATCGCGTGGCCGTTGGCCTTGACGTGCGCGGCCACACCCTCGCAGCCCGCGGATGGGTGAAGGAAGGCGGCGATCTGTTCGAAACCATGGCGTTCCTGGATTCCGTTGGCTGCTCTCGTTACGTGGTCACCGACGTGACTCGCGACGGCATGATGAGCGGTCCGAACATCGATCTGCTGCGTGAGGTTGCGGAACGCACTGATGCGAAGGTCACCGCGTCCGGTGGCATTTCCAAGCTCGATGACCTGCGCGCCATCAAGGAACTTGCCGATCTGGGCGTGGATTCCGCGATTCTCGGCAAATCGCTGTATGCGCGCGCCTTCACTTTGGAAGAGGCGCTTGAAGTCGCACGTTGAACATTGTTCGCAAACCCATGACGATACGGCCGTCCACAACGTGGACGGTCTCGTCATATTCGGCGCGTGTTAACGACTTTCGTAACATGCGCATGGAACGATGGGGCACTATGGATAAACAGCAAGAGTTTGCTTTGCGCACAGTCGAAGAACGCGACGTGCGCTTCATTCGTTTGTGGTTCACGGATGTGTTGGGAACGCTGAAGTCCGTGGCTATCGCACCGGCTGAATTGGAAGCTGCGTTCGAGGAAGGGCTCGGATTCGACGGTTCCGCAGTGGAAGGCCTCACCCGTGTGTCCGAAGACGATATGATCGTCAAGCCCGACCCGTCGACATTCCAGATTCTGCCGTGGCGTGGAGGCCCGCAAGGCACCGCGCGCATGTTCTGCGACGTGCTTACCCCTGATGGCGAGCCGTCGTTGGGCGATCCGCGTCATGTGCTGAAGCAGGCTCTGTCGAAAGCCAAGGAAAAAGGCTTCACCTTCTACGTGCATCCGGAAATCGAATTCTATCTGTTCGAAAGACAGGATGATTGGTCCCAGACGCCAACCCCAATCGATGAGGGCGGCTATTTCGACCATGTGCCGCGCAGCCCAGGCATGGACTTCCGCCGCGCCACCGTCAACATGCTCGAACAGATGGGCATTTCGGTGGAATACTCGCATCATGAGGCGGGTCCAGGCCAGAACGAGATCGATCTGCGTTATGCGGACGCGCTCACCACGGCCGACAACATCATGACCTTCCGCACCGTCGTCAAGGAGATTTCGCTGGAGCGAGGCATCCATGCCAGCTTCATGCCGAAGCCGCTTTCCGACGCTCCAGGTTCCGGCATGCATACCCACTTGAGCCTGTTCGAAGGCGACGCCAACGCGTTCTACGAGGCGGGCCAGGAATTCAACATGTCCGTCACCGCACGCCAGTTCGCGGCCGGCATTCTGTACCACGCGGCTGAAATCTGCGCGGTCACCGACCAGTACGTCAACTCGTACAAGCGCCTGTGGGGCGGCAACGAGGCTCCGAGCTACATCTGCTGGGGCCACAACAACCGTTCCGCGCTGCTGCGCATTCCGCAGTACAAGCCAGGCAAGGGCAATTCCGCCCGCATGGAATTCCGTGCGCTCGACCCGGTCGCCAACCCATACCTCGCATATTCGGTGCTCTTGGCAGCAGGCCTTGACGGCATCGACAAGCAGATGCAGCTGGGCGAGCCCACCAGCGACGACGTGTGGGAGCTTACCGATGCGGAACGTCAGGCCATGGGCATCCAGCCATTGCCGGAGTCTCTTGACGAGGCGTTGAAGGTTATGGAGAAGTCCGACTTCGTGGCCGGAGTGCTCGGCGAGCATGCCTTCGAATACTTCCTGCGCAACAAGCGTCAGGAATGGGAGGAATACCGCAAGCAGGTCACTCCTTTCGAACTGAAGAAGTACCTGCCGAAGCTGTAAGCGAACCGCAATCGTTTCATCAAAGACCGTTGTTGCAATCATGAGAAAACTGATTGCAACAACGGTCTTTTGCTTTCCGAATGATTATTTGAATCTTCTTTTGATGTTTCTGCAAGTATCGGATTAAAGTTCCAATGACTCAATTGACCGTAAATTAACGGTTTTGCGAAGAATCTCATCACCATAGTCAGAAAATATGAATGTCACAGGCGAGTTGCTTTGCGTTTCAAAAGCGACTGTCGTCGTCATTTTCACGCCGGGAGTGACCTTGCGTGTTGTGGAATAGCTATCATCGTCAAGATACGTGCTATGCAACTCAGTGCCGTCTTGGGTCGCGGAAACATCCATATAGTTCAGGAAAGCCCGGTATTTGCTTCCATTTTCGACATACCAGGATATGCGTGCGAACGCTATGTCATGATCGGCATATGAGGGGCTTGTCTTCTCAATGGAGTCTACGCGGAAATGCAGGGTGCTTTCGTCATAATCGGTTACGGATCCGTCTTCGTCGAAATTCGAAGCGTCCACTTGCTCGGGCTGAGGGACGGCCGCATAATCAATATGTTTCAAGGATCCTTCTATGTCGACTTCGTCAAAGGAAAACGCGGCGCGAACAACATTATGCTGCGAATAATTCATCAGCTGAACCACAACTGGTGAATTGGTGTCCGTAAGAACGAAACTGCTGGTGGTCTGCGAGCTTTTCTCCGGTTTCATTTCGGCGCCGGAGAACTCCGTGCGGTCGGAATCCTCGTTGGAAGTGAATGCAGGGGCAAGCTCGATGCCGTTTTGCATGACCATCAGATCTGCGACGGCATGAGGATACATCGTTTTCTTGCCGATGTTCGTGCAGGTGAGCAAAACCGTGAGCGTGGCGTCGCCGTTCAAATCCTCCGGACCTGTCTGCACGCCTTCGATGTTCACTTCCAATGCTTTTCCTCCGGTGGAGTAGAGCTTTCCAACGTCTTCGCTGACGGTTTCCTGTGTGGACAGCTCCTCGAACTGGCTTGTGGATCCATCGAAATCGGAGATGATGTTTGACATGCTGTCAGAAAGCATTCCGCCAATCGACGCTATTACAGCGATGATGATAACGATCCCCAAAACGGTGACGAAGCCGTTTTTATGGCGGCGTTGCTTCTTGTCGGAAGTGGATTGGAACTCGCGTGTGGCTCGTTCCGTTTGTATGCGCGGCGGATTATAGGGCTGCGATGGGCGTCCTTGCGGGTTCTGCGGGTTTTGCTGATTTTGCCGCAACGCCTGTTGCAAGCTTTGCTGCATGGACTGGGCATACCGCATGGTTTGCGTGGACCAGTCGTTCAACATGGTTTGGAGCGTGTCTCCTCGTGTGGACTGATCGCCTTGCGCCTGTTGAGATCTACCGTCTTGCTTGGATCGGGTGTTTTGTGGGGCCTGCCTGTCGCGCGATGCCTGATCGCTCTGCGCGGGTTTCACATATCGCCGCTGGACATAGGATTCACGCCGCGCATGGTCACGGTTCACCTGATCAGACAGGCGTTCGGCGTTGCTGCTGGGATCGATGTAATCGGAACCCTTGAATGGGTCGATATAGTCGTTGTTGTTGAGTAGGCCCATGTAAGGCTCCTTCTGGTCAGTCCCTTCCATGAGCAATTGTATCGAAAAATCAGCCTCGAGGAGAGCCGAACATCGAATTGTAGATGATTGCGAAATTACGATTGCCGTAAGTCGAACAGGCGTCGCCTTCGCCGACTCCCGCATCCAATGCGGCTGCATTCGGCTGATAAGGCGTGTAAATGTACAGCAGTGCTGTCGCCTTGTTTTCGATGTACACGTTGCTGCCACCGCAGCTGGCGTCCGGATTGTATTGAATATAGTTGAGCGTGCCCGCATGGTATCCATAGCGATCCTCATGTTGCACGTAATACTGGTAGCGTTTCGCCGCGCCATACACCTGTTTGAAAAAACCTGCATATTCCGGGTCACAGTTCGCGTCGTCCGGGCAGCTCAATCCCATGGCCGACTTGAATTGGAAGTCGCTTGGATCGGTGGCGGTAAGCAGATGCTGCTCCTTTTGCAGCACGGTGAGCAGCACTTTTTGACTGATGTCGCACGCCTTTCCCGACTTGTAGATGATCGCCGCGGCGCTTTCGTTCGGCTCTCCCTCATATGCTTCGCAGTATTCGTTGGCGGGTTGCGATTCGGTGCTAAACGTCATGGATTTCAAGCATTTCTCGCCGCTGCATGCGGCACCCTGTTTTTCGATGATGGCGTTCACCTGCTGCTCGCTCAACGCGTTCCCGTTGAAGAACAGACCATCTGAAATGATGTTGCCCGGATTGAAATCGTATTGCGTCTGCAATTGTTCCTGCGATGCGACCGCTTCATCCACTTGCACACGCCAACCGACGAATCGCACCAATCCAACGATCAACGCGAGCGCGACGATACTGGCTATCAGTGTTTCGCCGACTATGAGGATGCGTTTTGGGGTGTTTGCTTTTTTCCAGGCGTTACGGAGTTTGGTGAGGCTTGGCTGCTTGTTTTTCTTGGGTTTGCGGTTGTTTTTTGCTGTGGTGGTTGTTTTGCGTGTCATCGCGCGTCATTGTATCGCGTTTGGCTTATCGTTTGTTTGACGATTGATTCGTCAATCGATTGACGTGAGAAGCTTTAATGACAATGCGAGTTTGGCGAGGCGTGGGGAGTTCGAGGGGCTATGGAGGAGAAGTGTATGGCGAAGAGTGATGTGGCGAAGGAACGGTTTTTCAATCTGCCTGTGATTGTGCTGATCTCGCTGAGTTTCATGCTGGGCATGAGCGAGTTCATTGTCGTTGGCGTTCTGCCGGATATCGCGGCTGGCTTGAAGGTGTCGGAGGTGACGGTCGGCAATCTTGTGTCGCTGTTCGCGTTCGTGTATGCGCCGGTCACGCCGCTCGGATCGGCGCTGTCGGCTCGTTTTCCGCGTTTTGCCACGCATCTGACGCTGGTTGGGGTGTTCCTTATCGGCAACGTGCTGTGCGCGTTCGCGTCGAATTATGGCGTGCTCGTGGTGGCGCGAATTCTCATCGCGCTGGTGTCCGGCACGCTGGTGGCCATTGCCATGACGTACGCGCCCGATGTAACAACTGAACAGTACCGCACGAAGTTCATCGCATGGGTGTTTTCCGGCTTCTCCATCGCATCCGTGGTGGGTGTGCCGGTTGGCACGTGGGTTGCGAACACGTTCGGCTGGCGTTGGGCGTTCCATTTGGTGAACGTGCTCACAGTGGTGCTTATTGTGCTCATGGTGATGGTGTTGCCGCGCAACAGCCGTATTGTGAAGATTGGTTTTCTGCCGCAGTTCCGCCTGTTTTTCGACCGTCGTATTCAGTTGGGCGTGCTTGCCGTGGTGTTTGGCGCGGCGGCAACTTACGTGTTCTATACGTATCTGACGCCGATCATGCGAGACGAAGTGCATGTTCCCGAACAGTATTTAAGCGTCGGCCTGGTGATTTTCGGCGCGGCCTGCCTGTGGAGCAACCTGTATGGCGGCAAGCTTGCCGACCGTGGCAGGGGAGTGGAACCACTGACGCATATTCGTCCGATCTACTGCGCGCACGCCGTGCTCATGGCATCGCTGATCGTAACGCATTGGGTGCCGGTGTATGGTGCGTTGCTGCTGGTGGTGCTTGGCATGTTCATGTATCTGCAGAATTCCGCCTCGCAGGTGCTATATATGGATGTTGCCTCTCAGTCGCATCCGGGATCGCTGAATCTGGCCGCATCGCTCAATTCCATGTCGTTCAACATCGGCATCGCGGTCGGCTCCGCGGTTGGTGGACTGGTCAACGCCCATTTGGGACTGATGTGGCTTGGCCCTGTGGGCGCGATCTTCCTGCTGTGTGCGGTTGGCACCACAACCCTGCTGCGCCCGTTCGCAGCTCGAGAACGCGATTTCTACGCCAAACAGCAAGCCTGATGGCATTTGGTCGGGTTTGAACGAGCGGTTTCTGAAAGCGGCAAAGTTATAGAAGTTTTATCTGTAATTCGTTGAGATTGCGGAAAGCGATTAGTGGACTGCGATGTTGGCGGACTGGGCAGTAGATCCGCCGACTTGCGGAGCGTAGTCGGCTAGATCGATTACGCGATCGCAGGCGTCCCGCGTGTCCGGATCATGGGTTGCCACCAGCACGATCATGCCTTGACCGGCCAGATTGCCGAGCACATGGCTTACGGAATGCGATGTACGCGTATCCAACTGGGCGGTCGGCTCATCAACCAGCAGCATGTTCGGCCTGGAACATACCGCACGCGCGAGCATAAGACGCTGCGCCTCGCCTCCAGACAAATCGCAGAAACGCCTGTCCGCCGCATACGCCAGATCGAACAGTTCCATCGCTTCCAAAGCCTTTGGTTCCGCTTCGCGGCGGCTCATTCCCTTGGCGAGCAGTGGAAACACCACATGGTCGAGCGCCGTGCGTTCCGCAACACCATACGGATTCTGAAACACCCATCCAACACGATCCACACCTTCTCGCGTCACCGTGCCAGCGTAAGGCTGCTCCCATCCTGCAAGAATCGACAGCAATGTTGACTTGCCGCATCCCGACGGACCGCATATCGCAATGGTCACACCAGGTTCGGCCACGAAACTCAAATTCTCGAACAGCAGATCGGTTCCCTCAAATCGATGAGCCAACCCCTCAACCGCAACGCGCATAGCCAACCTTTCACGAGGCAATCACCTTACCGACGCACCCTTGCCAATCATTTGTAGTCCCCTAATTGCAGCCACGCAACACCCACCCTACCTCATTTGTGTATATGTGGAATGTAATGTTCAATGCAGTACGCGATGAGGTATGAAAACGGTTAATCGGCAACAAGCATTCCTGACGTTACAAACCAGCCCGTGTAAGAGGAACGAACGCATAGAACTCCCACCGTCCATGCTCCTGCGTGGTGTAGATTTGACCTCCATATGCGGCAAGTTCGTCGGACAGTTGGCTCAGACCATGGCCTCCCGGCAAATTTTCCTGTGTTTCGGCATGATGATCATTGACTTCTGTGATTTCAATCGAAGCACGTTTGACCAGTACGGAAACATTGTATTCGTCATCACATGTCGCATGACGGGAAATATTCGCGTAAACCTCTTTGATCAGCCGAATGATGATGGCAGACAAATCGGCGTCGACATCTGCGGGAGATTCCAAAACGCTTACTTGGCTTGTTCCCTTGAAACGCATAGATTCAAGTGCCTTGCCATTACGCTCCATCTCCTGTCGGATACGACATACGAGGTCGGCGTCCTGCCCGGACTGTGCAACCTGATCCGCATGATCACCCCCTTTGATGTAGTCGATCACATGATGGACGTTCTGTAATGCGGAAACGATATGGTCGTTGGTCTGCTTCCACTGCGCGGCGTCGGGATTGTTTTCATCGAGCATCTGCTGCTGTGCCTGCAGGGAAGCGAGGGACAAATCCGACGTCACCGCATCATGCATTTGGCTGACGATTTCGGCGTCGCGTTTCAACCGTGCGTTGTCGTATTGCGCGCGTTCAGCGGCCCATTGCGCCTGAGCTTTCTCCCCGTGCTTTCGTAATGCGGTGCCGAACATCGCGACCAACATGAACATGATGACGAACACCGGATAAGCGCGGAAATTATATCCGGGTCCGTTGAAAAGCGTTGTCTCCGCTGCTTGGCTGAGGGATATTTCAAGAGCCAGACCCAAAGCGTAAAGATCATTGGTCTCGTAAGACAGTATGCCAAGCGAAAACAGCACGCCGTAGAGGCCGCACTCATTATCGTATCCCCCGAAAACGTAATCCGTCACCTGCAGAAGCACAAAACAGATAAGCGGGCATGCTCGCGGGTAGAAGAGCGTGAGCAATGCAAGTACGGCATGTATTACGTTCACTACCTGTGCTGACGTTGGTTGCTGGTAGCTCAGTGTCGTCCAAATCAGCAGATATTCCCATACGAGCACGAGAAGAAGACGGAAAGGATGCTGGAAAAGCTTGAATTTCGCAAGAAACGACTGTACCGACGTGATTGGTGTTCTACTCATGATTGTTCATCCAAATGGCGATTGCCTGCCGTTGGGTATTGCAGTGCAGACGTTGAACGATATTCTGCATATGTTTGCGGACGGTTGCTTTTGCTATATGAAGTCGGTCGGCGATTTCGTCGTCGGTCAAGTATTCTTCGGCGCACAAGTGCATGATGGTTTCCTGTGTGACGGTGAGGGTCGGCTTGAGCGCAGACCGGTTTTTAGAGCTGTATATGGGCGACGAGCGGGGCTTTCGAAACCGTCCATGGTCTGCCCTCGGACGATGCGCGGAATGCATTGGGTGAATTGTTCGCTGCTGCTTTTGTCAACAAGTCCTTGCGCTCCAGATTCGATGGCACTGTTTCGGTATCGGTTGAGGCTGAAACTGGTCATGGCCAGAATGGGCGTGCTATTGTTGATGAGGCGTATACGTTTGCAGATGTCTGGTCCTTGCAAGCCCTCGAGCGACATGTCGAGCAATATGATGTCGTATTGGTTTCCGTACGCTCTGCACAGTGACAGAGCTTTCGTGCCGTCGGTGACGTCGTCGGCGACGTAGGCGTTGGGGAGTGCTTTGCTGAGCAGTGCAGTGAGCGCTTCGATGGCCCGCTTGTCATTGTCGACCATGAGAATACGCGGATGAACAACGATGTGACTCATCTACACACTCCTTGCTTGATGAAACGCAGCGAAAACGTATTCACTGGCACCACTTTACGAGAGGATGGGGGCAACTCGAAGACAAAGTGATCTGAGGATTTGACGATAGCAAAGCGGTATTAGTTGAAGAGCGGTATGGGACTGATACTGGAACAAGTAATATTACAACTATTGTCCCGATAAGGATGTCATTCATATTTACCTTCCTAAGACGTCATGCTTCACCGTACATCAGGATGATGAAATGTATGAAGTGAGTCATACGCAATATGTGTATCTTTTATGCGCAAAATGATGCAAAAAAATTTTTTATTGGGAAAAATACTCAATTTGAGTATCGTCAGTTTTTCTTTGAGCAGCATTCCTCGCTATATTGTCCTCGGTCATTCTTAAAGGAAGGAAGAAAAATGAAAAAGGAAACGCTTTCTATGCTTTCTGGATGTGCGGCTTTTGCCATGGTGTTCAGTTTTGGGGGCACCTATGGCCCAAGCGGCTGCGGGCAACATAGATAACGCAAGAATCAATGGATCTTGGAATTATTCGTGGACAAAATCTACTGCGAGTGTATGGGCGAGGAAACCTGCATATACAGGGTATGCGCAGGCGTGCCAAGACGGTGTTTGCTTCACCGGACATACGACGCAACGTATACAATCAACGACTGCTGTAGCATACGGTAGCGCGAGCAATCATACTGATAGCGCCAGAGTGTGGGGCTGATGGCAGATGCCGCATCGATTTCGGATTATTCCTCTAATTAGCGTAGTTGGCTTGACGTTGTCATTGATGTCTTGCGCGTCTATCGTAGATGGACAAAAAGGTGAGGAAGTTGAAGCTTCGTCTTCTGCTGCGCAGTCGGGAGCTGCACAGCAGGGGTCAACCAGTGGACAGAAAATTGGCGGCGTCGTTGAGCGAATGGATCGAACAGCGGGAATCGCAAGGTAATATCGCTGAATCGCAGAAAACGATATTGGACAAAGCCAAAAGTACGGGTGAGATTTCGATGTCGGATTATGAGAAAGCCTGGTCCGATTACCGGCAGTGCATGATCGACAAAGGATATAAGGAAATCAAACTCATCAAATATCCGAGCGGACTCTATGCCGAAGCTGGACACAAACAGGGGACGACCATTCAGGAATCCCGATATTCCGATGATTCCACGGAATGCGGCGATGAGTATGTTGCAGATGTGCAAGATGTGTACGGTATTATCGTAGGCAATCCGAATCTGTATGCCGATCAAGCGCAGGCCGTGGTCGATTGTTTGCATAGAGACTCGCTCGTGCCGAAGGACTATACCGTAAGCCGGTTCAACAAGGAGTTTTCCGGAACGGATGGCAATACTTCGTTTGACATGCAGAACCTGCAAGTGCGCAGTTGCCTTGTGTCGAACGGCTACAACGTGGGATATGCGACCGACGATACGGAACAGTTGTGGTGAGAAGGTAAGTGATTCCAGGGGAATCATGGTGATGTGTTCGCTGATGGTGCTTGTTGGCTGTGAGTGAATGGGTATATGTGAGTATGACGCGACGATTCGGAATGAAACAAAGGACGGGCGGTAAGCGTTCGAAGTGCACTGCTGTGACTTGGACTCTGCTGGCGGCTGTCACGGCAGCTTGTATTGCGGTCGGATCCTGCGCATTGTGGCTGCCTGACCGCACTCCGACATTGCTCAGTTCGGCGGGGGAAAAGGCTGTGGCTCCCGCCAGCGTACAGGAATACGCGGGCATGCAGCAGGTTACTGTGGTGCCCACCATTTCCAGTGACCGTGATCTTTCCGGCAATGCGAGTGGCATGGTCACCGCGGACTGGTCCGGCGACGGCCTGATCTCAGGCAAAGGCGCCTACCAGGTGAACGATCGCACGGTAGTGGCGTTGAACACCGCAACCCCCCTTGTATCGCGATTTGAAGACCGGAGACATCGGCGGCGATGTGCTCGCCCTGAATAATGAACTCAGCTTACTTGGCTACAACAGCGTTCCCGGATCGGATACCTATTGGCGGGCCACATCGGACGGGTGGAAGCAGTTGATGGCCGACAACGGCAATACGTCGGATGGATCGTTGTCAGTGGCCGACACATTGTGGATTCCCGAACACGAAGTCGCCGTTGACGAGTGGAGCGCAACCGCCGGATCCATGGTGACGGGCGGAACCGCAATCGGCAAAATCCCCGGATCATTGACGAAACTCACCATCAAAAACGGCACCGCATCCGCGCAGGACCGCACGTTGACGATATTCGGCATTACGGGAACATTGCCAGCCAATACTACTGAAATCACGGATGCCGGGTTCCTGCAACAAGTCGAAGCGAACGACAGCTACCAATCCGTGGACGTGGAATCCAAAAAAGCGGGATTGGACGCCACTTTGGCCTTGAGCGAACGGATGCGAGTGCTGCGCGTTCCAGCCGGTGCGGTATTCGGCATCAACGGTTCAACCGGCTGCATCGTGCCCACATCCAACAATCATGGCAACACTCCCGTGAAAGTGTCGATCGTGGGAGGCGAACTTGGCGTGAGCCTCGTGCAAGCCGACAGCGAAGACATCGCTTCGATCTCCAATGTGGAAATCGGCAGCGGACTTAACAATCTCACCTGCGAGTAGGCGATTATGCGATTACGATCGGTGCTTTCCGAAGCGTTGCGCAATATTGGCGCGGGAGTGAGTCATGCGCTGCTTATGTTTGCAGCGGTATTGTTCGCGTCTACATTGCTCGGCGGATATGAGGCCGCCAATGTGGTGGGGCTCGAAACCGAGGTGCTACAACGCATCAACGCCTATGCCGACGTTGGCGCCATCGTTGGGGGAACGGTGGACGGAGCCGCATGTGACAGGCTCGCCGACGCTGGCGGCGGTGTGATGGGCACCTTGGCCGGTGCGATGCGTGCCGGTCAACAGATTGTGCCGCTTGCCACGCCCGGCAAGGATATATCGTCGTATGAAGTGACGCCAGGCATGATCAGGATGATCGCCAGGAACACGAAAACCGATGTGTCCGGCGTGTGGGTATCTACCGACGTGGCCAAGGATTTTGGTCTCACCAAAGGCAGTGTAATGCAGACCGAACAGGGAACGATGAGCGTCGCAGGCGTGTTTGATTGGCCGAACGATGGTCGTGACACGCGATTCGCCTACGCTCTCCTTGTGCCTGTATCCGCGTCGAATGGCACGTTCGACGAATGTTGGGTCAGACAGTGGCCGCAAAGCGGGCAGACGGAGGATGTGTTGTTTTTCCACGCTGGTTGCGTCGGGTTCGTCATCCAATGCCGGCGTGACGCAGGTGAATAAGAGTTTCGATTCGCATTACGATGCGCAAGCTTCGTACGGGCAGCGCATGACCCGTTGGATGCCATGGCTGGGATTGGCTGTGGGGCTGGTGCTCGGCGCGTTCGGCGTGCGTCGTCGTAGATTGGAATATGCTGGCGCATTGCATTCAGGGCAGTCCAAAGGTGCGCAATTGCTGGAAATCGCTGTGGAAACGTTGATTTGGAGCGGCTTGGCGTGTGCCTCTTCGGCCGCGCTGTTGGGCGCGTATTGCGTTCGCATGAGCATCGCCGATTCAATGACCGTATGGTTGGGTGCGATGCGCGCGCCATGTGCGATATTCGCTGGAGTAATGGTATCAAGCGTGCTCGTCGGTATGACGATACATGAAACGCAGTTGTTCCGTTTCTTCAAGCAACGCTAGAGTGTGCTAACCATGGTTCGGCTGAGGATGATTTCATTAGGTCCCATTGCCGTCGATACTGGAAAACCGCCAGTATCGACGGCAATGGAATGCGAAAGATGATGATGCGTTAGCTCAACGCTTTCTTGATGCGCTGCAGGCTGATCGGCTTCGGCGTGCCGAGTTCCTGCGCCCACAATGATACGTAGAATTCCTCAAGCATCCAACGTGCGGTGACCGCCTGCTTCATCAACGCCTCATGACGCGGACCTGCAGGCTCACGTTCGGCCTTCGCCATGGCCTTGTCGGCCAACCGCTTGGCCTCATCAGCCTCCCAAGCCCAACGCACATCACGATTCTTGTCGTTCTTCGCCTTACCTAAACGAAGCACGTCAGCATGCAGATACCGTTCAATCGACGCCAACGCATCCGGGGGAGTCTTGCCAATGAATCCCGGATACACCAGCGTGGCGATATGCTCACGAATCGACTGCAAAACGCTCAACATCGGCAGATCGGCCTTGCCTGACACGGCTTTATCAACCTCCGCATACCGCTTCAAAATAGCGATCACATCATGCGCGACCGCATACACGGTATCTTCGAACACTTCACGCACATCAAGCACCGCATTCGCCAACGCCTCATCATCCGGCAATTCGTCAACATTCGGCAGCAAACGCTTCACCGCAGCCAACTGCAGATCCTCAGTAAGATCCTTCGTGGACTGATATGGTGCGGACGCCAACATCAACGCCTCCGCACCCAACCAACGCGACGAAATACGCTCGCTCGGCATACGCAAAACATCAAGTGCACCGCGCCACAGCATGGTGGAACGAGCTTCGGTAGTGGCACCAGCCTTATGCAGCAGATTGGCCTGCTCCACAAGCTTGCCCTGATTTCCAGCGTTTTCCGCCTGCTTCTTCACCATCTGCCGTGCGGAAGCCTCGGCTTGCTCCGCAAACTTGCGCTGCAACTCCACCAACGATTTGCCCGAGCCAAGCACCTTGACAGGGCCCCGCGCATGACGCCTGCCATGCTGACTCTTGCGACTCGGAGGCAACTGCTGCTCCACAGAGAACGTCACGCGCAAATACGGCGTGAGCTTGCTCCACAATTCACCAGTCAACACTTCAGGGTGAATCTGCGCGCCAACGATGCTGATTGCCGCCTGCGTGAACGTATGAGGCAAATCCGGCCACGCGGCCACACCCTCCGCATTGGTAGGAGCAAGATTCGGCTTCTGCTGGTTACCGGAACCAGGCAGATACGGATACCTCTCATCAATCCACGCACGAATCTTATGAGCCGTATCAGGAGCGGGAACAAACTGCACGCGCAACGTCTTCGGCAACGACTTGATCATGCCGACAATCAACTCATCCAGCAATCCGGGAACATTCCACGTGAACTGTTCCGGTGTCAAACGAGACAACACCTTCAACGGCACATGCACGGTCACGCCATCGTTTGGATCATGCGGATCATACACATAACTCAACCGCAAATCGATAGGGGAGCCGTCCGTACCCAACGTATGCCAATGATCCGGATAATCAGCCAACGACACTGACTCGGCATCAGCAAGACGCTCCACCTTCTCCGGATCAAAATCCAACAAATCCGGCTGCTCATCATGCTTTGACTTCCACCATTTCGCAAGATCCGCAACCGACGTGACAGTATTGGGAATCACCGAATTATAAAAATCGAACAGATCCTCATCACTGACCGCCTGCGCCATCTGACGTGTGCGACTCGCGTCATCGGCGGCGTCCTCCAACACATCGCGATTCTTCGCAATGAAATCGTCATACGAGAACCGCTGCTGAATATCACCCTCGACCAAACCCTGACGAATCAGAAAATCACGGGCCTCCAGCGGATTGATACGACCCCACTGCACCGTACGATCCTGTACGATTGGCAAACCATACAACAGTACCTTCGCGCTCGCCACCGCGGAGCCACGCGAACCAGACCAATGCGGATCCGCATACGTGGTTCGCGTCAACGAACCCGCCAACGGTTCAGCCCAAGCAGGATCGATCTGGGCGGAATATCGCGCCCACAAGCGGCTCGTTTCCACCAACTCCGTGCTCATCACCCATTGCGGTGTCGACTTGGCGACCGCGGAAGCCGGGAACAATGCGAAATGCGTGCCACGCGCACCCTGATAATCATTCTTCGCCATCTTCTGCGCACGCTTCATGGCACGCGCACGGGCAGCGCCCTTCAAGCCAGCGAAATCAGATGCCTTCGGTTCACGCACGATCTGCATGCCCATCATCGACAACAAGCCCGAAAGCATCGACGTATGAATACCCTGCGCATCCCACGAACAACACAACGAATGCGCAGCCTGCTGATTCGACGGAAGCTGACGAATCTCAAGCGGCGGACGCGAAGCCGGAATCGGATCGCCAACCTTGGACTTGAATTCCTTGCACATCTCACGCAACTGCGTGACCAGATCCTTCCACTGACGGATGCGCAGCCAACTCAAATACTCAGTCTTGCAAATCCTACGAAGCGCGGAATTGCTCGGCTCGCCATCAGCTTGGAACACGCGATCCCACAAGTTCAACGCGGTCAGAAAATCACTGGACGGATCGGCATACCGGTTATGAATGCGGTCGGCCTCCTCACGATTCTCATCCGGACGTTCGCGGGGATCCTGCAAACTTAGGAACGCGACCACCACCAGCACTGCGGCCAACGTGTTCGGCGTGGTCGACTTCGCAGCCTCGATGATCATACGGCCCAAACGCACGTCGATCGGAATGCGTGCAAGCATGCGACCTGTATGCGTCAGCACAACCTCGCCATGCTTGCGCGCCACGGCCTTCAACTCGGTCAACTCATTGAAACCATCAGACACCGCCTTCATATCAGGCGGATCGATAAAGCCGAAATCCGTAACATCCTGCGCGGTACGAGCCACACCCACCGACAGCATATGCAATACGACCGCACCCAACGACGTGCGCAGAATCTCAGGCTCCGTGAATTCCGGGCGCGTCTCGAAATCCTCGCGAGAATACAAGCGAATCGCAATACCATCGGCAATACGGCCGCAACGACCCGAACGTTGGTTCGCGCTCGCCTGACTGATCGGTTCAATCGGAAGCCGTTGCACTTTCGCGCTCTTCGAATAACGTGAAATACGAGCGGTGCCAGGGTCGACCACATAACGAATGCCCGGCACCGTCAACGACGTTTCGGCCACATTCGTAGCGATCACAATACGCTGATGGTCATGCGGCTCAAACACGCGATGCTGCTCCTTGGAGGACAACCGCGCGAACAACGGCACGATCTCAATCGCATCAGGACGACGCATATCAATGGCACGCGGACCATAATGATGGCGCAGCGCATTCTCAAAATCATGAATGTCGCGCTCGCCCGAAGCGAACACGAGAATATCGCGCGGGCCACGGTCATGACTCGAATGAATCACCAACTCGGCACAGGCGCGCGCCACCGCCGTCGGCATGTCAACGTTCGGCTCATGGGAATCCTTCGCGTCGGGAGCGGCCGACAACGTTTCATAGTCGGCATCGCCCGGCATCGCGCCCGTTTCAAAACCGGGTACGGAACGCATCAACGCCGGAGCGGTGCCCAGCGGCTCATACACGACCTGCACGGGGTAGGTTCGTCCCGAAACCTCGATAACCGGCACTTTCGTATGCAAAGCGTGCTCGAAATGCTCCTGGAACTTCACCGAATCAATCGTCGCCGACGTGATTACCAATTTCAGGTCACGTCGTTTCGGCAATAGCGCAGTCAAATAACCGAGCAGAAAGTCAATATTGAGACTACGTTCGTGCGCCTCGTCGATAACGATCGTATCGTATTGCATTAGTTTCGGATCGCGTTGAATCTGCGCCAACAGAATACCGTCGGTCACCACGCGAAGACGGGTCTTCGGTGAGCTCTCATCGGTGAAACGCACCTGATAGCCGACCTCGTCGCCCAAACGCACGCCCATCTCCGCGGCGATACGTTCGGCCACGGTACGAGCGGCCAGCCTACGCGGCTGCGTGTGCACAATCTGCCTGCCATGCGATCCACGGCCCAATTCCAACAGAATCTTCGGCAGCTGCGTGGTCTTACCGGAACCCGTCTGACCAGACACAATCACGACTTGGCTCGACTTCACCGCCTCGGCAATATCGCTACGTGCAGCGGAAACCGGCAGTTGGGAAGGATATTCGAATTTCATGCCTTCATAACCTCGATAACGCGGAAGCCCTTCGAACTCGCGTACTTACTTACCTCATAACCATCGCCAAGCTGCGTGGCAAGCCACGGAATCAACGAATCCGACCCCAGATTCTTCTGCACCACCAAATAGGCGGTACCACCCGCATTCAAACGTGGCAGCCACGTCATCAACAACTCATGCAGCACATCCTTGCCAACACGAATCGGCGGATTCGACCAAATCAGATCAAACGTCACATCCGAAGGGATCTCATCGGCGGTGACCGCATGAACGTTCCTCACACCATTGAGCTCGGCATTGCGACGCGTCAGATCCAACGCGCGTTCATTCACATCCAATGCCCAAATATCAGCCTTCGGCGAAGCAAAGCCAAGTGCCAACGCAATCGGACCCCAACCGCAACCCAAATCAAGGAACGTACCCTCCTCAGGAGGCTCCGGAGCCTGACGAAGCAGCACGGACGTTCCCAAATCCACGCGATTGCCGGAAAACACGCCATTGGAAACCTCAACATCGGCCTCATTGCCTCGCAACACAACATGCAGCCTCTTACGTACATCCTTCGACTGCGGATCAGCCGCGAAATACTGTTCGGCCTGTGCCATACCCACTCCTTGCAAACGCTCGCCTCCGGCATCACGCAAGCCACGCTCATCCACGTGGCGAATGCCCGATACCCATGTCTCTAGAGAATGATGATAATAAAGACACCATAGTTTAACCGTGAGAGGTGCCATTGAGCCAAGAAAACGACATCGAGCATAGCATGAGCGCCAACGACGTGTCAGGCGTGCTCGCCGACCAGTCCGAGGTGCTGCTTGATACCAACGGCGAGAACCATTTCAACGAATCCCATGACGAACAATGGCAGGAACGCGAATCCCGCAATGCGTTGAAGCATGTGTCCGGACTCGGCGAAATGCAAGACGTCACCGAAGTCGAATACCGAAAAGTCCGCCTCGAACGCGTTGTGCTCGTCGGCGTGTGGTCCAGCCGTGAAACCACACAGGCACAGGCCGAAGAATCATTGAGAGAACTTGCCGCGCTTGCCGAAACCGCCGGCGCCGTGGTATGCGACGGCCTGCTGCAGCATCGTATCAAGCCGGACGCAGCTACATACGTTGGCTCCGGTAAAGCCCGCGAACTCGCCGGAATCGTGGCGCAAGAGGAAGCCGACACCATCGTTGTGGACGACGACCTGCCGCCAAGCCAACGCCGCGCCTTGGAAGACGCCACCAAAGTGAAGGTCGTGGATCGCACTGCCGTGATCCTCGACATTTTCGCCCAACATGCGACCTCACGCGAAGGCAAAGCCCAAGTGGAACTGGCACAACTCCAGTACATGCTGCCACGACTGCGAGGCTGGGGCGGATCACTGTCGCGACAGGCAGGTGGCCGCGCCGCAGGAGACGCGGGCATCGGCTCGCGAGGACCTGGCGAAACGAAAATCGAAATGGACCGCCGTGTGATCCGAAGCCGCATCGCCAAACTCCGCAAACAGATCGAACAGATGGCTCCCGCGCGTGACGTCAAACGTGGCGCTCGCCGTCGTTTCGGATTGCCGACCGTTGCTGTGGTTGGATATACGAACGCGGGCAAATCGTCGTTGACGAATCGGTTGACCGGATCAGCGGAATTGGTGGAGAACGCGCTATTCGCCACATTGGACACCGCAGTGCGCAGGGCGCGTGCCAAAGATGGACGTCAATATGCGTACGTCGATACCGTCGGGTTCGTGCGTCGACTGCCTACGCAGCTGATTGAAGCGTTCAAATCCACGCTGGAGGAGGTTTCCGAAGCCGATCTGATCGTGCATGTGGTGGACGGATCGCATCCGGACCCGTTCTCGCAAATCGACGCGGTCGACGATGTGCTTTCCGACATCGACGGCGTCGAAACCATTCCCACGATTATCGTGTTCAACAAGGCCGACCGTATGGATGAGGCCACACGCGAGCGTATCGAGGCGTTGATGCCGGAAGCGTACATCGTATCGGCGTTTTCCGGCGAAGGCGTCGACGAGCTGCGTATGCAGGTGGAATCCATGCTGCCGACGCCGAACGTGCATGTCGAGGCGTTGCTGCCATACACTGCCGGTTCGCTGGTGTCGCGCGTACGTGAATACGGCAAAGTGATCAACGTCGAATACCGTGACGACGGTATGATGCTCGAAGCGGAAGTGGACGATCATTTGGCTGCGCAAATCGTGGAACAGTCAATCGGCTGAAAACCTTGCAAAACAGTGCAACGCAACGGACACAGCGTTTGTGAGCGCTCACATCTTTTGTGATGCATATCACTTTCATTATTTGCAAGTCGTGTTATAACGCCTTGAAACGTCATGCTGTGTGGATAAAGTAAGGATGAAATTCTAAGAGAAAACCTGCTACCAGCGGGACATTCTTTCTTATAAGAGAGGTAAGCACATGGTGGATTCACCAATCAAGCCCACAAAGCTCGCTATCATCGGTGCCGGTGCAGTCGGCTCCACTCTCGCTTTCGCTGCCGCTCAGCGTGGCGTCGCACGTGAGATCGTGCTCGAAGACATTGCCAAGGAACGCGTCGAAGCCGAAGTACTCGACATGCAGCACGGCTCCAGCTTCTTCCCGACCGTGTCCATCGCAGGCTCCGATGATCCGGAAATCTGCCGCGACGCCGACATGGTCGTCATCACCGCTGGTCCGCGTCAGAAGCCGGGTCAGTCCCGTCTCGAACTGGTCGGTGCCACCATCAACATCCTCAAGGCCATCATTCCGGGCCTCGTGAAGGTCGCTCCGAACGCCATCTACATGCTCATCACCAACCCGGTTGATATCGCAACCCATGTTGCCCAGAAGATCTCCGGCCTGCCGGCCAACCAGGTCTTCGGCTCCGGCACCAACCTCGACTCCGCCCGTCTGCGCTTCCTGATCGCGCAGCAGACCGGCGTCAACGTCAAGAACGTGCACGCCTACA
>ENA-OQHD01000248-OQHD01000248.1-human-gut-metagenome-genome-assembly--contig:-NODE-248-length-22317-cov-4.761740_pt1 | contig 22317 bp, 25 predicted proteins | sample MGYA00242560_ERZ504711 | MGnify/ENA primary metagenome ERZ504711 (study PRJEB26092, sample SAMD00036198) | human gut metagenome | host: Homo sapiens | study: EMG produced TPA metagenomics assembly of...
GCCACTGCTGTGGAGATACACCAAGAATCCGGCGGAAATTACGGTTAAATGTAGAAATTGTTGTGAATCCGCTTCGCATTGCAATCTCATTTACAGAAATATTTGTTTTCCGCAGTTCCTTACATGCGTCTTTCTTTCTTGAAACACTTCTGCCAGCTCTGCACTCAACAGCATTTCCTGAAGTTCTTTCTTCCCGTTTCCTGCTGCCGCGATCACCTGATCCGTATCAGTAATACAGACTGTACAATCAAGTGTCTTTGAAAGACTATCTGCATAAATCCCTGCCAGTGTTCCTAATTCACCGATTGGAGAATATTTTTTTTTAAAATCACCTTTCCTTCTCTGTCTGTTAAAAAATTTCCAGTGGATCACCTTCGCGGATCCGCAATGTCTTTCTTATTTCTTTCGGAATTACGATTCTTCCAAGATCATCTATCCTCCGGACTATCCCTGTGGCTTTCATGGCACATTTCCTCCATAATTATATTTTAATTAGTATGTGGTAAAATATAGGAAATTATGTTCTTTTTATGATAAAATGTAACTGTTCAGAGCCAAGCAAAATTTCATAAAACAGGTGTAAAATGCTTGCAATTTTTAAGACTGATTTTTTGAAATTTTATTTGGCTGATACGCCACACCGACGAAATGCGTAGCATTTTGGAGGTTGGCTCTGAACAGTTACGATAAAATAATTAATACTGATTATGAAACAAGGAGATTTTAAATGAAAATTGTATTTTTAGATGTCAAAACAATTGGAGAAGATATTGATCTTTCTGCATATGATGAACTCGGTGAAGTTATAAAGTACAGCTTTTCTTCATCTGAAGAAGTCCCGGCGCGTGTCACGGATGCCGATGTGATCATATTAAATAAAGTTCCGGTTAATGAGCAGACAATCGGCACTGCAAAGAATCTGAAGCTCGTCTGTGTCACAGCCACAGGCACGAACAACCTGGATAAGGAATATCTTGATTCAAAAGGAATTGCCTGGAGAAATGTTGCCGGCTACTCTACAGAGACTGTCGCACAACACACATTTGCAATGCTTCTCTTTCTATTAGAAAAGCTGCGCTATTATGATGATTATGTGAAAGAAGAGCGCTATGTAAATGATGTCTCTTTCACTCATTTTGCAGAACATTTCACAGAAATCCATGGAAAAACCTGGGGGATCATCGGTCTTGGGGCAATCGGCAGACGTGTTGCTGAGATTGCACGTGCATTTGGAGCGAAAGTCATTTACTACTCCGCCTCCGGTGCTCCGGCGCAGGAAGGTTATGAACAGGTTGACTTTGAGACATTGCTTACGCAATCTGATATTATTTCCGTCCACGCTCCACTCAACGAGCATACAGAAGGACTGATCAACAGCAAAGCGTTTGAAAAAATGAAATCTTCCTGTATTTTCCTGAATCTCGGAAGAGGACCGATTGTTGATGAGCAGGCATTATATAATGCACTGGTCAGAAATCAGATTGCCGCAGCAGGATTAGACGTCCTTTGTAAGGAACCGATGTCCGCAGATAATCCATTGCTCAAGATCAAAGACAGTAAACGCCTGCTGATCACACCACACATTGCCTGGGCGAGCGTGGAAGCGAGAACTCATCTGATGGAAATTATCCATGGACAAGTCAAGGACTTTTTTGCTTAAGATTAATATTTTGTTTATCCCTACAATTTTTCTGCAATTTGCAATCAATATTTTTCTGTAAAGTTTAAAGAAAATAATTGTAAACTCCAGGTAAAGTGTTTTATAATAACCATGTACGTAATTTTTTACAAGACGTAACATGTCAACTTAATAACTTAAGAAAAAGGAAAAAAGAAAATGGGAATTACAATGGTTTTGTCCTTGCTCAGCGGAGTTGCCCTCTTCCTGTACGGAATGGCACTCATGGGAGACAGTCTTAAGAAGGTTGCCGGTAACAAACTGGAACTTATCTTATACAAGCTCACAAACTCCCCAATCAAAGGATTGCTGCTGGGTACAGTCGTAACAGCGATCATTCAGTCGTCATCAGCTACAACTGTTATGGTCGTAGGATTCGTAAACTCCGGTATGATGAAAGTTGCTCAGGCAATCGGAATCATTATGGGTGCCAACATTGGAACAAGTATCACCGGCTGGATTTTATGTCTTTCTTACATTGATGGCTCCAGTGGCATTGCACAGCTTCTGTCCACCGCAACAATCTCTGCGATCGTTGCGATCATCGGTATCATCTTCCGTACATTCGTAAAGAAGAAACCTTATTCCGATATCGGTGACATTATGCTTGGTTTTGCGATCCTGATGTTCGGAATGCAGACAATGAGTGGTGCAGTTTCACCTCTGAAAGAGAACCCACATTTTGTCAGCCTTCTGACAATGTTTAAGAATCCATTTATGGGTATCCTTGTTGGTATCGCATTTACTGCAGTGCTTCAGAGTGCATCTGCTTCTGTCGGTATCCTTCAGGCATTATCAATCACAGGCTCTATTACATTTGCTGCCGCACTGCCTATTACAATGGGTATCGGTGTCGGAGCTGCCTGTCCTGTACTGCTTTCTTCTATCGGTACGAACAAGAACGGAAAGCGTACAGCACTTATTTACCTGCTGAATGACTTATTCGGAATGATCTTTTGGGTCTATCGTATTTTACTCAGTAAATGCTGCTGTCCACTTTACATTTATGGACATGGTCATGAGTCCTGTCAACATTGCTTTATTGAACTCGGTATTCCGTATCGCTACGATCCTGATTCTTGCCCCATTTATCAGCAAGATTGAGAAGCTTGTCTTCTTCCTGATCAAGGATACAGACGAGGACAACGAAGAGCAGGCTGATTTTGATCTGCTTGAGGAACGTTTTCTGGATTACCCGCCGTTGGCGATCAGTCAGAGTCAGATGGCTGTTAACGGTATGGCGAAGAATGCCCGCAAGAATCTCATGCGCGCTTTCGAACTTCTGACAGACTTTAGCGACAGCAAGTTCAATAAGATCCAGGAAAAGGAAAACATGATCGACAAGTACGAGGATAAACTTGGTACTTATCTGATGCAGTTAAGTATGCATGATATGACACCTGAGCAGGCGAAACAGACCTCCAAGTTCCTTCATACGATCAGTGACTTCGAGCGACTTGGTGACCACGCAGTCAACATTTCCAGAGTTGCCCAGGAACTTCATGAAAAGTCCCGCACATTCTCTGAATCTGCTACTTATGAGCTGAATGTGCTCGAGAAGGCATTGGTTGAGATTGTTGATCTTACAGTAAATTCTTTTGTAGATGAAGATCTTGAGACTGCGGCAAAGGTTGAACCTCTGCGCGAACTGATTGGTATTCTCTGTAATGATCTGAAACTTCGTCACATTAAGAGACTTAGAAATGGTCAGTGTGATCTGAATACCGGATTCGCTTTCAATGACCTGCTTACAAACTACGAGCGTATCGCAGCGCACTGTTCTAACGTTGCTGTAGCGATTCTCGAGCTTGATTCTTCTAACTTTGATATTCATGAATATACAAAGAGTGTCCGCAAGCTGAAGGATGAAACTTATCTTACAGCCTTTGAGGAATATGAAAAGAAATATGATATCAACGGATATCAGCCGGAAGCTGAAGCAGATAAGAAATTCTCTGCAAAAGCGAAGGATAGCGAGAAGAATAAGGACAACGAGAAATCTTCCGGAAAGAAGAAAGACAAAGACAAGAAAAAACGATAAAAAGAAATAAATCCCTTTCTATTTTATACAAAAAAGGAATAGCTCACAAAGAGCTGTTCCTTTTTTTGTATATATTATCCTTACGTGCAATACCGAAATGTCTTATCCGTAAGAATTCTTGCAAAGATCAACCCTAACGGAAGAGCTGCAACGATCAGTATTGCCGCCGCAAACCAGGAAGCTGATGTAGAAAGATTCATTGTTCCCAGATTATAAAATCCACGGTACAGATACAATCCCGGAACCATGATTACAATCGACGGAACCGTGACAGAGATTCTCGGATATCCGACCCGAATTTTTAATCATAGTTGCCAGGAGTCCGGCTGTTAATGCTCCGACAAATGCTGCTGCCGCCGGAGGCAATGCCGTCAGATCAACCAGTTCCAATCGCAATGTATTGGCAATAGCACCGATTCCTGCCGCCACTGCCGCAAGGCGTGTAGGACTGTTGAACATAATCGAGAATCCAAACACACCACAAAAGCTTGCAAGTAACCGGAAAATAATCCATTCTTCCTGCGTCAGATCAAGTTTCAGGAAATCCACAGGTTGTAAATTTAAGACTAGTGCCATGATCCATGCAGACATTGTAGCTACCAAAACAATAATCAGTGCATACATGAGTCGTTCCATGCCAGAACGCATGTCCAATTTTGCAAGGTCAATTCCACTTGTGATAAAAGGGAAACCTGGAATAATAAATAGCATTGCACAAATATATCCCGCCTCATGCTGGATTGGAATCGCCCACAAAATCTCAGCTGCTTTCAAGAGTCCCGCATAAACCAGACAGGCTGCCGAAACAGATGAGGCTATACACAAAAATAATGTGAAATGATGTTTACTCAATTTGCACCTGATAAAATTTCCAATCCCTGCACCGACAAATGCACAAAGCATTTCAATTGGTCCACCACCAAGCAGAAATGTAAATCCGCCACACGCCAATGCTGCTGCCATTCCCAATGCAATTGGAGAATATAGTCCGTGAATCTCTTCAATCTGATCCAGCAGCTTATGCAGTTGTTCACCAGACATATCCTGTCCGCCCTGCTCGAACTCACGGATAAAGTGTTCCAGTCTGTTTAACTTAGATGTATTCACGCCCGTATTCGTCAGACACAAGGACTGCGTGAATCCGTCGTCACCGTCAAAACAGGTATACTCAATCGACATCAGACCAATATCCGCTGTACACGTTATCCCCATCTCTTCTGCCAGAGCGTTCATAGAACTTCTCACTCTCCAAGCTCCGGTTCCACAGGAGAGAAGCATAATCCCCACTCTTCCGACAATTGATGCTTTCTCCGTCAAACTTGCTTGTGTTACCGGTGTTTCTTCTCCACCTTTATCTGTATATTCATGCCAGAGAATATCCATATGATTTTTTCTTATTTTCTGAGTCTGCATCTCATTCACTTCCTCTTTATTCCAGATCAAGGCTTTCCACTCCGGCCTTTTCCATCATCTTCTCTCTGCACGAAAGCACAATCCCGTCAATTTCATCCAGATGATGAAGCATTCGTTTCTCGAATCCATGAATCGGAAGCAAAACTCCTATCTCATCAAATCCTTTTTGACGCTTCTCACCGGTATCCTGCCCATAATAAACTTCTACTCTCGGAGCCTGTCTCTGAATCTTCTGGAAAGTGTCCCATACAACCGCATAGGCCTGTGCTTCTGTCAGTCCAAGCTTTCTGGTATCCGGTAATGCATATAACGCCATCACGCCACGCTTCTTGTTCTCTTTTTTCTCCTGAATCTGCATGCCCTCTGTATAGGAACGAACTATGTCATATCCGTCAGCAAGATACAGTTTTGATCTCGGTGCACATTGATGTTGCCTGTACGTCTCATGGAACTTTTCATATTCACGAGCTGTTACTTCCCTTTTCTTACTCTCCAGAAGCTTTCCCTCTACATCAGTCAGGAGAACCGGATTCTCTCCTGATTTTCCATGAAATTTCTTTGGAATCAGATATGCGTCCCGAAGCAGATCAAACATACTTCCTCCGCACAATTCAAGTAGCAACGCGCTGACATCTCCATTTTTATACGCCTGGAGCAAGACCTCTGCAAAATGTCTGTCACCATCGTCATTTATTTCCTGATAATTCTCCAAATGCTCATAAAATACTTCATTTAACCGATCACAGGCCTCTTGAGACTCAAGAACCTTAGATATAACTCCTTCTACAGCTTCCTCACGTGGCAATACTGTCTGCATACTCACACTTCCTTTGTTATTTCTTGTTTTTCGCCTGTTAAAACAGAACAAAATCCTACTTATTAATATAGAAAGCGCCGGTTCTAAAGTCAAACCGGCGAATACTGTTTTATTCACATATCTGATATATATTTTCTACATAGGAATAGATTGAATCCATGATATCTTCTTAAACAATACCTTATTTCAGAACTAACACTTTTTTTGAACATCTCCGCCGCGATACTTGGCGGAAATGTGTGATTCTCAACCAGACAGATTTCTCTTTCCGGAATATTTTCCTTCAACAGAATCTGACAGACTTTTCCTTCCTCGATCACTGGTCTTACGAACAGCTCCGGAAGGAATCCAATGCCCAGTCCATTCATAATAAGCGGCAACACCTGATCGATCGTCTCAACTTCCGTATCCGGAGATAGAACCAGATCATTCTCCAGGAAAAATTTGGAATAGAACTCATAGGTTGTGCTTCCCTGCCCAAGAGAAATCAACGGATTCTCAATTAAGTCTTTCAGCCTTATTGGTTTTTCTTTCCCCTGAAAAGAATGATCTCCCACTGCAATTTCCTTAAAAGACATTAAAGAAGTACTTTTCAACGGCTTCTTTGCCTGAAGCGGCGTAGTCACAACTGCAAAGTCCGCCAGTCCGTTCTTGACGGACTCAACTGCCTCCGGCGTGGAATGATTCAGAAGTCTCAGCCGAACACCCGGATATTGCTTATGAAAGCGCCCCAGTATAGGAAGAAGTAAAAGATGAAGTGCAATCTCACTCGCACTGATTGTGATACTTCCGCTCTCCATACTTCGCTCCATTGCAAGCTCCGCTTCAGCCGCATGAAGATGCTGATATGCAACAGAAACATGCTGATACAGCTTCTCTCCTTCCGCTGTAAGCGTAACTCCTCGATTAGATCTGACAAACAATTTACACCCAAGCTGATTCTCCAGATTATTCATAAAATGAGTAATATTCGGCTGGTTGCTCATCAATACTTTCGCCGCTTTAGAAAATGCTCTTATACATTGCTACATAATAAAAAATTCCGGTAATAATCATAAGTAATTTCCATAAGTCCCCCCTAAACTGACACTAATCTGTTACTCTCCACCTGCAGAGGTGGGAGTCAAACCACATCTGATAAATCATATAAGAAATGTATATCTGTCATAACAAATATGTATTTTTATTTCTTTGTTATTTATTATATACTGAATGACGAAAAAATCAAACACATTCATTTACGAGGGGCGATATCATGATCAAGCAAAATATTAAATTTCTCACAACCGGACAATTTCTCACTTTTTCACACACTTGTAAAAATCTTTCTTCGGATGTGCGCATCCAGGATCTTGAGAACCACAATCGCGTAGATATCAACGGAAAAGAGCTTTCTGAACTTGCCACGATCCAGCTTGGTCTTCCGTTTCTCCTCGTTATTCATGGAGAAGATGAAAAAAATGGCCAGAAGAATGTTGAAGAAGTATTGTGCATAAAAAATTGAGTTGCCGTTTACACTCTGTATAAGCAGCAACTCAACTCTTATTACTCTCCCCAGACTTCTTCTGCGATTTCTTTCACAAGCTTTAACTTTGCCCATTGTTCCTCTTCTGTCAGTTTGTTTCCGATTTCACAGGAAGCGAACCCACACTGTGGACTGAGATAAAGTCTGTCTAATGGGATATATTTTGCAGCTTCATGAATTCTCTTGATCACAACTTCTTTATCCTCAAGCTCAGGTGTCTTCGTTGTAATTAACCCTAATACCACATTTTTTTATCCGGAGACACCTTTGCAAGCGGAGCAAATCCACCTGATCTTGCATCATCATACTCAAGGAATAATGCATCCACATTCTCTTTTGCAAAAACATAATCTGCTACGGAATCATACGGTCCACTTGTAAAGAATGTAGAGTGATAATTTCCTCTGCAGATGTGGGAAGTGATCACCATATCCTCCGGTTTTCCTTCCAGTGCAAGGTTATTCACTTCCAGAAGCTCTTTTTTCACATCTTCAATGTCCTGTCCGAGAAGTTTATATCTCTGCTTTGCCGCATCTCCTACAATTGCTCCCCAGGTACAGTCATCAAGCTGAAGATTTCTACATCCCGCTTCATAGAACTGGTGGATCACTTCCTGATAAGCAACTCCGATGTCATGGATCAGTTCCTTATTTGTCTCATAATATTTTCTCGTATTTTTGTAGTTGACCGGAATGATCATCTGCTGGAACATCTGCGCCGGCGCCGGAATTGTATACTTTGCAACTGTGTTCTCATCCTCAAACTGTTTCAGGAATTTGAAATGTTCTACAAACGGATGCGCCTTTGCCTTTATCTTTCCTGTCAGATAAGTATCTTCCAGTGATGCCAGCTCTCCATCAAACTGTACCCCGCTGCCGGTCTGTTCATGACCGACACCTTCAAATCCCCACATAAAATCCAGATGCCAGTAAGTTCTTCTGAACTCTCCGTCTGTGATCACATGAAATCCAAGCTCTTTCTGCTTTGCTACAACTTCTGTAACCGCTTTATCAATGATCTGATTCTTTTCTGCTTCGCTGATCTTTCCTTCCTGATAATCTGCATTCGCTTTCTTAACCTCTTCCGGTCTCAAAAAATCTTCCCACAAAATCGTATCTGCATGGTGTCTGATATTTGCTCATAAATTAATTCTCCTTTTATTTTTGTAAGTGATGTTTTTATCTGCAATCATCTTATCATTCCATGCTTATTTTGAAAAATATATAAATTTATGCATTTGTCATAGTTTGAAACTATGGTGAGTAACCCTCTATTATACTTATGGGCTATCACTCCACCCAAAAAACATAATCATCTTTTCTTGGTTTCGCCTCTGCTGTTTCTTCATCCGGATACCCAAGTACACAGTGTCCGATACCTTCATACTCTCCTGTCACTCCAAGATCAGACAGAATCTGCTTTCCTTCTTCACTCTCAAACTCTTCCTTTGCACGATGAATCCAACAACTTCCAATTCCTTCTGTATGTGCTGCCAGCATCAGATTACCCATTACAAGACTTCCATCATACACATGTGTTGGCCAGTCTTTCTCTGCCAGTACAACCAATACCACAGGTGCTCCATAGAACGGATCAAATCCTTCGTCCCATCCACCAATCTTACGATTCATCTCTGAAAGTTTATCCCGTAATTCTTTATTTGTCACTGCCAGAATAATAGATGCCTGGTGTCCTCTTCCATTTGCTGCATAAGTACCTGCCTCTACAATTCGCTCTATTATGTCTCTTGGAATCATGTCAGTTTTATACTTGCGAACACTTCGTCTGTTGATCATTGCTTCTCTTGTTGTCTCTACTTGTTTCATTTTGGATTCCCTCCCTGTTGATTTCTTTCATTGATGTATTGTTTCTAATAAGAATACTACACCTATTATACATTATCAAGAATTGTATTTACAAAAATGGCGAAGCTTACACCTTACTGGTACAAATCTTCGCCATTTCTTTCACTTTTTCAACTATATTTCTTTCACCCTTGATCAAATCACAAGAATCTCATCCTGCACCGGTCCATACACTTTCGTTTCTCCCTCCGAAGTAATATGCACATCATATTCCAGTCTCACACCATACTTCTCTGTATACAGTCCCGGTTCTATGGAAAACATCGTACCAGGGAGCAGACAGCGGTCATCATGTGTTTCATAATCATCCAGATTGGCACCAATTCCATGACATCTGTGACCGATATTATGTCCTGTCCGATGCATCAGATATTGTGCACACCCGAGCTGTTTAAACCGTTCTTTCAGCCTTCGGTCAACTTCATATCCTCTGACTTTTTCTCCTGCATCTAATCTCGCCTGAATAAACTGTCTTGCATCTTCCCGCGCATCATATACGATCTGAAACCATTTCTCATACTCCGGATCAATCTTTTCTCCGACATTCATGCACCAGGATACATCATAATATACCGCATCTTCCTCAGGGAGACGGCCGGCGATATCTATGATCAGACGGCTACCTTCACAAATCTGCTTCGAACCATTTTCCTTCGGTTCATATCCCGGATCACAGGCATGCTCATCAACTCCGAAAAACGGCGGAGAATCCATATAGATATTCTCCTGCCCTATCAGTTCCTGTATCTGCTGAAGCATCGCATACTCATCAATATAATTACCTGCATCTATATTCTCTCTGATCCAAGAAAATGTATCAGTAAGAATCTTATGTATGATAACTCCAGCCTGTCGGTGTGTCTCGATCTGATGTTCCGTTAGTACCGCACCGAAATGCTGCATCATATCTGCACTTGTAACCGGTTCGATTCCGTAAGTTCTAAGATACTCGATCAGGCCAGCATCCATAGAGCTGATCGTCGGGACATTTCCGCCCGGAGAGTACTGGCAGGCAATCTTCATGCCCGGCTTCAATAACTCTGACAACACTTTCTTCTGTCCTTCAATTCCATGATATAACATTTTCTCTCCCGGAAGATGATCAAGGAGATGCGGCTCAATTGCTGAAAGCACCTTGACTGGTTCACCCTGCGTCGGAATCAGATAGAACATCCTTCTTGTACAGAAACGATTTCCAAGCTCAAGAAACTCTTTTGTGATAAAATCATGTCCCTGGAAATCTGTAAACAACCAACCGTCTAATTCTGCTTCCTGTAATAAGATCTGTATCTTTGCAATATCCAACTTAATAATTCTCCTTTTTGATTATCAGACATATGTGCTATGACATTGACTTCCTGGCTTATTAATTTCCTATGCTCCAAGGATTCTCTGGTAAGCCTTCTTCACCGGAACATACAGAATCGCAATTCCTACTACTGTAAATCCTGCATTGATGATCGTAGCCGGGATAGATGTGATCTCTGCCGCCAACGCTGCACTCCAGGAACTTCCAAGAACAACCAGTTCAACTGTTGACCAGATAAAGTCTACGATAATGTTCGTAATGCCGTAGATAGCCGCACAGAGGACTGCATAACCATATTCCTTCTTCGCATCTCCCTGAGCCTTTTTTCTTCAGAGACTGAAAGATCATGCCCACAAGCAGACATTTGATAATTGTGCTGACGAATACATTCGGGATTGCCTGAATATAACCGTTCAATACATCAAAGACGAGAAGTCCGAGAACTCCTGCCACAGTTGAAAGCTTAGGTCCAAGCATTAATACTGCAAGCATTACAAAAATTGTGCCCGAAATGCAGAAATGGTGTTCCGACAGCCGCCGGAAGCGGAATACGGAAAGACTGGATTCCCAGATAAATAATAGCTGCAAAAAATTGCAGTCATTACGATTTTCTTTGTGCTGATACTTTCGTTTTTCATATTTTGTAAATCTCCTGTTTGTTATCTCTTATGTTGAGTAATAATCTGACAGCTAATGTCAGACTTGTAAGTGAATTTTCCCAACATACCGCCTTATTATATCAGCGCCCTGGTCTGTTAGATATATCCAGTTTTAAAATATTTATACAAGCCAGTTTTATAGTTATATAACAAAACAAGTAAAAGCAACACAGAAAAAAACGTCCCCGGGAAAATCCCCCGAGAACGTTTTCTTTCAACTTATATTCTTAATGTCATCCATATATGGATGACAAAAGTATTACAGAAGTCCTCCGATAGAAAGGAACAGTGGAGCGAATACAAGTGATACAACTGTCATAAGTTTGATCAGGATGTTGATAGACGGACCTGATGTATCCTTGAACGGATCTCCTACAGTATCTCCAACAACGGCTGCCTTATGAGCCTCACTACCTTTTCCGCCGTGGTTTCCTTCTTCGATATACTTCTTAGCGTTATCCCATGCACCACCTGCATTTGACATGAAGATCGCCATAAGAACTCCTGTTACAAGGGATCCTGAAAGAAGTCCGCCAAGAGCGTCAACTCCAAGAAGAACACCTACTACTACAGGAACGATAACTGCCATCAGACCTGGAAGAAGCATCTCGTGAAGTGCTGCTGTTGTAGAAATAGCAACGCATGACTTGTAGTCAGGTTTCTCTTCACCTTTCATGATGCCTGGTTTCTCACGGAACTGACGTCTAACTTCCTCGATCATTGAGTATGCAGCCTTAGATACAGACTCCATAGTAAATGCTGAGAAGAGGAATGTAAGCATACCACCGATAAAGATACCGATGATTACTTTGTAGTCAAGAAGGTTGATGGATTTCAGACCTACTGTCTCTGCATAAGATACGAACAGCGCAAGAGCTGTAAGTGCCGCAGAACCGATAGCAAATCCTTTACCCATAGCTGCTGTTGTATTACCTACAGAGTCAAGCTTGTCTGTAATGTCACGAACGGACTCATCAAGACCGGACATCTCTGCGATACCACCAGCGTTGTCTGCGATCGGACCATATGCATCAACTGCAACAGTGATTCCTGTTGTAGAAAGCATACCAACTGCCGCAAGAGCAATTCCATACAGACCAAATACATTATAAGAAACAAAAATACCTACACAGATCAGAAGCAGCGGGATAGCTGTTGATTTCATACCAACTGCAAGACCACTGATGATTGTTGTAGCTGCACCTGTCTCAGACTGCTCTCCGATTCCTTTAACCGGTTTGTAATCTGCTGATGTGTAGTACTCTGTGATGTTACCAATGATAACACCAACAATCAGACCAGCGATAACTGCGATTGCTGCGTTCATGTTTCCGAAAAGCACCCAGCTAAGTGCTAAAGAAGCAATGATTACGATTGCTGAAGAAGCATAGCTTCCTTTTGTAAGAGCTTTCTGAGGATTTGTGTTCTCTCCGCCTCTTACGAAGAATGTTCCAAGGATAGAAGCGATCAGACCACATCCTGCGATTGCAAGTGGGAATAATACTCCTGAAACTTCGCTTACTGCAACACCAAGTGTCAGTGCTGAGATCAGAGATCCACAGTAAGACTCGAAAAGGTCAGCTCCCATACCTGCTACGTCACCTACGTTATCTCCAACGTTGTCAGCAATAACAGCCGGGTTACGCGGATCATCTTCTGGGATACCTGCTTCTACTTTACCTACAAGGTCAGCTCCAACGTCTGCTGCCTTTGTATAGATACCACCACCAACACGTGCAAACAATGCGATGGAAGAAGCACCAAGGCTGAATCCGAATAATACATCTACATTCTTAGTTACGATGTACACAAGGCTGACACCAAGTGCACCAAGTCCAGCAACACACATACCCATAACGGCACCACCTGAAAATGCGATGGAAAGAGCTTTGTTCATTCCGCTCTCTTTAGCTGCGTTAGCTGTTCTGACATTTGCCTTAGTAGCAACTGTCATTCCGCAGTAACCTGCGATTGTTGAGAACAGAGCACCTACTACGAAGCAAACTGCTGTTACCCAGTTACCTACTCCTAATCCGATCAGTACCAAAAAGTACTACTACGAATACAATAAGGATCTTGTACTCTGCTGTCAGGAAAGCACGTGCACCATCTGCGATCGCACCGGCAATTTCCTTCATTCTTTCTGTTCCGGCATCCTGTCTGCTAACCTTTGCTGCAAGATACGCTGCAAAAAGAAGAGCAATGACAGCTGCAACTGGAACCAGATACATATAATTGTTCATTCTTAATTTTCCCTCCTGAATTTCAATATCATATGTTTGTATTACACTATATCACAATTTTTTTAGGTTTTTAAAGAAAAATTTTATGTTTATTTAACTCTCTTTACATAAAATAGTATTTTTTCACATTTTTCTTTTCAAATTATATGATAATCTAAAAAATTTTTAGGTAATTTTTACCATCCTGTGTTGTTTTTTACGCTGTTACTTCTTATTAAATATAGTAGTATATAAGATTTCAATCTTATTTATAAAAAAAAAGTTATTCAAGAAATCGTTCAATAATCATAAAAAATAATCTCCGGAAAAACAGTCTTTACTGCTTTTGGGGAGATTATTTTTTTTCATCAAGTATTATTCTACATCTTTCAATGCTTCGATATCTTCTTCTCCTGTACGTACTTTTACTACTTTCTGCACGTTGTATACAAAGATCTTACCATCACCGACATGTCCTGTATACAGTGTCTTGGATGCTGTTTCGATGACTTTCTCAACCGGAATATTTCCTACGATAACTTCTACTTTTACCTTTGGAAGAACGGTTACGTCCATCTCAACTCCACGATATTTCTCGCCGGCACCTTTCTGGATACCGCATCCCATAACCTGGGTAACTGTCATTCCTGTAACACCAAGATTGTTCAACGCTGATTTCAGCCTGTCATACTTGGAAAGCTTTGCGATAATAACTACTTTATGCATTCCTGTATCTGCATCTACCGGTCCGGCTACAGGTACAGCTGCTGCTCTCTGGATTGGAGATGCTGCGTCATAATCTGCTACACCAAGATCTGTGTTTTCATTTTCATTCATTGCACCTTCCGTAATATCCATGATGCTGAATCCTGCATATGCTGATGCAAGACCATGCTCCTTGGAATCCAGACCAACAATCTCTTCTTCCTCTGAAACACGAAGTCCAATTGTCCTATCGATTACTTTGAAGATAATTGTCATTGTTACAACTGTCCAAGCAAGAACTGTTACTACACCAAGAAGCTGTGTTCCGAGAAGTCCGAATCCGCCGCCGTAGAACAGACCTTTCAGTGTGCTTTCCGGCGCATTTGTTGTTGCAAAAAGACCAACTGCGATTGTTCCCCAGATACCATTTAAGCAATGAACTGCTACGGCACCAACCGGGTCATCTACATGCACTACATTATCACAGAACCAAACGCCAAATACTACGAGAACTCCTGCAACTGCTCCAATGATCAGTGCTCCTAATCCATCTGTCACATCACAAGGTGCTGTGATTGCTACCAGACCTGCGAGGGATGCATTCAGACACATAGACACATCTGGTTTTCCATAACGAAGCCATGTGAAGATCATACATACAACGGTTGCTGTTGCCGGTGCGATTGTTGTTGTCATAAAAATAGATGCAAGCTGTGGGCCTGTTGTTGCTGCCGCACCGTTGAATCCATACCATCCAAACCAGAGGATGAAACATCCCAGAGCACCTATTACGAGGTTATGTCCTGGAAATGCGTGGACTTTTGTTACTTTTCCATTCTTATCTCTTGAGAATTTACCAATTCTGGCTCCTTCCATTGCAGCTCCGATAAATGCTGTTACTCCACCTACCATGTGGATTGCACAAGATCCTGCAAAATCATGGAAGCCAAGCTGTGAAAGCCATCCGCCTCCCCAGATCCAGTGTGCTTCGATCGGATACACAACTGCGGAGATCATTGCGGAATAAATACAATAGGAAAGAAACTTTGTTCTTTCTGCCATAGCTCCTGATACGATTGTTGCTGCTGTCGCACAGAAAACCAGGTTGAATACAAAATTAGACCAGTCAAAGTTTGCATAATCTGTAAAGATTCCAAGTGTTGGAACTCCTACCAGTCCGCCAAGTGCATCTTCCCCGAGTAACAATCCAAATCCAAGGAAAATAAACACGATTGTTCCAATACAAAAATCCATCAGATTCTTCATGATAATGTTACCGGCATTCTTTGCTCTGGTGAATCCTGTCTCTACCATAGCGAATCCTGCCTGCATAAAGAATACAAATGCAGCTCCGATCAGGAACCAGATGCCGAACACTTCTGTTCCGACTGTGTCTGTAATCTGAGTAATAATTTCTTGTGTCATACTACTTCCTCCTCATACCTAGAAACTAAAAAGACGTATCTTACAGTTTCGTTGAACCATCCCCCTGAATCGGTTCTTTCTGTAAGACACGCCTTTGTGTCATTGAGACTTGCTGCTGTTCGCGGCAAATCTATAGGTACCATATTTTATTAAAATGAAAAGGCACATCTGAGATCTGTTTCTCAAAGCGCCTTTGCTTTTATGTCACGTAGTTTACTCCTCGAGTCCAATGTTGTCAACCTATATTTTTATTTTTCGTAAATTTTCTGATTTTTTATACTTTTCATGCATTTCTTTCATATATTTTCACAAAACAGAGTGCACTCTGATGCATTCTGCGGAAGTCAAAGACTGGAGCTTGGATATTGACAAGTTCCTGCCCCTGGATATTGGGTCTTTAAAGTCCAAATTCCTTCAATAACTTCTTCTGATATTCCCTGTCCACTGCTGCCTTGAGAATCTCATCACTTCTGCTAAGTTCGGATAATTTAAGATTCAGCTGATTGATTCTGCTTTCTCCAAGAGATTCCCCTTCTTTTATACCTTCTCTTATTCCTTCTTCTCTTTTTTCATCTAATTCATCTTTCATTAATTCTAATAACGCATTACACATATCTCTTTTTCCCTCCTTTAGCCGATTCTTGTTTGCTTTTACTATGATCTCCATAACGGCCTGATACAGCTGATCGTCTTTGTTCTTTTTATAATCCTCTAAAAGCTGTCTGGTAACAGACATGTCTTTCAGTGTATCTGTCAAACTATATAACCAGAGATTTTTCTCCGGTGACAACCGGTTTGTTACAAGAATCTGAATCGGTAAGATATCTCCAATTACATAATAAATCCCTTCTTCCGGATTATCAATAATGTAGTGGCGTACTTCTTTCAAATGTCGGATCAGTTCTCTTGGATATCGTTTTGACACTAAGGTGATTGTCAGCTCTTGAATCGGAATTTCATTTACCTTCCCTGTATCTGCTTTATAAAAATTCGTATATCCATATACCTTATAGAAATCGTCCACGGAAAGTGAATCAGATGGTGATTTATATTCGATGATATTATACTTGCGGAATATTTTTCCAATATTTTTATGGATCGGTTCCGCATCCTTCTTTTTAATGATCAACACATCAATTGCCATTGGCTTTGAACTTAATAGATACTCCCGCTCAAACTTTAATTTTTCCGTTTCTTCTCTGAATTCAATCTGCAAGTCTGCATAAAACGCAGGATGCCACTGAAGCAGTTTTCCATCTGCCGGCTGTTGTTTTTCCGGCAATTGCTTTCTCTTTTGTTTCATTTAAGAGACCTCCTTATGTGATTTTCACAGAAGTTCTCTCTCCATCAGAAAACCTCTGCTTTAAATAATGGATTTTAAAAGCATGAATTTCCTGATTTGACAGGTGCAATCTACCTGTAATGAAACCTTTATATGAATTTAGATGTTTTAGAAAATATGCTTTGAAATAGGATAACATATTTATATACAATGCACAATGTTTTTTTCGATAATAACTTACAATAATCAAAGCTGATAGTGTTACTGTTCACACGATGTGCGACCAGCAACGCATCACACTGCTTAAAACGCTGTTTAAAAATCAGAGTGCACTCTTGCAATATAAACCACCATCTGCTAAAATTTATCTTATGAATCAAGAGCAATCCGCTCTTTTCAATAATTGTAACTATTTCAAGCATATTAAATTATAAGGAGGACTCTAAAATGAGCAAAATTGATGAAATCAGAAGCGCTATGGTCGCTGCAATGAAGGCAGGAGACAAAGAACGAAAAGCCGCACTTTCCTTTCTGCTCTCCTCTCTGAAGAATAAAGCTATCGACAAACGTGCCGACCTGACAGAAGAGGAAGAAGGACAGGTAATCTTAAAAGAAATCAAACAGTTAAAAGAAACAATTGATATGACACCTGAAGATCGTACAGATCTGATTGAAGAGGCTCAGAAGCGTCTTGCTGTTCTTGAAGAATATGCACCAAAGATGATGAGCGAAGATGAGATCAAAGCAGTGATCACATCCGTTCTTGCAGATCTTGGTATCGATGCTCCTACAGCAAAGGATAAAGGTAAGATCATGAAAGAACTCATGCCGAAAGTAAAAGGCAAAGCTGATGGTAAAGAAGTCAATCAGATTCTTGCCGGCATGATGAAATAAATACAGATTCCAGAATAAAGACGTAGCAAAGAGGGTGTCGCACTAAACGACACCCTCTTACCTTTTTGTTAATTATTTCAATTTTTTCTGCTTACTTTTGTTATCTGATTTTTCCCACTTATGATAAATCGCCTCAAGTGCATCTACCGCACCATCAATTCCAAGAAGACTTGTATTCAGCAGGATTGCATTCGCATCAATACTTCCCCACTTACGGTCTGTTCTACCTTCATAATACAGGCGTCTCTCTCTGTCAATCTTCTTAATCTTATCTACAGCCTCTTTCTCGGAAAGCTTATAGATATCCATGATTCGATTGATTCTATCATCCTTATAAGCATAGATAAATGTATTCACAACATTTGAATAATCCCCAAGAACATAATCTGCGCAGCGTCCAACAAAGATTCCCGGTCCGCGTTCCGCCAGCTTGCGGATGATTGCTGACTGTGCGTCAAAAAATTTGATCACTTAATGGTTTCTCCACTTCCGGACTGAGCATAAATGTAGTATAATCACCCATTCCAATATAATAGCTTGATAACACATTTCCAAGTCTCGTCTCATCTACTCTTCCAGCATCTTCGTTCGAAATTCCAAGATCTCTTGCTGCCATTCGAATCAGATTATGATCGTAAAGAGGAATGTTCAGTCTCTCTGCCAGTCTGTTTCCTACTTCATGACCGCCACTTCCGAACTGTCTTCCAATTGTAATAATTGTGTGATCCATCATAAGCACGTCCTCCTTTTTCTGATAATTCTATTCTATCACTCTTTGAATTAAGAAAAAATGACTTTCTTCCTGTTTTCCGCTAACAATTTTGTAATACTGTTTCGAAGTCACCATGTAGACAATGATATAGAATAATGCAAATACCAAATAGGAGCACACTGTCACCAGAATCAGGAATTTTCTGTCAGAAAAAGCAAGCAGATGCACCATTTTTTCTATCATTGGAAATGCAAATGCCGTATGAATTCCGGCAGCCACAAGAGGCAGGAAGAATACTGTCATTACCTGAGAATTGATCGTCTGACGCACTTCTTTCTGTGTCATCCCCACTTTCATCAGAATCTGGAATCTGTCCTGATCCTCATAGCCTTCTGTAATCTGTTTATAATAAATGATCAGCACCATTCCAAGAATGAATACGACTCCAAGAAGGATTCCAAGGAAGAACAGACCGCCGTACAAAGCCTGGTAATCAGCTCTTGATGCGGCTCTGCTGTCTGTAGAAGCTCCAAAAAATTAGGGTATCTGATTCCTCTGATTCCTGTTCAGCCAATGCATTGATTTTCTTGTCAATCTCGTTTTGAATCTGGATCTGCTCTTCATCTCCACAGGACAGATCAAAATTGTAGTACCATTTCTCATAAGAACCATTGACACCGTAAACGGAAACATTTCCTTCTTCCAAAGCTTTTATATCTTCCAGTCCGGAAACCACCAGATAGAAGCTGCTGTTCATATTTGCCATATTATTTCCATTTGAAATCATTTTATCCAAATGTCCTTTAATCCTCCATGTCCCGGAATTCTCCACCGTGATCTGATCATAGGGGAAATCGGAATCTTTCGCATACAGATACGCTTCCCCGGGAGCAAGCTCCAGATTCGTCCCCATGATCCGATTATACGCTTCCAACGGCAGAGCATAGAACATTTTTAAATGATCAAATGTATTCACTTCATTGACTCCCGGAGCATTCTCCGGATTAAAATAGATTTCATTTTTTGAAACAATTCCACTGACTGTAAGCATCCGGTAATTCTCCGGATTCTCCGCGGTCTGGTTATGTTCTTTCAAAACCTTCTGTACAAGCTCTATAATCTGTCCATTCTGATTCTCTTTCATTTCTTCCGTCTGCTCCGGTTTCGTGTACATCTCAATCTGGACAGATTTCGGATATCGAAGATTCAAGCCATGTTCCATACTCAGATACAGGCTGGTTGTAGAAGATACCATAACCAGAACCATTGTGGACAGAATACAAATAGACGCTAATCCTGCCCCATTTCGTTTCATACGGTAAATCATGGATGAAAGTGAAATAAAATGATTTGTTTTATAATAATATCCTTTCTTTTTCTGCATTATTTTACAAAATGTGACCGAGCCGGCAATAAATAACAGATACGTTGCAAGGATTACCAGCACGACGGCAACCATAAACCAGATCATCGCTACAAGCGGATCTTTGATTGTCAGGGATAAATAATAAGCCACACCAAGCAGAAGCAACCCGAGTACTGCAAAGATCCAGTTTGCCTTCGGAGGTTTCTCTCCTGTCTTTTCACTTTTTAAAAGTTCTACAGGTTTTAACCGATAGACGGACACGATCATCCGAAGCATGATTAATGCAAAAATGACCAGGAATAACAGTGCCGTAGCCACAAGTGCCGGAACACTGATTTTCATAGAAAGTCCGGCATTACTTCCAAGTATCTTCGCTGCCAGAAGTTCCCCCAATTTAGAAAACAGGATTCCTCCCACGATTCCTCCTGCAATCGTCAGAACACTGATGATCAGATTCTCAAGAACCATGATTTTTACAAGGTCAATTTTTCCCATTCCAAGGATGTGATACAACCCAAACTCTCTCTGTCGTCTGCGGATCAGAAATGAATTTGTGTAATACAGAAGGATCAGAGCAAAAGATTGAGATCACACCAGAACCAAATCCAAGGATCATCTGCATAGTATCCCCACCTTTGATCTTGGCAAACTGCGGACTCACTGCAAGATAATCGATCAAATAGAACATCATAACCATACAGATACAAGTGATCAGATAAGGAAGATACAGCTTCTTATTTTTCTTAATTCCATTAACGGAAAGTTTCAGATAAAGTCCACTTTTCATTGTCTCTCACCACCTGTCGCAAGCATTGTCAGTGTCGCTGAGATATTCTGATAGAACTGTTCATCTGTCTGTTCGCCTTTATATACCTGGTGGAAAACTTCTCCGTCTTTAATAAATAACACTCTCCCGGCCTTGCTCGCTGCTTTGACAGAATGTGTTACCATAAGGATCGTCTGTCCCGATTGATTGATCCGCTCAAATACCCCGAGCAATTCATCCGTTGATTTCGAATCGAGTGCCCCGGTCGGCTCATCCGCCAGGATCAGTCTCGGATCTGTGATCAGCGCTCTCGCCACTGCTGCACGCTGCTTCTGTCCTCCTGATACTTCATACGGATACTTCTCCAGAAGTCCTGCAATTCCAAGTTCTTTCACGATTGGCATCATCCTAACATTCATTTTCCTGTAATCAACTCCCTGCAGTACCAATGGCAGTAAGATATTGTCCTTTAGATTAAATGTATCCAAAAGATTGAAATCCTGAAATACAAACCCAAGATGATCTCTCCTGAACTTGGACAGATCCTTCTCACGGATTGCTGATAACGGTTTTCCATCCAGATAAACTTCCCCTTCAGTTGGTTTATCCAATGCTGCCAGCATGTTCAGTAATGTCGTCTTCCCCGAGCCACTCTCTCCCATGATTGCTACATATTCACCCTCTTCTACTGAGAATGTCACCTTAGAGAGTGCCTGTACCTGATTACCGCCAAAACGGGAACGGTATATTTTTTCAAATTTTCTACTTCCAAAACTGTCATTTCTTACGACCTCCTCTTCTTTCTTTCAACATCCTCAGTATAGCAATACAGCCAGAATGCCAACATTGATTTCTGTGACATTCCAGCTGTCTGATGTGACAATTTTGTCACTTGCTTCTCTCTGTGTGATTTAGTGATTTACCCTGTTCTCAACGGATACTCTGCCAGATCTATTGTAAAACTGCTACCTTCCCCCAGCTTCGACACAACCGTGATCTGATGCCCAAGTTTCTTTGCCGCCATCTGACTCAGATACAGACCGATTCCCGTTGATTTCCGTTCCATTCTTCCATTATATCCCGTATATCCTTTTTCAAAGATTCTCGGCAGATCTTCCGGTGCAATTCCCATTCCGGTATCTGTAACTGTCAGTTTCTTTTCTTCACTGACAGTGATCGTCACAGTTCCTTTCAGTGTATATTTCACCGCATTGGACAACAGTTGTTCAATGATAAATGAAAGCCATTTCTCATCCGTCAGAACAATCTGATCTGTCCCTTCATAGATCAGACGGATTCTCCTTCGAATAAACTGTCCTGCATATTTACGGATCGATTTTCTTACAATTTCATCCAAAGGATACTGTGCGATTACCAGATCCTTCGTGCCACTGTCAAGACGCACATACCCAAGTGCCATCTCCACATACTGCTCCACCCGGAACAGTTCGGCTTTCAGATTCTGATTCGTCTCAGTATCTTCCTGCTGAAGTAATACATTCATCACAGCAATTCGGTGCCTTGATCTGATGCACCCAGGTTGCATAATAGTCCTCCATGTCCTGACCGGACTTCTCCCATCTGGCATGTTCTTTTCTTTGCTGTTGTTCTTCTTTCTGATCAGCTCCTGATATCCTG
>ENA-OQHD01000249-OQHD01000249.1-human-gut-metagenome-genome-assembly--contig:-NODE-249-length-22313-cov-3.265393_pt1 | contig 22313 bp, 29 predicted proteins | sample MGYA00242560_ERZ504711 | MGnify/ENA primary metagenome ERZ504711 (study PRJEB26092, sample SAMD00036198) | human gut metagenome | host: Homo sapiens | study: EMG produced TPA metagenomics assembly of...
TAGTGCTTCTCTGATAAGTCCCTTTAACTCCATATCTACAACAATATAAACATTGCCGTATTCATCATAGAGTGGACGCAGACAGCACCTTTGATATGTACGGGTCATAAAATGCCAGTATCTTTTTCAATCGCATTTTTCGTCCCCGCCCATTGCTTGTGAAAGCAAATAGTAGGACGGCTTCTTAAATGTTTGCTTCATTTACTGTTTCTCCTTTAGTAATTTTTTCATAAGTGCCAATGAATTATGTCGATTTTGGAATACACCGCTTCTGGAAATATTCTGCTTTTTTGCAATTTCTTCGTTGTTCATTTCCAAGAAGTAATACATCAGCAAAGTTTCACGGTTACGCTCGGACAACTGTTTCAAGGCTTCTGCCAATTCATCATCATAGACACGAATATCATTACCGCATACGTTGAAAATCGTATAGTCCGTATCATAGTCGTCCCAGACAGCCAGATTTTCTACAACGATTTCTGGAAGTTCACAAAAGAGTGTTTCTTCCTTTTGTCGTCGTTTTAATTTCTTCTGATAGTCCTTAACAACATGTCGGACAACTTTCTTCAAACAACTTTCAAAACGGCATTGAACTGTTTTCTGGAAGTCAGACGGTTTCATCAATCTCACCCCCTTTCCGTTACGACGTGAAAAGTGGTTATCCCTCTTTCCACACCATATAGGGAACGGCAGGTGTGATTTGTTAAGTTGAGAACTCAAAAAAGCCAAAATTTTTCCAGAATGAAAAAGCCCGCACAAAACAGACTGTTTGCACGAGCAAATGAATTTATATATCTAATTAACGATTTTATTGATTGCTTTTTCCATTTATAGCCGATAAATTTCTTTAAAACATTCCATGAAACATACTCCCTAATTTACACATCAAAATTATTTTCCAAAATCATAAAGTATATTTCTAAATAATTTCTAAATGTACCATAGACTTCTTTGTTTCATGTGGATAGCATAAAAACCTTATGGTACAATATCTAATTAAAGGAGATGAAATCACATGAATAAAATTGCTATTATTGAAGATGATATAGACATTTGCAATATGATTGCAAAATTCTTAGAAAATAATAAATATATCGTTCATTATGCCTTGAATGGTGCAGAGGGAATAGAATTATGTAAATCGCTTGTTCCAGATTTAATAATACTTGATATTATGTTACCGAAGTTAAATGGAAATGATGTATTGCAGCGATTGCGTAAATTTACAAATGCTCCTGTCATTGTTGTTTCCGCAAAAACAATGGTACAGACAAAAATAGATTTATTAAAATTAGGTGCTGATGATTATATGACTAAGCCTTTTGACCTGCATGAGCTTCTTGCTCGTATTAAGGCAAATTTGAAAAGGACTTCAAATACGTCCTGCCAAAATGATACTTTGACATATAGAGATATCGAAATCAATAACTCTCTAGTTTATATCAAAGAGGTATTAGTATCTTTTACATCAACCGAGTTAAAGATTTTAAGACTATTATTGCAATATCCGCAAAAAAGTTTTCTCAAAGCAAAATTTATATGAATCCATTTGGAATGAAACTTATGCTTATGATGATGATACGATAAATACCCATATTAGTCATATTCGTAAAAAAATTCCAAGGCAATTACAAATGAAGATTATATACAAACCATTTGGGGGAATCGGTTATAAAATTAAATGACTTTAGATTTTCTTTAGACTTATCAGATATAGTGGCATAGAAAGGAGTGTTTAGAATGACAAAATTTATATGCGAAACAAAAAATCTAAGCTAAAAAATATAAAGATTTCTATGCTTTAAAGAATGTGAACTTAAACTATTTCCAAAAGGAGAAAATCTACGGTCTTGTAGGCGAAAATTGGGGCAGGGAAAAACAACTCTAATCCGATTATTAACGGGACTTAATTTTAAGAGTGAGGGAGAAATAATCCTGTTTGGACATACAGATAATCTGCAATATGAAAGGACAAAAAATCGGTTGCACGATTGAAATGCCTGCATTATACAAGGATATGACAGCTTCACAAAATTTAGAGGTGCAAAGAATACAGCGTGGTATTCCAAACAAAGAGTGTATTGCCGATACTTTAGAGTTGATAGGTTTATCCAATGCTGGCGAAAAAAGAGTGGCAAACTTTTCTTTAGGAATGAAACAAAGGCTTGCTTTAGGTGTTGCATTATTAGGTGAGCCAGAATTTTTGATTTTGGACGAACCCGTCAACGGACTTGATCCAACGGGAATTATTGAATTAAGAGAACTTCTTAAAAAATTAGTAAAAGAACGAGAGGTAACGATTTTAATATCCAGCCATATATTAAGTGAATTACATCAGCTTGCTACCTGTTACGGATTTCTTCATAAAGGAGAACTTTTGAAACAAATTTCTGCCGAAGAATTGAACGAAGAATGTAAACGCCATATTTGTTTAAGGACTGATAATATCCAAAAAACCACTCTTTTATTAGAGCAAAAGGGAAATATTAACAATTACTCCGTTTACCCCGATAATTCTATTCGGATATACGAGTGCTTAGATAATGTAAGAATGATTTCTAAATTACTATCCAGTAATGGAGTTATTATTGATGAAATTTCTGTGCAAGGAGAAAATTTGGAAACATACTTTGAAAATCTAATAGGGGGACGAAAAAATGTTTAATCAAATAAGAGCAGAATTTTATAAGTTATTTCATACAAAGGCATTGTACTTAACCTTTGCTTTGATTTTAGCAGTCTTTGGAATTTTCTCCATAGGCGGTCAGCAACAATTTGTGGCATCAAGTTCAAGTTTAGACGAAACATGGAAAATAGGAGAAACTGTTGGATTTCTTGCTCGTGCTTATAGCGATACAGCACACCCATTGATTGAAGAAATAATAAGGACAGCCACATCTTATACTGTATTTTTCTGGCTGATTGTTCTTATATTTTCTGTTATTTTCTTTTCAAGAGAATATACGGATTCAACAATTAAAATTGCAATCGCAAGCGGACAAAGCCGAATTAAGTTTTTTCGTTGCGAAATATATTGTGATTTCGATTACCAGTATATTTCTATACTTTTCATTTATTATGATTGCATTTATAATAGAATGTGCGAAATTTAATATTCCAATACAACTGTTTCCAATGCTGAAAATTGCAGGACTAAATTGTATGATTATGGGAGCGTTTATCGGAATTACACTTATGTTATGTGTAATATTCAAACATACGGCAATCGTTGTAGGTGCTATGTCATTGTTTACATTTAGCGGACCGCTTATCTATATGATGACATGGGATAATATGTCAACTCAATCATGGAGAGTTCTAACATACTTAAAAATAAATCCTATGTATTACTGGATGAATACCTGTTCTTATAATATGATAAATAATTTAGAAATCAATATTTTGATTTATTTCGTGGGAACTGTAATTATTACATTTCTTGTTTCAGCATTTATACTAAGAAAGCAAGAAATACGCTAATCATAACAGAAAGGGGAAATGCGAATATGTTATATTTCTTATTGATTTGCTTTATCTTCATATTAGCAATTTTCCTTATTCTCTATTATCAGAACAATTCGCAACATAAATAAGCAAATAAAGCAACAACGGAAAATACGAGTATCTTTATCAAATAGGGACATTGAAGAATTAGCTTATGCAATCAATCAAAAAGATAATCTACATAAAAAATTACAGGTTCAAATTAAGCAGGAAGAAGAACAGTTAAAACAGTCTATATCTAATATAAGCCACGATTTAAGAACACCTTTGACATCTATACAAGGCTATTTAACACTTCTGCAAGAATGTGAAGATAAACAGGAACAAGGACAATACATTAAAATCATTAAGGCAAAAACAGATTATCTCACGGATTTAGTACAAGAGTTTTATGATTTATCTGTGATAGAAAATGAGCAAGTTGATGTTGAATGTGAGCGTGTTGACATAAATAGAATTGTTACAGATTGCTTAATTGAAAAGTATTATGAATTTGGAGAAATCCAACCAACCATTCAAACAGAAAATACTCCTGTATGGATATATGGAAATAACCTTATCTGTAAACGAATTATTGAAAATTTAATTGTAAATGCACTTCGTTATTCAGATAATTACATTGAAGTTTCTATCAATCAAAAAGGAGTGTTCACAATTAAAAATTCAACAAAATCCCTTGATGATATTGATGTAAACTTATTATTTAACAAGTTTTATACTGTTGATAAATCACGCACCAAAGGAAGTTCTGGTCTGGGCTTGTATATTGTAAAGGAATTGCTGAAAAAGATTGACGGTAAAATTTCAGAAAGCAATTGGTTAACCGTGAAAAAGAAATTACTATTTACTATCACAGTGACGAAAGAATCACAAATGAATATTTTAACAGCCTGACAAGTCAGCTGTTTGAGCTGGCAGTTCAGCATACCGGAAAAGGGAATGAAGGAGATTATATCTTATGGCATTGTCAGGGATGGGATGTCAGTGCAGGCTGGTCGTCAAATTCCAATGGCGGATTTGATCTGAATATGACTTATATGGTGAGTTATCTGTCAGATGCTGCTCAGGAAGAAAAGGTAGATCAGGCGGAGGCAGAAGCATTTTAGAAAATAAAACTGAGTGGTCAATCAGACTATCAGAAAATAAAAGCAATTTATGACTATATCTGTGAGAATGTTTCTTATGATTATACGAATCTGGATGATGATACATATATTCAAAAGTATACTGCGTATGCAGCGCTGATTGATAAAACAGCTGTATGTCAGGGGTATGCATCACTGCTCTATCGTATGGTGCTCGATGCCGGAGTTGATGCAAGAGTGATTTCAGGAGATGCAGGTGGACCGCATGCATGGAATATTGTCCGGCTGAACGGAAAATACTATAATCTTGACAGTACCTGGGATGCCGGAAGAGAGAACTATTCCTATTTTCTGAAAAGCATGAAAGCATTTTCAGATCATGAAAGGGATGAGGACTATAGTAGCTTAGAATTTACGGAAGCATATCCGATGGCGGAGAGTGATTATCCGGTGAATCATGTTCATAATGTGGTGACAGACGAGGCTGTAGAGCCAACATGTACAACAGAAGGAAAGATAGAAGGAAGTCATTGTTCCGTATGTAATGAAGTATTGAAACCGCAGGAAATAATCCCGGCATTGGGGCACAATTTTAAAGATGGAATTTGTACAAGATGTGGAGCTGAAATTAGTGGAAAATGGTTGAAGTCAGGAGCAAAATGGTGGTATCAATATGAAGATGGTTCTTATCCGGCGGGTAGATTATGCAAGATAGGAAATACCTGGTATGGATTTGATGCATCTGGATGGATGCAGACAGGATGGGGAATTTACAATAATACATGGTATTATTTTTCCAGCAAGTGGAGCGATGCAGTCGGGCTGGCTGAACCTTGGAAATATGTGGTACTATCTAAGAGGAGATGGAAGCATGGCAACAGGCTGGCTGAACCTTGGAAATACGTGGTACTATCTAAGAGGAGATGGAAGCATGGCAACAGGCTGGCTGAATCTTGGGAATACGTGGTATTATCTGAGAAGAGATGGAAGCATGGCGACAGGCTGGCTGAATCTTGGGAATACGTGGTATTATCTGAGAAGAGATGGAAGCATGGCGACAGGCTGGCTGAATCTTGGGAATACATGGTATTATTTGAGAGCAGATGGAAGTATGGCTTCGAATACATGGATTGGTAATTCATATGTAGATGGATCAGGAGCATGGACGAGCAGCAGATAAAATAAGAAGCATGGAAATAAAGGAGGCGGTGCGTATAAGTACTGCCTCCTTTATTTGACTTTTGAGTAAGAGAATGTTATGATGGACAAGTAGTAAGGTGAAAAAAGAAAAATGAAAAGAGAGGAGAAACAATGAGAAAAAAACACATGCGGAGTATTATCTCGGTTGTTTTGTGTTTCGCAATGGTATTCTCACTGATGTTTGCTTCGATTGTAGAAGCATCTGAAAAAAAGGATGATTCGGAACCGGCATTGGAATATGTTGTAATTGACAATCCAAGTGTGACAACACCGGGAACGCAGAAGGTTGTAGTGGGTTATAGTAAAGGTACGGTTTTGACAAGTGCGGTATTGAAGTACAAGAATGTAACCACAGGAGAAGAATATTCAGTAGAGGCTTCCGATATTCAGGAATCAGCAGCGGTTTTTGAAATGACGTATGAAGATGATTCTTGGACAGGAACTTATAGCATAGAAGACATTACATATACTGTGGACGGGGCAGAATATTCTCTGAATTTTGCCAAGTGCGGAATCGAAGGAAAAATTCGCAGTGAATCAGATCTGTGAGACAGATCCGGATGCAGTTGTCGAAGGTGAGAAGACAGAAGAAAATACGGATGTAAGTGATGCGGATGTATCTTTTACGGCAATTACACAGGATGGAACGGTTTACGAGGAAGACAGTATTGCTGAGGTGATTAATGATGCGATTGATACACAGTCTGCAGATTCTGAAATTGTAGCTTATGCAGGACGTGCAGCGACAAGACTCGTTGTTGTTCTGGATCCGGGACATGGAGGATATGATCCGGGAGCTATTGCAAATGGAACAAATGAAAAGACACTTACATTAAAAATAGCAAAATACTGTAAAGATGCGCTCGCAAAAAAATGGTAGAATTCAGGTTTATATGACACGGGAATCAGATACAAGTGTTGGTGGTGCAACAAATGCATCTGCCGATTTGAAAAACAGAGTTTCGTTTGCAGTAAGTAAGAATGCAGATTTATTTGTAAGTATTCATTTAAATTCAGCGGGTGCCGCTGCATATGGTGCAGAAGTATATTACCCGAATAGTAATTATCGTTCAGATATAGGTCAGGAAGGACAAAAAGCTTGCTTCAAGTATACAGAAGCAACTTGTAAATCTGGGATTGTATAATCGTGGAGTGAAGGTACGTCAGTCAGAGAATGGCAGTACATATCCAGACGGATCTGTACAGGATTATTATGCAGTAATACATCAAAGTAAACGTAATGGTTTTCCGGGAATTATCGTAGAACATGCATTTTTAACAAATGCAAGTGATTATCAGAAATATCTAAGCTCAGATGAAAAATTAAAAACCACTGGGTGAAGCAGATGCAAAAGGAATTATTGAATACATAAACAATAATGTAAAATTTGGCAGTTGGCATCAAAATGGCTCGCAGTGGATGTTTGCATATTATAATGGTACATATGCAAAGAACTGCTGGGAGAAGATTGACGGATACTGGTATCACTTCGATGGCAACGGAATTATGCAGACAGGCTGGCTGAATATTGGAGGCACCTGGTATTATCTGAATCCGTCCAGTGGAGCGATGGCAACGGGCTGGTTGAAATTGGGAGATGTCTGGTATTATCTGAATCCGTCCAGTGGAGCGATGGCAACAGGCTGGCTGAAAGTTGGAAACACATGGTACTATATGAATCCATCTAATGGAGCAATGCAGACAGACTGGCTGGATCTGAATGGAACAAAATATTATCTGAAGTCCGATGGAGCGATGGCAACGACATGGGTGAAAATTGGAAATACATGGTACTATATGAACCCATCCAGCGGAGCGATGCAGACGGGCTGGCTGAAATTAGGAAGTACCTGGTATTATCTGAATGCCGATGGAACAATGGCAGCAGATACCTGGGTCGGAGATTATTATGTGAATGCCGATGGTGTCTGGGTTCCGGGAAAAGAAAAACCGGTAGATAAATGGATCAATACTTCAGGCCGCTGGTGGTATCGCCATGCAGATGGAAGTTATACAAAATCGAACTGGGAATACATAGACGGTCAGTGGTATTATTTTGATAAAGATGGATGGATGACAACCGGCTATCAGGCAGTCAGTGGTGAATGGTATTATTTACAGAAGAGTGCCTCACCGGAGGGTGCATTAACATACACCGGAGTTACTTCGATCATGGGGAATTCAGATCTGAGCAGTGATAAGAACACAGTTGTAAATAAGATGGTAAGAATGTTCCAGAAGAGTGGAAGATCTTATCCGGCAGATAAGTTAAATGCAGGAGGTGCAGGAAGTATCGAAGCATTCTGCCAGATCGTGTATGATGAAGCTGTGAAAGAGGGAGTAAAACCGGAGATCGCGTTTGGACAGGCGATGAAAGAAACCGGTTATCTGCAATTTGGCGGTGCTGTAAAGATCGAGCAGTTTAACTTTGCAGGACTGGGTGCAACTGGCGGATCAGTTGCAGGAGCACAGTTTAGTAATGTTGCAGAAGGAATCAGAGCACAGGTTCAGCATCTGAAAGCATATGCATCCAAAAGACGGTCTGACACAGGAAACAATAGATCCAAGATTCAATCTCGTAATACGGGGAAGTGCCCCATATGTAGAATGGCTGGGGCAGAAAGAAAATCCGAACGGCTTTGGATGGGCAACGGCATGGAATTATGGAATCAGTCTGATGAATCAGTATGTAAGACCAATGTATACATTGTAAAAACTATAGATATTGCAGATTGAGCGAAAAGGGATGAGAAAAAAATCGATTGAATTTTTTTGAAAAACAGAAATAATATCAGAGAAAAGAAGAGCAGACAGATGTATGTTTGCTCTTCTTTTCTTTTGTTATTGGGGACATTTAGTCTGTTGAGTCCATTGGAGATTTTTCGTTGATTCGAAATGTAGATGGACGTCTTCTCTGCGATACCACTTTTTTCCCACTTTTTTCTTCAACTAATTGCGCCGGACGATAATTCTGCTACCGAGGTAATATCAGGAGTCACTGATCTTTTTCCAGCCGGTCGGAATGTAATCGTTGGAGTCAAGGTGATACCATTGTTCGTTGATCATCTTCCACTGGTTTTTCGGATAGCTTCCATCTGCATTTTGATACCACCAGCCCAGTGCTATCCTTCTTCCACTGGCCCGTTGTCAGTGCCTGTATGGAGATTTGCTGACTGGTATCACTTCCCGGTATCTTTTCCGCTAGTATCGCCATCGTTGTCTGAATACACATTGTCGTACAAGTCAGAACTGCAAAACTTTTCTTTAAGTACTTCTTCATGTCATTTCCTCCATATAAATTGTATAGCTTTGTTTTGCTATATTACACAAGGATTGCAAGCAGTTACCGGAAAGGTTTTTAGTTTGAAAATGAAAAATATTGTTAAAGTAAGAAAAAGCAGTATTCTATGAAAAAATAAAAACCGAAACTAATAGACGAGGTGAAAAGCGTGAAAAATATTCGTAAAAAAGCTGTCAGAATCATGCTGCTTTTTGCATGGACACTATTCTTTCTACACATAGATACCTATGCGGCATCTGGCAACACAACAAGAATTCATTTTATAGCACTGTACGGGGCATCGGATGCCATTTTGCTGGAGAGTAACGGTCATTTCGGAATGGTTGACTCCGGAGAAGACTGGGATTATCCGAGTGGTTCTACAGGAAGTAAATATCCATATCGATATGGAATTACAACGAATGAAGGATATGAGCAACAGGTTATTCACTATTTGAAACAACTTGGTGTGGAAAAGCTGGATTTTTACATTGCAACGCATGCGTACAGTGATCACATCGGAAGTGGAGATGAGATTATAGAATATTTTCCGGTGGATCGCCTGTATATCGCAGAGTATGATGATTCGTATCAGTTGGCGGCACATGGGAAAGATGTGACAGATCCATATTACTACGAGGATGCGGATGAGGATATGCTGTGGGATAATCAATATGTTTATGACAGAATCATACAGGCAGCGCAAGACCATCATGTAAAGATCATCACAGATCTGGATCTCGAAGAGAATGCCGTCTATCGCAGATTCCGAATAGGAAATATGAGCATCAGTATTATGAACTACGAGAGAAAAAGAGATGCGGATGGAAATATCATTCCGGTTGCGGATGAGAATGATAACTCACTGGTGGTGAGAGTCAATGCATATGGAAAAAACGCATTGCTCACATCGGATCTGGATCCGGTAGATGGAGATACGGAGAAGATTGCCGAACAGGTAAAGAGAGTAAAGATTGATTTGTTAAAATTGCCACATCATGGGATAGATTATAATAATCCATCGGATTTTCTGACTCCTCTAAATCCGAAAACAGCCGTTATGACAGGGCCGTCATCATGGTTTAATACGAGAATGAGAGCGTGTCTTCCGAATACAAATGTGTATTCTACGATGTCTGATTCGGCGGCAGTGGTGGCGGATTTTTACTTTTTTATGGAATTGCTACGGAATATGTAAAGACTGAAAGTGAATGGTGCCTGCTGGACGGAACCTATTATTATTTTGACTCGAACGGGCGTGTGACAACAGGATGGGGCTATATTGGTAATGCCTGGTATTATTTCGATGAAAAAGGAGAGATGCAGTGTGGCTGGCAGAAGATAGGTGGTATCTGGTATTTCTTCGAGGTGAGCGGTGCAATGGATCACGATATGTGGATTCAAGGTGTATACTATCTGAAGTCAAGCGGTGTGATGGCTGTATCGGAATGGGTAGATTATAATCGATATTATGTAGACGAACGGGGAATCTGGGCTCCTTAGAGCGAAAAAAAGAACAGAGACGGGAAACAGACAATTGTATGGCTGTAATCCCGGCCTCTGTTCTTTTATATTTTATTCGTTTTTCATTTCCTGCAAATATTTTTTCGCATCTTTCAGAAAACTGAGTGCTATCATTACGATGACGGCACCAATCGGAAAGGCTGCGACGATGCTGACCGATTGCAGATTGCTCATAGAACTTTCAGCAAATAACAGTGCAATCGGAAGTAAGATAAGCAGGATACACCACATAAGCTGAATTCCTTTGTTTGGTTGTTCTCCGTCTTCCAGAGTATGATAGCTATAGCAGGAAGCGGTTAATGCGATAGAATCAAAGGAGGTGGCGTAAAAAGCGATCATTGTGAGCAATACGATGACCATGATAACCGGAGCGCAAGGCAAGGTCTTGATGATACTTACGATCATGCCATACAGATCACCGTTGTCGAGATACTGCTTAATGAAATCTGCTTTTTCAGTTACCTGCATTCCCATAGAATAATTTCCAAGGACGATAAAGCTGGTCAATGTAGAACCTACACCGAATACGTATCCGCCAAGAATAGTCTGGCGTACGGTTCTTCCGCGTGAGATACTTCCGATAAAGAATGGGGCTGCAACACACCATACCATCCAGTAAGCCCAGTAGTAGATCGTCCAGTTCTGTGGAAAATTAGAAGTACGCAACGGATCGGTGAAAGTGGACAGATCGATAAAGTTCTGCATCATCCGGCCGAGAGAAGAGAATCCTGTCTCGATAATATAGCGGGTCTCACCACCGAATAATAATACGAATGCGATCAGACCAAAGAACATGTAGATGCAGATATTGGCTAATTTGCTGATTCCCTTGAATCCATGCAGTAAAGAATAAGTATATACGGCGCATGTAATCAGAAGAATGATAATATTGATAACGGTTCTGCTGACTGTAATATGAAAGAACTCGCCGATGATGGTTGCCATCAGTGGAGTGGCTACGCTGAATGTAGTTGCGGTACCGGCAAGCAGTGCGAATACTGCCAACAGATCGATGATACGTCCGGCTAAGCCATCGGTGTGTTTCCCGAGGATCGGACGGCAGGCTTCGGAGTATTTCTGGCGATTTCTTTTTCTGACATGAAGCATGAAACCGAAAGCGACTGCCAGCACCAGATAGAATCCCCAAGGGATAAAGCTCCAGTGGAAGAGCGGATATACACCGGCCCAGTCCTGGATACTTCCCATTTCTTTAATATGCGGATCGGTAGCATAGAGTACCCATTCGGAGAATGAGTAGAATAAGATGTCAGCTGCAAGTCCACAGGTGAACATCATAGATCCCCATGCAAAGAAAGAATACTTTGGCTTTTCGTCGGGTTCGCCGAGAACGATGTTACCATATCTGGAACCGGCTATGTACAGGGACAGGATAAAGATTCCAAGACCGATGACCAGATAGTAAGTGCCGAAAGTGTCGCCGAAGAAGAACCGGATCTGGCTTAATACAGCATTGGATTGTTTTGGCAGGAAGAAGAAGAGGATGCAAAGTGCGATGACGATGCCTAGCGGAAGAAGTGTGATCATCCAGTCTATTTTTGCCTTGTGATTTCTTTGTGTTCATATTATTGCGCCTCCATATATTGTTGGTAACTGGCATCCAGAGCGGCCAGCTCGCTTAGATTGTCAATTTCTATAATATCGTCTTTCTTCATCGGATAGATTCCCAGACGGTATTCTTCCGGATAACAGAACATGGCGATATCATCCCAGTAGATCTGACGGTTTTTTATTTTGCTCAAATTCGATTTCCAGATGTTGCCTTAGTTTTCTGCCGTCTTCGACAGACCAGCGTGAGATGCTGTAGAGCTGCCAGCCGCCTGTTCCGCCGGTCCGGCTGCAGGCAGTTACGATTCCGTCCTTGACAGTCATGAGCCACTCATCGGTCTGCGAGTCGGTCCAGACGCAGTTATAACCGGAACGTTCGAAGGAAGGATCCAGAATCTTGTCATTGTAGATTATCTGATCTCCGTCGAGAATCATTACATCTTCCAGATGCTCGCGTGCAACATAAAGAGAAGAGATGTTATTACAGATGTCATAATAAGGGTTCTCGATGATCTTCACACTGGGATACTGTATTTCCAATGCATAGAACTGTTCTTTCAGATACCCTTGCAACGATGTAGATCTCCTGAATACCATTGTGATGTAATCCCTGAATTACCGTATCGATCATACGCATCCCGTTTACCTTGACGAGTGGTTTCGGGGTTGTTAATGTGACAGGCTGCATTCTGGAACCGAATCCGGCAGCCATGATAATTGCTCTTTTTACAGTGTGCATGATTTGATGCTCCTTAGCTTGAATTTTTTATTTGGTAATGTTGTTTAATTCGATTTTGTACAATGCGGTAATATTCTTTGGCGTATCGGTACTGACGCAGGGAATATTCGCCGAAATCAACACCGAGATGTCTTTTATACTCGCACCAGTTGCTCCAGAGAAGTCCGGCAGAGGCAATGTAACAATAGATCTTGATACGGATAGCGTCCGGACATCCTTCTGTAAAATACAGAGAGATCAGCTGATCCACCTTCTCCTTGTTATAAAGTGAATAGATACAGAACATGGCGATGTCCAGATGGGGATCCTGCATTCCGGCATATTCCCAGTCGATCAAGCGGATATCTTCGTTACCGTCAATATCTGTTGTGAATAAAAAATTATCAGGAACGGCATCTATATGGGTGAGAACATCTTCTGATTTGTATCGCTCTATATAAGATCGCAGTGAAAATACATTCTCTTTGTTTCTGATAATCCCGATATGCGGAACTGCGCCCGTTCCATAGTTTTTCATAAAAATCAATCTGGTCAAACAGATTAAAACGGTGATCCACTTTCAATTTCATCTCGTGAAACTGTCTCAGACGGTGCATACATTTTTGAATATCGCCTAAGTTGTGTGGATCACATACACGGGCGTGATCCAGAAAACGAGTAATTTTGTATCCGTTTTCCGGATTGATGTATTCGATGTGATCACATAAATGCTTATCGCGGATGATCTGGTATACCTGTGCCTCTTCGCGACGATTGATGAGCTGATCGGTTCCCTCGCCGGGGATACGCATGATATGCTTACATCCATTGCAGTCAAACAGGAAAGAACGGTTGGTCATACCATTTTTTTCAGAACCGTGATATTCGAGATGTCTTCCGGTTGTGTGTGTAGTGCTTTGGCGGCAATCTCGAGAACATCAGACTGCAAATGATTGGAATTGCTGTCCAGTTCCCGGAGTTGTTCAAATGTATTGATCTCTACGATATCAGCGGCATGTACGACTTTGGCAGGAACGATCATTTTGCCTTTTTCGTACAGGGTTTCTTCCCAAAATTTATCAGTATATGCCGGATCTTTGTCATATCTTTCCAGTCGTTCCTGAATGACCCTGGCATCTTTACGGAGAAGATAACTGATGCCGACCATCGAGTTGCCCCCGGAAGAAGCAGAGATCGTAGTCAGTTCCAGCTTACGGTTTACACGGACCGAACTGTCGTTATCTACCAGATCACTGACCATGTACCATGAATAAAGTTCGTGCCTGCGGAATGGATTTTGATCACACCAGATATCGCATGGAATCACATATGCGTTTGACAGATGTTCTCTTGCGAGATACAGGGAGTGGAGGTTGTTCTTTTTTCGCATAGTCCGGATTCACGATCAGTTCTACATCATAATCATCCATGAGATATTCGTACTGTTCTTTCATAAAGCCGACGACGATGTAGATCTCGTGAATACCGACAGCATGTAGCTGCCGGATCTGACGCTCGATCAATGGTTCGCCGTGTACCTCAAGAAGCCCCTTTGGTGCTTCTGTATTGATCGGAACCATCCGCATCCCGAAGCCGGCAGCGAGAATAATGGCTCTTTTCGGGGAAGCCTCTGTGAGTTCACGGATAGCTTTCTGCGTTGGCTGGATGGATTCGTCTAGATAACCTTCGGCAATCAATGTCTTGATAGAACGATTGACGATTCCGAGAGAATGACCGGAGTCCTCTGCCAGGGTTCTTTGATTTGTATATGTATTGGATAATACCAAGTTCAAAATATCACACTCTTGCGTGTTCATGTACTACACCACCTTTTGAATTTGTGAACATGTGGCTATTATACAGTTGGAAAAGGTATGTGTCAATAGAAAATGCAAATCTAAATGGCTTTTTGTCAGGTTTTTGGTGTTCGCTCTGGTAAAGAAATACAAGATATGATATAATCAATCGGTATGAGTAATGAGTAGGAGAGTAATGAATGCAGACCAAGAGGAATATAGGAATAGATTTGTTGAAGATTGTATCTATGCTTATGATTGTAACATTACATATGCTAGGTCATGGAGGTGTACTGGATAATATGCCGCCCATGTCTCGATGCTATCAGGTAGCATGGTTAATTGAAATCGCATGTTATGGAGCAGTGAATTGTTATGCGTTGGCAAGTGGCTTTCTGACTGCACGGTGTAACATTCGCAAGCTCATGGAATTGTGGTTACAAGTTATGTTTTATAGTTTGTTGATTACGATTGTTATGGAGTGTACAGTGTTACATGGAACGATTTCAAGAGAAGAGTGGATTTATTCATTTTTTCCTGTTACATCAGGAAAGAACTGGTATGTTACAGCCTATTTTGGAATGATGTGTCTGATACCGATGATACGGTTGGCAATGGACTATATTGACCAGAGAATATATAAGTACATGCTGGTTGGAATATTTGCAATATACAGTGTTCTACCGACTCTGGTCAGTTATTTGCTGCAGGGCGCATACTATCCGGATCCTTTTAATGTGAATCGAGGATATTCATCCTTGTGGTTATGTATCATGTACCTGTTTGGGGCATATATACGTAAATATTTCAATTACCATGCAGTTAAGAAAAGATTGTCTTTGTCAGTTTTTCGGATGCATGGTGCTTCTTACATTTTTGAGTAAGATTATAATGGAAAAAGGTTGGCAATACAGAGAATGCAAATGTGTTGGTTGATTATACATCTCCGACAATTGTTCTTGGAAGTATTGCGCTGTTGATATTTTTTGTAAATATCAGAGTTGACAGTACAAAGCTTAAACAGGTGATAACGATTTTATCAGGTGTGACATTAGGAGTGTATCTGATTCATGATAATGGTTTGATCCGGAATGAAGTAGTAGCGCATTTGTTTGAAGATGAACTGAAAAATGGTGTGTATAAATGGGCATTAGTTAAATTAATTATAGTAGTGCCAGCTGTATATGTGATTTGCAGTTTGATGGATTTGATCCGAAGTAAGTTGTTTGACTGTGTGAAACGAGTTGCCGCAAGATTTTGTGTGGAATAAAATAATGGAGAAGGAAGAATGCAATCGATAAAAAACTCAACCGACAGAAAAGGAAATATATATATGGAACATTACGGGAAGTATGGCAAATGCGTTACTTTCTGTTATTGCATTAATGCTGGTAACCAGAATGCTTAACAAAGAAGATACGGATATCTTCAGTATCGCATGGTCGATTAGTCAGCTGATGGTTACAATTGGAACATTTCAGATCAGAGTATATCAGGCAACGGACGTAAAGCAAACGTTTCAGTTTAAACAATATTGCGTATTCAGGTTCCTGACAGTTGTGGCAATGTTGATAAGTAGTGCTGTTTATATAAGAATGTGTGGGTACGTAGATTATAAAGCGCAGATAGTAATGATTGTCTGTGTATATAGAGCTGTGGATTCAATTGCTGACGTGTATGAAGGCTGGTTTCAGCAAAAAGAGAGACTGGACCTGGCGGGTAAGGCGCTTACATACAGAATTGTCTTTTCAAGTATTGTGTTTGGTGTGATATTGGTTAATACACACAATCTTTTGTATGCCTGCTGGAGTCTTGTAATCATATATGTAATATGTTTCTTCGCATTTGATGTGAGCTATCAGAAACGTGTTGCGGCTCTGAGATTAAGTGGGAATTTAGGAAAGAATGTGAAATGGATCGTTACCCTTTCTCGAGAAGGCCTTCCATTGTTTGTAAATGCATTTATTATCATGTCTATTATGAATACGCCTAAGATGGTGATTGATACGGCGATACAGGATGGAAGGATTGAACAGGGAGCACAAACGGTATTTAATATTCTTTTTATGCCGGCATCTGTATTGTCGTTGGCGTATATTGTGTTCAGACCGTTAATTACACAGATGGCGATTGTATGGGGAGATAAAAAATATCGTGAGTTCATTAAAATATTAGGAAGAATCTTGCTGTGCCTGTTTGGAATGGCAATTGTGCTGATCATCGGAAGTGCGATTTGGGGAATTCCGGTGCTTTCTGTTATTTATGGAATGAACCTTGATAAATATAAGAGTCAGTTGCTGCTGATTATTGTCGGCGGATGCTGCTATACATTTGCGGCGGTTCTGGATAATGCATTGGTCGTTATCCGCAAGCAATATCTTCTGATCATTTCTTATATTGTGTCATGGATATACATAAAGGTTGTGGCAGAACCATTTGTGAATAAATGGAAATTGTTTGGGGCGTCCATGGGATATACCACGGCGATGCTTATATTTTTGGTAGTAACGGCAATGATATTTGTAATTTGTTTCTATATGGAAACACATAAAGAGAGAGGGAAAAAGGAGTGAAAAAATACAGTAGGTCAAAACAATACGATGAAACAGTTCTGAAAAAGCTGCATGGTGTTCAGGTGGAAATGCTACATGACTTTGCGCAAGTATGTGAGAAATATAAACTACCATATTTTGCGGTATATGGCACAGCCATCGGTGCAGTCAGACATGCCGGATTTATTCCGTGGGATGATGATATAGATGTCGGGATGTTAAGAGTGGATTATGATAAATTCATGGAAATATTCTCAAAGGAGATGTCTGATAAATATAATCTGCTGACACCGCAGATAGATGGACAATATAGCTGTACTGTAACACATATCCAAAGAAAAAATACGAAATTTGTGTCAGAGGTGACACAGAATTTAAAATGTGAACAGTGCATTTTCATGGACATCTTCCCTTTTGACTATGTGCCACGGGACAGGAAAAAAACAGGTTGCACAGAGTAGAAAAGCAAATATACTTGGAAAGTTGTTATTCCTATCCGGCAATCCGAATCCTATTATTGACTACGACGGAATAAAAGGAGAGATTATGAGTCTGGGATGTCGGTTGGTTTATGTTGCATTGAAACTTTTGAGGATAAAACCTTCTTGGATTTATAAGAAATATGTAGACAATGCTACAAAGTATAATAAAAGTGATGAGAAAGGAAGATATGTAACGTCTTATGAATATGTGGGAAGTTTGAAAGATAAGATTGCTGCGAAGGATATCTTTCCGTTGAAGAAAGTTCCGTTTGAAAACACAGAGATAAACATTCCGAATAATAATGATAAATTCTTGCAAAAAAGTATATGGTGATTATATGAAGATTCCGCCGGAAAATGAACGGGTCAATCATATGCCATTAATCATTCAATTTGAAGGAGAGGAGCCGATATATGCAGAAAAGTAAGACATATTGCATATTTGCAGCACAATATTTTCCGCATTTGGGAGGTGTGGAAAGATATACATACAATCTTGCCAAGCAGTTGATACAGGATGGGAATAAGGTAATCATTGTAACATCTAATGTATATCATCTAAAAAATCACGAGTTGGTAAATGGAATACCGGTATATAGAATACCGTGTTATAACCTGCTGGAAGGACGATATCCGGTAATCAAATTCAATAAGGAATTCTGGTGGATTCACAGAAAATTGAAAAGTAAGAAAATAGATATGGTAATTGTGAATACGAGGTTTTATCTACATTCGTTATATGGAATGCTTTTTGCCAGACAGAAAAAAGGCGAAATGTATTACTTTGGATCATGGGACAAGCCATTTGTCGGTGCATAATAGATTATGGGATACGATCGGTGAAATCTTTGAACATGCATTTACCAAGATTGACTATTTGTTCTGTAAGGAGTATTATGGGGTGTCGAAAGCTTGCAATCAATGGCTGGGACACTTTTCATATCAAGGCAAAAAGGTGTGTTATATAATTCTATAGATCTGGAAGAGGTTGAAGAGATAAAGGAAAAAAGTAACAGCTTCTTACAGAGAAGAATATAACATACCGGAAGATACGGTAGTTATAACATTTACAGGAAGATTGTTGAAGGAAAAAGGATTACCTAGCCTGTTAAATGTAATGGATAGATTGAATAGAGACGGAGTAAAAGTGTGCCTGTTCATTGCGGGAGATGGGGATATGCAGGAAGAAATTGAGGAAAGAAAGACGGATTATATTATTCCTGTCGGACGACTTGATTTTGAGCATATTGTAGCATTGTTGAAGGAAAGTGATACTTTTTTGCCTGCCATCTTTCTCAGAAGGTTTTTCAACCTCCATACTTGAGGCATCAGCTTGTGGGTGCTATATTGTCACAACAGCCAGAGGTGGTGCGAAAGAATTGTTGGTCAATAAAGAGTACGGATGTATTATACCTAATAATCAGGAAGACATCCTTTATAAGGCGTTGAGGGAAGTGATTGCAGATCCTGACAGGAGAGAAAAAGGCATAGAATTAACGTATGAGATGATTCAAAATCATTTTACTTGGAAAATTGTTGCAAAACAGGTAGAACGTATTTGTGAGGAGAAATAAAGTGAAGAAGTTGATTATTATACCCGCATACAATGAGTCGGCGAATATAGAAAAGACGGTAGCTTCGATTAAGAAGGATGCGAAGGGGTTTGACTATGTAATAATAAATGACTGCTCAGTTGATAATACCAGAAAAATCTGTGAAGATAATGGATTTAATATTGTGAATCTTCCGATTAATCTGGGAATCGGAGGAGCTGTGCAGACGGGATACAGATATGCGTATGAGCATGGCTATGATGTGGCAGTTCAGGTAGATGGGGACGGACAGCATGATCCGGAATTCCTTGATACGATGGCTGTATATCTGGTCGATCATAATCTGGACATGGTGATTGGATCCAGATTTATTGAAAAGAAGGGATTCCAGTCTTCATATACGCGGAGAATGGGAATCAGGTTTTTTACCGGCCTGATCAAATTGATGACCGGAAAGACGATAACAGATCCGACATCCGGGTTGCGTATGATCGGAAGAAATGCAATGGGACTGTTTGCGTATGATTATCCGAGAGATTATCCGGAGCCGGAAAGTGTAGTTGCGATTCTGAGAAGAAACATGAAAGTGGAAGAGATTCCGGTAGTTATGAAGGCGAGAGAAGGAGGAGTTTCTTCGATTTCTCTGAAAAAGTCAGTCTACTATATGATAAAAGTTCCTTTGGCGATTTTGATTGAAAGAATTAGAAAGTATTAGGAGAAGAAAAATGAATATCAGATTACAGATTATAATAGCAATTATTTTGATTATTGCGTTATGTGTCATCGTGAATATGATTCGTAAGAAACGATTGGAATTGAGGTATGCTCTGGCATGGCTGATTGTTGGTGTCGGAACATTGGTACTAGATTGTTTTCCGATATTAACTACGAAGTTAGCAGAACTGATCGGTGTGGCGAGTCCGATTAATATGCTGTTCTTTTGGGATTCTGTTTTCTCTGGTGATTATATTTGTACTTACAGTTGCGATTTCAAGAGTATCAATCAGAATGAAACAGTTGACACAGGAATTGGCGTTGTATGAGAAGAAGATGATGAATGAATTGAAAAATAGGTAATCGTTTGGGAAATGTAATGAAAGATTATTGGAAGAAAAAAGGCAAGCTGTTGATTATCGCGTGTATAGCGGTGATAGCCGGATGTATCGTAATGGGAGCATATGCGGGAATACATTATATAAAAGCAGGCGATAATAAAGGTAAGATAGAAATCGGCAATGAGAATGTATTGATTAAGGGAGATATTAAAAAGACGTAACGGGAAGTATTATATCGGCAAAAAAAGGTGGAGAGATGTTAATAAAACTCCACAAAGAATACGTAAATAAATTATCGTATGAATATACTTCGGAATACTTTTCAAAAGCACATCTAAGAATACGCAAACAGAATATATATGGTGCTTATAAAGATATGCATATAGAAGATGAATATATGAAAGATATGCCGCGTTCTGTTGTGAATGTAGGCGGAAAAGTAGCAGAGATTGAAATAAAGTTTGAAAAATCGGAAAATGAAGTTGTGATTAATCATTTCGAAGTAGATAACACATTGAAACTGAACCCGATTTTAGGCGTGTTTACGGCTGCATGTGTGTTTGCTTTTCTGTTTATACTTTCTTTTAGAAAGGAAAATAAAAGACATCCGGCAATTACATTCTTTGTATGCAGTTTTGTGGCAGGCATCTGTCTGATGTTGCTGGAGCCGATATATGTAACAGGATTTGATGAACAGATACATTATTTGAACGCACATTGGATCGGGTGTACGAAATATGAAGAACCGTCTACTCAGGTTGAAGATTATTATTACGGATATCCATGGGAAATCAATACGACGACCATTAGTGCAAACGAGTCGATCGAAGAGCGAATGGATTTCTTTAGAGTCATGAATGATAAGACAAGATATACGGGAGTGATGACTGATAAGTATGAATTCAAACTTAGTAGTGTAGGATACCTGAATCAGGCATTTCTGCTAAAAATCGGTCAAATTTTGCATTTGCCATTTTATTTCCAATGGTTATTAGGAAAGCTTGGGAATTTATTGCTTTATGCAGTGGTTATGAGCTTTGCGATAGCGATTCTTCCAATAGGAAAACGTTTGCTGATGGTAATCGGTATGATGCCGGAACTGATCTTCCAGGGAACGGTATATACATATGATATATGGGTGGTTGCATTCCTGGTATTGGGCAGCAGTATACTGATCAGAGAACATGTGAATAAGACGGAAAAGTTTGAGTATAAGTGGAGAATATTAATGATAGCATGCTTTGTTCTGGGATGTCTTCCGAAAGCAGTGTATGCACCATTGATACTGAGCGGTCTGTTCCTTGGAAAAGACAAGTTCTATTCAAAGAGAGATGAATATATCTTTAAAGGTGGTATTATAATAGCATTTTTAGCGTTGATGGCTTCATTTGTATTGCCGGCACTGAATCCATCCAATGATATGTCAGATTCCAGGGGAAGCAAAACGGATAGTGGACAACAGATGAAATATATTCTGGGGCAGCCAATTGCATATGCAATTGTGTGGTTGAAGAATGTATTGAAAACTTTCCAGGAATACATCATGGGAGGTTCAGCTTTTACAAGTTTTGGCTATTTAGGCGGAGGCAGTCTGTCGACATGTTGTGCAGCACTGGTGGTAGGAACAACACTGACAGACACTTATGGAGATGGAAAAAGTAAAGAAAGAGTACTGGACATTAAGACGAAGTGTATATTTGCAATAGAGATGATTCTGGTAATAGGTCTGGTATGGACGGCATTGTATATATCATTTACGGAGGCGGGTATTGAAGAAATACTAGGAACACAGGCAAGGTATTATTATCCGTTTATATTTATATTTTATCTTTGCTTCCAGACTGATAAAATCAAAAAATACAATAGAACTGGAAAAATATCAGATGATGATTATGCTTGCAAGTAATTTCATCATATTCCAGCAAATGTGGGAAGTCTTACTGGTAAGAAAATGTTTGTAGTGATTTTATAAAAATAAGAGGAGCTGAATATGAAAC
>ENA-OQHD01000250-OQHD01000250.1-human-gut-metagenome-genome-assembly--contig:-NODE-250-length-22311-cov-3.723179_pt1 | contig 22311 bp, 26 predicted proteins | sample MGYA00242560_ERZ504711 | MGnify/ENA primary metagenome ERZ504711 (study PRJEB26092, sample SAMD00036198) | human gut metagenome | host: Homo sapiens | study: EMG produced TPA metagenomics assembly of...
TATTTTTAGATATATGATATCAAAAAAATGCATATCAGGACCAAAAAAAGGGAAGTACCGCAAAATGATACTCCCTTGTAATTATCTTATATAAATTGTTCTTAGAAACCAAAAGATTTACAACGCGATTTTAATTATCGTGTTCTTCTTCAAATGGATCGTCGTAATCATCTTCATCATCGTAATCATCTCCACCGCGGGAAGCAATTGCGAGAATCAGTGAAATAACAGCAAGTACACCACTTACACCGGCTAAAATCAGAAGCTCGAATTCATCTCCATGTTTCAGGAAAGCAAAAACAGCACAACCGATATAGAGAATCATCGGGATAAGGAATGCAAAAAGTGTATCACGGTTATTCATGATGAAGTATAACAGTGCAGTGACAAGCATACAAAGAGCAACAATGACATAATTCATGCCAGGGGCAGAAGTCACGTCAGCTCCTGATGTGCTGAGTCCTGTTACGAAACCTTTATAAATACAGAAACCAAATGCAAGCAGGGAAATGATTCCAAGGATGATGCGTCCAGGTCTGAAACGTGGATATTCGTCTACATATTCATATTCATCATCATCTTCATCATCAGAGGATTTCTCATCATCATAGTCATCCATTTTACTGGATTTACATCTTCTTTGCTTCGCAGTTCGGCTTCCTCTTCTTTTCTTCTTGGCAGCTTTACTGTCAGGGTCAGTTGCAAGCATATCTTCGTATCCCTTGGCGAACTGCTTTTCACGCTTATCACGGATTTCTTCCGCAGGAATGTTCCCATATTTCTGCTCTTCGGAATTATCAGTGGCAGTGGCATCAGTGGCAGCTTTCTGTGCAGCGGCTTTGCGGGCTCTGGCTCTCTCCTTAAGAATACGTTCAGCTTCTTCTTCTGAAATCCCTTTGTCAGCAGCAAGGCGGGCAATCGCTTCTTTGCGGGCGCGGGCTTTTGCTTCTCTGCGGGCAGCTCGTTTCTCTTCAGCGGCACGGGCGGCGGCATCAGCTTTCGCTTTTTCTTCTGCAGCGCGGGCGGCAGCTTCAGCTTTCGCTTTTTCTTCAGCAGCGCGGGCGGCAGCTTCAGCTTTCGCTTTTTCTTCAGCAGCACGAGCGGCAGCTTCAGCTTTTGCTTTCTCTTCTGCAGCTTTCTTGGCAGCGATCTTCTTTGCACGTTGTTTATCAAGGTTCCATTGCTTTTTACAGCTATGGCAGATTGCATATTCATTAAAGATTGGATCCCCGTTTTCGCTGGTGCCAATCTGCTTATTCTGCAAATCCAGGTCTTTTCCACATATTGGCACTTCATATTAATCATGTACTCCTCTCTTTTGTATCAAATATTTATAACAGACTTATTATAGCATCTTAAAAGAGGAAGAACAACGAAAAAGTGTGTTTACATAAAATGTTTAGAAAAAAATCAAAATTGTGCAAGAATTTAGTTTAAATTCATAAGAAATGGTGGACTTTGAAAAATTTAATGTGTTAAAAATCAAAAGTGGCCTGAGAAGGCAAAAGGTATTGTTATGGTTTATGGTATGCCGTAAGCCATCATATAATTAGCCGGTTGAGAAGGAGATTGTTTCGTATGAGTAAGAAGATCAGAACCGAGGCAGTAGATTATCTGTTTCAGGCAATCTTAAGCCTTGAGAATAAAGAAGAGTGTTATACATTTTTTGAAGACATCTGTACGATCAATGAGCTGCTTTCATTGTCACAGAGATTTGAAGTGGCAAGAATGCTCCGTGAACAGAAGACATATTTGGAGATCGCGGAGAAGACAGGAGCATCCACTGCGACAATCAGTCGTGTGAACCGTTCTCTTAATTATGGGAATGACGGATATGATATGGTTTTCAAACGTGTAGGGCTTGCTGAGGAAGAGAATGGAACGGAAGAATAACACTTAAGAATTAAGCTTACAATAAAATACCTTTTATCAATCAAAAGATACAGCTTGCGGAAGATCCTGATAAAGTCTTTCGCAGGCTGTATCTCGTTTTAAACAGAAATGTTTATTTCCCTTTCTTTTTCTCTTCGCTTTTTTGAAGACTTGGAAGAGAGGTCATCAATGATCCGTTCAATGATCATTTTCTTGATATATACATCAAAACTCAAGCTGCATATAAATGCAAACTGCTGTAAGATCTCCTTATCTTCGCCATCAGTAAGATGAGTGAAAGTCTCAGCAGATTTCTCATAAGTAGCAGTTACATTCTCTTTGATGGAATCCAGCTGTTCTTTTTCAATCTTGCAGACTTCTTTGTAAATATCCGCTAATTCAAAAGAGCTTCCATCCGGAAAATATTTTTCTGTGAGCGGTGCAAGAACTGTCTCAATATCTTTGATTGAAAGGATATTTTTAAAATAATAAATGAAGACCAGAAGGAGCAGGTGCTCTCTGGAATACTTCTTCTTCACCGGGGGTGGAAGAAGATTGTTCTTCGTATAATTATTGATCATGGTCTTTGTTAGGATCTTATCATCAGGGTAACGTTTGGTCGAAGCCAGCTGCTCATCCATAAAAGTAGTTACTTGATCCATGTAAAGATTAATATTCGGAACATCGCCGGGATGCACATAACTTAAAGAAGAAAGTTCTTCTAAAATGCTGTTTAACAGATTACTTGTGTCTATATTCATGTTATCACCTCAATACATTTATTATATAGTATTTAAAACTAGATAGCAAGCAAAAGATAAGAAGGCCGGAAAATGTAGTTGACAAACAGGAACGTGTGTTTGATAATGGGAATACATTTACAGATATCTTTATAACTTTAAAGGAGTAGAAAGATGAGCATTTATGATAAATTAAATGAACCGCAGAGAGAGGCTGTTTACCACACGGATGGCCCTCTTCTGATCCTTGCCGGAGCCGGTTCAGGAAAAAACAAGAGTTCTGACGCACAGGATCGCATATCTGATCGGAGAACGTGGCGTGAACCCATGGAATATTCTTGCAATCACATTTACGAACAAAGCGGCAGAAGAGATGCGCCAGCGTGTGGATAATCTTGTCGGTTTTGGAGCGGAAAGTGTATGGGTGAGCACATTTCACTCTGCGTGCGTGCGTATTTTGAGAAGGTTTATTGACAGATTAGGGTATGAGAATCATTTTACTATATATGATACAGATGATCAGAAGACATTAATTAAGGAAGTCTGTCGGAAAGTAGATGTGGATACGAAAGTGTTTAAAGAAAGAAGTCTGCTTTCAGCAATTTCATCTGCCAAGAATGAGATGATCCTTCCGGATGAATTTGAACTGAATGCCGGAGGAGACTTTGCAAAGATGAAGATTGCTAAGGTTTACCGCGAGTATGAGGTGCAGATGAGAGCGAATAATGCGCTGGATTTTGATGATCTGCTTGTAAAGACAGTACAGCTTTTGCAGACACAGCCGGATGTGCTTGAGAGTTATCAGGAAAGATTCCGCTATATTATGGTAGATGAATATCAGGATACAAATACAGTCCAGTTTCAGCTGGTAAGCCTTCTTGCAGGAAAATATAAGAATCTTTGTGTCGTTGGAGATGATGACCAGTCAATCTACAAGTTCCGTGGAGCGAATATCCGGAATATTCTTGACTTTGAGCATGAATTTCCGGATGCAAAGGTGATCAAACTGGAGCAGAACTACAGATCTACAGGGAATATTCTGAATGCAGCGAACAGTGTGATCGCGAATAACCGCGGAAGAAAGGAGAAATCACTTTGGACGGAGAACGGAGAAGGTGAACTGATCCGTCTGCGTCAGTTTGATACTGCATTTGATGAGGCGGATTTCATAGGCGAAGATATCAAAAGTGCTGTCAGACAGGGAGGTTCCTATAATGACAGTGCAGTTCTTTATCGTACGAATGCACAATCCCGTCTGCTGGAAGAGAAATTTATTGCCATGAATATTCCTTATAAGATTGTCGGCGGTGTAAATTTCTATGCGAGAAGAGAGATTAAGGATCTTCTTGCTTATCTCAAGACAATCGACAATGGACGTGATGATGTTGCGGTTAGAAGAATCATTAATGTCCCAAAGAGAGGAATCGGTCTTACAACAATTAACCGGATTCAGGAGTCTGCAACAGAACGTGGAATTGGTTTTTATGAGGCATTACTGGCACCGGGGCTGATCGCAGGAGTGGGAAGAAGTGCAACAAACTGGACTCTTTTGCGGCATTGATCGAGTATTTTAAGACGTTGGCAGAAGAGATGAACATCACAGATCTTTTACAGGAAGTGATTGAGAAGACAGGATATATAGAAAGCCTTGAAAATGAAGATAAAGAAGAGGCGAAAACAAGAAAAGAGAATATAGACGAGCTGATCAGTAAAGCGGCAACTTATGAGGAAAGTTGTCAGGATAAAGATGAAAAGGCAACATTGAGCGGATTCCTTGAAGAAGTTGCTTTGGTTGCGGATATTGACAGTCTGGATGAAGACCAGGAATATGTTGTTCTGATGACTTTACATAGCGCGAAAAGGGACTTGAATTTCCACGTGTTTATCTTGCACGGGATGGAAGATGGACATTTTCCCGGGATATATGAGTATTAATGCAGGAGACAGAGAAGAACTGGAAGAAGAGCGGAGACTTTGTTATGTTGGAATCACAAGGGCAGAGCAGGAACTGACTTTGACAAGTGCGCGCAGAAGAATGGTGCACGGTGAGACACAGTACAATCCGATGTCACGATTTGTGAAAGAGATTCCAAGGGAACTGCTTGATACAGGAAACAAGAAGTTTACCCAGGAGACGGAGATGCCAGCACAGCAGAATACATATGCACGTGCCAGAGAAGCATTTCGGGCACAGGCATTCGCAGGAGCACTTGGCGGAATGACACCTGCAAAGAATCAGGGGGCGGGTAAGCCGCTTACAGGAAGTCAGGCACTGGCATCCCTGCAGAAGGGCAGTCAGCTGGCAGCAGGTGGGAATGGTCCGCTTGGTTATGAGGTCGGAGACCGGGTACGTCATGTGAAGTTTGGGGAAGGAACAGTAACGGATATCAAAGAAGGTGGACGAGATCACGAGGTTACGATTGAATTTGACAGTGTCGGAACACGCAAGATGTTTGCAAAATTTGCCAAGCTTGTAAAGGTATGAGAAAGTTATTAAAAAAATGATAAATCAGTAGTAATATGAATCGTCAGGTGTTATAATAAACACAGATTATCTGTCACCACAAAAGGTGAAGAAAGGGCGTGTTAATATGAACAAGAGAATAGAAGACATCATTGCAGAAACAAGATTGAACGAGATTCTTCATAAGAATGAGGCTGAGAAGCAGAAGAACACAGTAATCTGGACACTGGCTATCATTGGAGCAGTAGCAGCAGTAGCTGCAATCGCTTATGCAGTATATCGTTTTGTATCACCGGATTATCTTGATGATTTTGAAGATGATTTTGATGACGATTTTGATGATCAGGTATAATTCTTGAATGAATTGCAAAAGTGCAGACAGGGTGAGAGAAGAAACCATCCTGTCTGTTTTTCTGTTAAAATAGATTAGAATTGATAGGAGATTAGGATGAAAAAAGGTCAGATCTACGAGGGTATTATTGAACGTGTAGATTTCCCAAACAAGGGGATTGTATTTGTTCCGGAGGAAGAACAGTATGTTACTGTGAAAAATGGGATTCCGGGACAGAAGATCCGTTTTATGATAAATAAATTTAAAAGAGGAAATGCAGAAGGAAGACTTCTTGAAGTGTTGGAGAAATCTCCATTAGAGACAAGAGAGCCGGTCTGTAGTATCTTTCCGGCCTGTGGTGGCTGTATGTATCAGACAATGCCATATGAAGAGCAGGTGAAGATGAAAGAAGGACAGATCCGCAGAATCATGGATCCGGTAGTAAAAGGTGAATATGTTTTTGAAGGTGTGAAGCACAGTCCGAAGGAATTCCATTATCGTAATAAAATGGAATTTTCTTTTGGAGATGAATTCAAAGACGGTCCGTTATCTCTCGGTCTTCATAAAAAAGGAAGTACTTATGATGTACTGACAGCAGGAGACTGTCAGCTTGTCCATGAAGATATGGATAAGATTCTCCTTTGTGTGCTGAATTATTTCAAAGAAAGAAATGTAAGTTATTACAAGAAAATGCAGCATGTCGGTTATCTCCGCCATCTTCTTTTAAGACGAGGCGATACAACAGGCGAGATTCTTGTGAATCTTGTAACGACAACGCAGGAAGAATATGACTTGACTCCATTAGTAGAAGAACTTCTGGCATTAGAATTAGAAGGAAAGATTGTTGGAATCCTTCATATATTGAATGATTCTCTGTCCGATGTCGTGAAGAGTGATGAGACAAGAATTCTTTATGGACAGGACTTCTTTTATGAGAAGCTTCTCGGACTGGAATTCAAGATTACACCATTTTCCTTCTTCCAGCCAAACTCAAAAGGTGCAGAAGTGCTGTACGAGACTGTAAGAGAATACATTGGAGATATTGATAATCAGGTTGTATTCGATCTGTTCAGCGGAACAGGAACAATCGGTCAGGTGCTTGCTCCGGTTGCGAAGAAAGTGATCGGTGTCGAGATTATTGAAGAAGCAGTCGAGGCAGCAAAATGAAAATGCTGTCCAAAACGGACTTTCCAACTGCAGATTTATTGCCGGAGATGTGTTTAAGGTACTTGATGAGATTGAAGAGAAGCCGGATGTGATCGTACTGGATCCGCCGAGAGACGGAATCCATCCGAAGGCACTCCCGAAGATCTTGAATTATGGGGTGGATAAGATTGTATATATTTCCTGTAAGATGACCAGCCTGGCACGTGATCTGGAGATGATGCAGCTGGCGGGATATCGTGTGGAGAAGATGACGGCGGTGGATCAGTTCTGTGAGACAGTGCATGTCGAAGTCGTGTGTTGTCTACATCGGGTGAATTCGTAGAAGTCCTTAATTTCCGCGAAGACAATGAGGAGAGTTCCGAAGAAACAACTGGCTGTAAAGCCAGTGTTTATGCGGAATTTGACGAATGTACGCGATCTGAGAATTTCATAGAAATTCTCAGATTCAGGCACTTTGCGAGGTATATGAGTTTCACACCAACAGGTAAACAGGGCAAGAAAAACCGAAAGGACGCTTGTTTTCAGAACTTCTGGAAGATGAGTGTCCTTTTCTTTTATTCAAAGGCAAAGGAGAAAATAAAAAATGGCAATGAAGAAAGAAATGTGTTCATCAGAGAATCACGAGCCGGGTGCAGATGCTTCGTAAGGCAAATCCCGATATGGAGGAAACAGCCATTCCGGTTGAACTTGTGACCTGTTCCGGCAGCGGACTTGATCAGCATATCTCCCCTCTCAAAAGATGAGCAAAAGATTTCAGACTTCTGCTCATCTTTACACAATCTTAATTTCAAAACAAACTTACTTACGCCCATTTAATACAAATAAAGATAGAATAAAGAAAATATAAAAAGAAATTAAGATTATGGGGATATAGTTATGCAACAGACAAACAGATCAAGACATCGACATATAACATCATTTCAAGTGATTAGTTTAGGGTTTTTATCCGCGATTCTCTTAGGCAGTCTGCTTTTGATGCTGCCGATTGCTACAAAAAGCGGTCAGTGTACCTCCTTTTTGGATGCTTTGTTTACCGCAACTTCTGCGGTTTGTGTGACGGGACTGGTTGTTAATGATACGGCAACCTACTGGTCTTTATTTGGCCAAGGAGTTATTTTACTGCTGATTCAAATCGGAGGTATGGGAATTATTACGATTGCTATTGCGATTGCTGTTGTTTCCGGACGCAAAATCGGGTTGATGCAGCGAAGTACCATGCAAGAGGCAATTTCGGCTCCAACGGTGGGTGGTATTGTGCGGAGAACGCAATTTATTATTCGGACTACTATTCTTATCGAAATCATTGGTGCGGTTCTTTTAGCCCCTGTTTTTTGCAGGGACTTTGGGTTTTGGAAAGGAATATGGTATTCACTGTTCCATTCTATTTCTGCTTTTTGCAATGCAGGATTTGATCTAATCGGTATAAGAACCCCTTTTTTCCTCGTTGACCTCTTATTCTGTACAGCCGATTGTAAATCTTGTAATTATGATGCTGATTATTGCAGGAGGTATTGGATTCCTTACCTGGGAGGATATAAAGAATCGTAAATGGCATTTTAAAAAATACCGGATGCAAAGCAAGGTGATTTTATGGTAACAGGAATATTGATATTCTTACCGGCTCTTTAGTTTTTTTATTTTGAATTTTCAAATGTGCCTCTTACAGAAAGAGTATGGGTTTCTTTGTTTCAATCCGTTACGCCGAGAACAGCAGGATTCAATACGGCAGATTTGACTTTACTCAGTGAAGTTGGGCAAATGCTTATCATTATGCTGATGCTCATTGGTGGCTCGCCTGGTTCCACTGCAGGTGGTATGAAAACGACAACTCTTGCAGTTCTCGTTTCATCGGCATTATCTGTATTTAGAAAAAAGGAACACACCCAGTTTTTTCGGCAGACAAATTCCGGATGGCACTATCAGAAATGCAGCTACGAATTTTTTTGATGTATATCGTTTTATTCCTTGTCGGAGGAATGGTAATTTGCAGAACAGAAGATATTCCACTTATGACCGCTTTGTTTGAGACGGCGTCGGCAATCGGGACGGTAGGGTTATCGTTGGGAATAACTCCTGACCTGGGGCTTGTTTCCCATATAATCTTGATTTGCCTGATGATTTTTTGGCAGAGTGGGAGGATTGACCTTGATTTTTGCTACCATTTCTGAAAAAAGCCTAACGGTTCAAAATATCCTCAGGAAAAAATTACAGTAGGTTAAGGAGAATAAAAAAATGAAATCAATATTACTTATCGGTCTGGGAAGATTCGGACGGCACATTGCTATAAAATTAGATGAATTGCATCATCAAGTGATGGCGGTAGATAAAGAAGATACTCGAGTTGATGCTGTACTTCCCTTTGTAACTAACGCTCAGATTGGGGATGCGACTAATGAGGATTTTTTAAGTTCGCTTGGTGTTGGAAATTTTGATGTTTGTATTGTGGCTATCGGAGATAACTTTCAGAGTTCATTGGAAGTAACGTGCCTTTTGAAGGAACTCGGTGCAAGAATGGTGGTGTCTCGTGCCGCTCGTGATGTTCATGCAAAATTTCTTTTACGAAACGGCGCAGATGAAATTGTTTATCCCGAAAGGCAGCTTGCCGATTGGGTTGCGATCCGTTATAGTGCTGATCATATTTTCGATTACATAGAACTAGATGAAGAACATGCAATCTTTGAAATATCTATACCGGGAGAATGGATAGGAAAAACAATCGGTCAGTTGGATATACGAAAAAAATTATGACATCAATATTATGGCGCTGAAAACAAATGATATTATGAATTTGAAAATAAGTTCCGATACGCAGTTGTTAAAGGGCAGTACCATGCTTGTTCTTGGGGAGACGAAACATATTCAAAAATGTTTTCATATTTAATTTTTGAAAGAAGTTGGTGATATGAAAGACTTTGTTTTACTTATAGTGGTATTGGTAGCATTTATTTATGGTTATTTTCTTATGGAAAAGCTAGATAAATTTTTCAAGGAAAATCAATCCCAAAAACTTATTTCAGATTCTAAGCTCAGGATTGGATTTGAAACACCTGCAATCATAGATTCTATTGCAGATCTATTAGAACAATTTTCAAGCGAATACCCAAACTATGAGCTGAACCTGTTCTACGGTTCTGTAAGTGAAATAATAAATGGGTTGGAAAATAATAAACTTGATTTTGGCTTTATCATAGAAAATTCCAACGATATTTTGAAAGATGAGTATTGTTCCTTATCCTTTCAAATAAAGCAAAGTGTCATTACTCCAGGCTCTATAGACAATGCGGTACATCCTATCAATACGATTGAGAAACCAGCGAGAGTGATATGGCAAAATGACATTAATTGTATGAAGGGTCTATTTGTCGAAAAATTGCGTGATTTTTCGGAGCGTTTTCTGCTTTCGGCTACACGCCGAATGGAAAAAAAGAAGAAAAGGTGGTATAATCTTTGTGCGATTTAATGTCAGTGCTAAAATGCTTTTCTGAAATTTACGTATTATTCTATATAATGTTTTTGTACAAGGAGATGACCGTATGAGTGAAAGCAGACACAATCCGGATCAGTTATTAAAGGAAATCCAAGCTGATGAAGAAAAACGTAATAAAGGACATTTGAAAATCTTTTTCGGATATGCAGCTGGTGTGGGTAAAACCTACGCCATGTTAGAAGCAGCTCATATGGAAAAAACAGCAGGGAATTGACGTGGTAGCCGGTTATGTAGAACCCCACGCATGTCCCAAAACAGCAGCTCTTTTGAATGGCTTAGAAGTTCTTCCTACAAGAGAAGTTTTTTATAATGGTATGATACTGGACGAATTCGACATTGGCATGGCGTTGAAAAGAAAACCACAGCTTATCCTTGTAGATGAACTTGCGCATACGAATGCCGAAGGATGCCGTCATGCAAAACGGTATCAGGACATTAAGGAACTTTTGAATGCAGGGATTGATGTCTATACGACTGTCAATGTTCAGCATATTGAAAGCCTTTGTGATACAGTTGCATCCATTACGGAAATTGTTGTACGGGAACGCATCCCGGATTCTATTTTTGATAATGCAGATCAGGTTGAATTAATAGATATTGAACCACAGGATTTGATCAACCGTTTGAATACAGGAAATGTATACAGACAGACACAGGAAAAACAGGCAGTAGAAAATTTTTTTACAATAGAAAATTTGACACAGCTCTCCGGGAGATTTCACTGCGGCGATGTGCGGACCGGGTGAATATCCTCACAGAAAATACCCGCATAAAAAATCATGGAGATTATCACACAGGCGAACATATTCTTGTATGTCTATCTTCTTCTCCATCCAATGCGAAAATTATCCGTACCGCTGCAAAATGGCTTCTGCTTTTAAAGGGGAGTTTACGGCTCTATTTGTAGAAACCCCAGATTTTTTCGGTGATGAGCGAGGAAAATGTAAAACGCCTGCGTTCAAATATTTGTCTTGCTGAGCAGCTTGGGGCAAAAATAGAAACAGTTTACGGAGAAGATGTTCCGTTTCAGATTGCGGAATTTACTCGTTTGTCCGGTGTGTCAAAGATTGTGATCGGACGTAGTTCTGCTACAAAACGGCATTTGCTCAGCAAACCGACTCTGACAGAAAAATTGATTGATTATGCCCCTAATCTGGATGTGCATATTATTCCGGATACGGTTTCTAATGCGGCAGTGTATCAGTTAAGAGGGGGCAGGAAAAAGAATCATATCGTATTCTCTGTCACTGATACATTAAAATCTACTGCGATTCTGATTTTATCCAGTTTAGTCGGAATGATTTTCCAGAAATTTGGATTTGATAAAGCAAATATCATTACTGTTTTTGTTTTGGGTGTTCTTGTCACCGCTGTCATCACGAAACATCAGATATACAGCCTAATTTCCTCGATTGTAAGTGTTTTGGTCTTTAATTTCCTGTTTACGGAACCTCAATTTACCTTGCAGGCGTATGATCAGGGTTATCCTGTTACCTTTATTATCATGTTGTTGGCGGCATTTTTAACCAGTTCTCTTGCTATACGGATTAAAAACCAAGCAAAACAGGCGGCACAATCTGCTTACCGTACCAAAGTGTTATTTGATACAAACCAGCTATTGCAACAGGCAAAAGATAAAAATGAAATTGTATCTGCAACTTCAAATCAGCTCATTAAACTCTTGAGAAAAGATATCGTTTTTTATTTAGCTGATGGAGAAGTGTTGGATACGCCGCATATTTTTTCTGTAACTGAAGAAAATTTGGAATCGTGTATTTCCGAAAATGAAAAGGCCGTTGCCGGCTGGGTATTGAAAAACAATAAACGTGCCGGAGCTACAACAGGAACGCTTTCCAATGCAAAATGCCTGTACCTTGCTGTTCGCAGCAGCAGTATGGTATATGGAGTTATTGGAATCGTGATGGGGGAAATACCTCTTGATCCATTTGAAAACAGTATTCTACTATCCATTCTCGGAGAATGTGCCCTGGCTTTGGAAAATGAGAAAAATGCCCGTGAGAAACAGGAGGCGGCCATTCTTGCAAAAAATGAACAGTTGCGAGCGAACCTGCTGCGTGCTATTTCACATGATTTGAGGACACCGCTGACATCCATTTCCGGTAATGCCAGCAATCTTTTGTCCAACGGTGATTCCTTTGATAATGATACAAAAAATGCAGCTGTACATGGATATTTATGATGATTCCATGTGGCTGATTAATCTTGTAGAAAACTTGCTGGCTGTAACCCGGATTGAAGAAGGACGGTTGAATCTCCGTATAACGGAAGATTTGATGGATGACGTGATCACAGAAGCGTTACATCATATTAACCGAAAGAGTGAAGAACATCATATTTCCGTTGAAAGCAAAGAAGAATTTCTTCTTGCAAAAATGGATGCAAAGCTTATTGTTCAGGTAATCATCAATATTGTTGATAATGCTATCAAATATACACCTAAAAACTCTCATATTGTTATTCGGACAGAAAAGCGGGGAAAACAAGCAATCGTATCTATATCGGATGACGGAAACGGAATTGCTGACGAAATAAAGCCACGGATATTCGACATGTTCTATAGCGGTGCCAATCAAATTGCAGACAGCCGCCGAAGTTTAGGACTCGGATTATCTTTGTGCAAGTCCATTATTAACGCCCACGGCGGAGAACTTACTGTTTCAGATAATCTGCCGCACGGAACAGTATTTACATTTACATTACCGGCAGGGGAGGTCAAAGTATATGAATAAGTCACTAATATTAGTTGTAGAAGATGACACATCTGTCAGAAATTTAATTACAACAACCTTAAAAACGCACGAATACCGATATCTGACGGCACCCGATGGTCAATCGGCAATTTTAGAAACATCTTCACACAATCCTGACATTGTTTTACTTGATTTAGGACTTCCTGATATAGACGGTGTTGAGATTATTGAAAAAAATCCGTACTTGGTCAAATATGCCAATTATCGTAATCAGTGCTCGCAGTGAAGATACCGATAAAATTGATGCGTTGGATGCTGGCGCAGATGATTATTTAACAAAGCCATTTTCTGTTGAGGAACTGCTTGCCAGACTACGAGTCACGCAAAGAAGGTTATCGATGATGCCAAAAAAGTATCCCCCTGCCGAAGCGGTTGATTTTTGTAAACGGGAAAACTTCGTGTAGATTATGCTGCAGGTTGTGCTTATTTGAATGAAGAAGAGTTGCATTTAACACCTATTGAATATAAGTTGCTTTGCCTGTTGACAAGAAATATAGGAAAAGTTCTGACCCATACTTTCCTTACGCAAAGCATTTGGGGAAGTAGTTGGGATAATGATATTGCTTCCCTTCGTGTGTTTATGGCAACACTTCGTAAAAAAATTCGAGAAAGACCCAAACTCTCCACAATATATCCAAACACACATTGGCGTGGGGTATCGGATGCTGAAAGTTGATTGAACTTCACAACATTTATTATAATCAGTGAGGTGGCGGATATTTTTTCAAATAATAATGAATAGAATACATCACTCTGTAAAAGAAGTTATAAGGTAAGCTAACAGATCGGCATAGCTTGTTAAAAATTATATCAAAATCACATTGTTATTTTCATTAAGGTGTGCTATAGTATATTTTAGTTGTGAATCGGAAAAATTTAGGAGGAAAAAACAATGAACTTAAGAGAAAAATTACGGTGAGTGGGGTATCATCCTTGGAGCAACAGAAGGCGTTGGAAAAGCATTTGCAGAGAAAATCGCATCTGAGGGAATGAGTGTTGTCCTGGTAGGAAGAAGAGAAGAGAAACTTCAGGAGCTTGGAAAGAGTATCAGCGAAACATATGGTGTGGATCACATGGTTATTCGTGCAGATTTTGCACAGTCCGATCTGTACTGACAAGAGATTTTTGAAGCAACAAAAGACCTTGATATGGGATTCATGAGTTATGTTGCATGTTTCCATACATTTGGAAAATTGCAGGATACTCCGTGGGAGAAGCATGAGCAGATGATCAATGTTAATGTTATGACATTCTTGAAATGCTTCTATCATTACATGGGAATCTTTGCAAAGCAGGATCGTGGAGCTGTAATTAATGTATCTTCTTTGACAGCAATCAGTAGTTCACCATATAACGCACAGTATGGTGCAGGAAAATCTTACATTAAGAAACTGACAGAAGCTGTGGCAGCAGAATGTGAGAGTACAAATGTAGACGTTGAGGTTATCACGTTAGGAACAACAATTACACCAAGTTTGTTAAGCAATCTTCCAGGCGGTCCAGCAGGAGAAGCTGTTATGAAGACAGCTATGACACCGGAAGCTTGTGTAGAGGAAGCATTTGACAATCTTGGCAAATCTCTTTCTGTTATTGCAGGTGAGCACAATAAAGCAAATGTTCATAATTGGCAGGCAAATAAAACAGATGATGAATATATCCGTTATATGGGTTCATTCTATTCTAACAACTAAAAAATTCAGATTTTAGATGAATCATCTTTCAGTGATTATAGTAGCTGTTTCTCTGAGTGGGGGAAGCAGCTATTTTTTTATCTATTTTGGACTCCCAAAGGTTGGATTGTCTATATCCGCAGAAGTATGCGGAGCTGTGGGATTAGGGCTTTTGGGTGGAAGCTACATGGCAGAGAGTTTTCGAAGCGAGCTTGAGGCAGTGCTGGTGCTGCAAATGGAATCGGCACTGGCATTGGGAATGAACTGTTTGCAGATGTTTCGGTCTGTGATTCTTCCACAGGCATTTTCTATCAGTGTACCGGCGATTGTTGCAAATATCATCTTCTTATTAAAAGAAACCAGTGTGTTTTCAGCAATCAGCCTGATATCAGTTGTTCTCAGTATGGCATTCGGAATTTTACTTGGAATGATTAAATGAAAACTATTATAAAATAAGTCTGGCTTTTTTAAATAGAATGTGATAATATAGTGACGTTTGATAGAGGTGCGGTGATATGAGTACCCGCTGACGAGAGTCTTGGGAAGACTGTCAGTGAGAGAAAGGAGAAGCCGCCGAAGGAATGATATTCCCAGATATGATTCCTGGACCGGATGTAGAAGATACGCCGGACTGTCACAGGTGTGGAGAGCTATCGATGACGCTAGAATTATTATGCCATGGGTGACTCACCAGCAGAGAGTGCCTATGGCATTTTTTGCGTTTAGAGAATCCCGGGCAAAACCCACTATGCTTACACACAAACTTAACAAACATAAGTTTACAGGAAAGGAAAAAAGGAAATGAGAAACAAAAGAAAAATGGGGTATGTGTTTCTGATGTCTCTGCTCATTCTGTGCTGTAGTTCAACAACAGTATTTGCCGCAGATACATCTGCCGAGTATGTACCTCAGCTCTATGCAACAATCTGGTCTCTGGTGCCGCCGGTCGTTGCAATCGTACTGGCACTTATTACAAAGGAAGTTTATAGCTCCTTATTCGTTGGAATTTTGATCGGAGGTGCATTTTGGTCAGGATTTAAACCGGAAGCTACAATTTTACATGTATTTCAGGATGGAGTAGTGGGAGTACTTACAGATTCTTACAATATGGGTATTCTAGTATTTCTGGTAATTCTTGGTGTTATGGTATGTATGATGAATAAAGCCGGTGGTTCCGCAGCATTCGGACGCTGGGCGAAAGAGCATATCAAGACAAGAGCGGGTGCACAGCTTGCAACAATCACACTTGGAGTGCTGATTTTTCATTGATGATTATTTTAACTGCCTTACAGTTGGGAGCGTTATGCGTCCTGTAACAGACAGCCACAATGTATCCCGTGCGAAACTTGCATATCTGATCGATGCTACGGCAGCACCAATCTGCATTATTGCACCGATTTCTTCCTGGGCAGCAGCAGTAACAGGATTTGTTAAAGGGGAGGATGGATTTTCAATTTTTATTCGTGCAATCCCATATAACTATTATGCAATTCTTACAGTTGTAATGATGGTAACACTGGTTCTTGCAAAAGAAGATTATGGTCCGATGAAGGCGCATGAGAAAAATGCGATTGAAGGGGATCTTTTTACAACAGGAGACAGACCATTTGAAAATACATCCGAAAATGCGATTTACAATAAAGGAAAAGTAATCGATCTTGTATTCCCGATTCTGTCACTTATTGTATGCTGTGTCATTGGTATGATTTATTCTGGTGGGTTCTTCTCAGGAACAGGCTTTGTAGAGGCTTTCTCCGAAAGTGATGCATCGGTTGGACTGATGCTTGGAAGTTTCTTTGCAATGGTAATTACAATTGTTTTTTATGTAGCAAGAAAAGTTCTTCGTTTTTCGGATTCTATGGCTTGCATTCCGGAAGGATTTAAGGCAATGGTTCCGGCTATCCTGATTCTTACATTCGCATGGACTCTGAAAGCAATGACAGACAGTCTCGGAGCAGCTCCATTCGTAGCTTCTGTAATGAATTCAGCAGCAGGCGGATTGATGAACCTTCTCCCAGCAATCATCTTCCTTGTAGGATGTTTCCTTGCATTTGCAACAGGTACTTCCTGGGGAACATTCGGAATTCTGATTCCAATCGTAGTTGCAGTATTCCAGGGTACGAACGAGACAATGATGATCATCTCAATCTCAGCTTGTATGGCCGGAGCAGTTTGCGGAGATCATTGTTCACCTATTTCAGATACAACAATCATGGCATCCGCAGGAGCGCAGTGTAATCATGTAAATCATGTATCCACGCAGCTTCCATATGCAATGACTGTAGCAGCAGTTTCCTGTATTACATATGTGATCGCAGGTATCTTGCAGAATGCAGTCATCTGTCTCGTGATCGGAATTGCTCTGCAGATTGGAGTTCTGCTTGCAATCAAAGCAATCACAAAAGATCACACAGGTAGGGTGAAAACAACAAACTAAAAACCAGAGAGAAAGCGAGGAGTTGATCCTCGTTTTCTTTTACAGAAATGTAGTAAAAAAGGACGAAATGAAAAGCTTGTTAAGCGGTTCATTTCGTCCCTGTTTGTTTTATGAAATCTTATTTATCCAGATCTTTTCCTGTCAGCATCTTATATGCCTGAAGGTATTTCTCAATCGTCTTATCTACAATTTCCTGTGGAAGTGTCCAGTCGTTGTCTGGATTTGCTTTCAGCCAGTCACGCGCAAACTGTTTGTCAAAAGATGGCTGTCCATGTCCGGCTTCATAACCGTCAGCAGGCCAGAAACGGGAGCTGTCAGGAGTGAGCATCTCATCTCCAATTACCATATTTCCATTTTCATCAAGTCCGAACTCAAATTTTGTATCTGCAATAATGATACCTTTGCTCAGAGCATATTCGGCACATTTCTTATAGAGAGCAATTGTGTTGTCGCGAAGTTTCTCAGCGAGTTCACGTCCTCTTCCAGGGTAATAGTTTTTCAAGGTGATCAACGCTCTGCTCGAATGAAATGTTCTCATCGTGATCTCCGATTTCAGCCTTTGTGGAAGGTGTATAGATTGGTTCAGGAAGTTTGTCAGATTCCTTTAATCCTTCCGGAAGTGTGATTCCACAAACAGTTCCGTTTTCTTTATAGCTTTCCCAGCCACTTCCAGTGATATAACCACGAACGATACACTCGATTGGAAGCATTTCGAGTTTCTTACACATCATAGATTTTCCATCATATTTCTCCTGCTGGAAAAACTCCGGCATATCTTTTACATCAACAGAGAGCATGTGGTTAGGAAGAATGTCTTCTGTCAGATCAAAACCAGAATTTGGACATCTGAGTCAGGACAGTTCCTTTCTTTGTAACTTCATTGTGAGAATCACGTCAAAGCAGCTGATGCGGTCTGTAGCAACCATGATTAAGCTGTCTCCATTATCATAAAATTTCACGAACTTTACCTTCTTTAATTGGTTTTAATTCCTGCATTTTTTCACCTCATAGAATTTTCTTAGAATTTACAACGTAACCGTACACTTTTTAGGGGAAACTGTCAAGCGGGCTGAAAACGTGGGAAGAGAGGTGTGAAAAAGTCAATGAAGAAGGAAAAATGTGGAAAATTGTGTTTTTTGTATAAAAACAATGGAAAAATAAAGAGAGTGATTGTGGAATACGTTGGGTAAAAGTAAAAAAACAGAATGTTTTTGAGGTATCATAAACAAATCAGATATTATTTAATAAGAAATTATTATAGTAGAAAAGGCAGTTACACAGAAGGTGAAAGAGAATAGTAAAAAGAAATATTGACATCTATGACATATTGTAATTAAATTAAATTAGTATGTCTATTTATATAGAAGAAACGAGGGAATAGAATGATGCAGAATCATAATCAACAGAAAAAAATTTGCGCTGATCAATGACTTTACAGGCTTTGGCAGATGCTCAATTGCGGTACAGATGCCGATTATTTCAATGCTGAAAGTGCAGTGTTGTGCAGTGCCTACCTCGATTTTTTACAAATCATACCGCATATGAAGATTATTATTTTACAGATTATACATCAAATATGGAAGCATATATTGAACAATGGAAGAAGCTGGATCTGAAGTTCGAAGGAATTTGTACTGGATTTTTTGGGATCAGCAGAACAGATTCGGATTGTTAGTGAGTTTATCCAGTATTTTAGAGACGATAATACAGTGGCTGTGATCGATCCGGTGATGGGGGACAATGGGGAGGCATATTCGACTTATACGGAAGAAATGTGCAGACAGATGATTCAATTAGTCCGCTATGCGGATGTAGTTGTTCCAAATGTGACAGAGGCATGTATCCTGACAGGAACACCGTATAAGGAACGGTGGACAACAAGAGAGCTGGCAAAGATGGCAGAACAGATTGTGCAGACCGGACCAGAAAAATGTTGTGATTACAGGAATTCCACAGAAAACGTATGTATCCAACTTGTGCTATGAAAAATGGCAAAGGATACGAGATGATCCGTACACATAAAGTAGGACATTCCAGATGTGGTACGGAGATATTTCTCTGCAATCATTGCAGCAGATGCAGTTAATGGAGTGGAATTTACAAAATCTGTCCGAAAGGCATCCGCATTTATAAAGAAGTGCATACAAAAGTCAATTGAAATGGAGATTCCGTTGACGGATGGTGTCTGTTTTGAAGAATTAATGGGACTATTGAAATAAAAGAAAAGGATTAAGAAATATGAATATACTGTTGATCGGAGGCTCGTGCAGCCTAATCAACAATTTAATAGTGAAATTCAGAAAAGAAGGTCATCGTGTTTATCTTTTGACCGGGGAAAGATACCAGAAAAAGAAATACGAAAAGGTATTTGAAACATATAATTTCACATATGACAGTGAAAAACTTTCAGATATTATAGATAGCGTAAATCCGGATGTGACGATCTGTATGGGTGCGTTTGATTCAAATTACCGTTGGAAAGAAGAACGTGAGGCTGTAAAAGTATCTTCGCATCTTGTGAATATCTTAATGGCCTGTACGCAGGAAAAGAAAGGAAAGGTTATATACCTTTCATCTGATGAGGTCTATTATGGTGATTATGAAGAAAAACTACAAGAGGAATCTCCGCTATCCGGAAAAGGAGTGCGAGCCTCGATGCTGATCCAGGCAGAAGGTATCTGTCAGAATTTTCAACAAAACTGGGAACTTGATCTTACAGTGCTTCGCTTAGACCATCTCTATAATCAACCGAAAAGACCAGAAGATGTGAATCATATTTGTGCTTTGATGTGTTTAGAGGCACTAAAGACGGGATACATTACAGCACAGGAGAACCATAAGTTTTTCACATTTTAAATGAGAAGGATGCTGTAGAATTTATTTATTGTATAGCAAAAGAACCTCAGAAATATGAGATTTATCATTTGTCTTCAGAAACAATAGTCAGTGAAGTAGAACTTGCCGGGATGATTCAAAAAAGTTTTACGGAACCAATAAATGTGATAGTGACAGAAGGAATACAGGAGAGATGTGTTCTTTCGGCAGAGAGATTTAAAGAAGAATACAGAAAATCAGCAATCTGTGAATTGGAACCGGCAATTCGAAAGATGGTTTCCTATATGCAAAAACACAAGGCACTTTTTGTAGATCTTGATGAGGAAAAATTGCCATGGTGGAAGAGAATTTTAAATCAGTGGGCATGGCTGATCCGTTCAATGATTCCTTTTCTGGAAAACCTGATTTGTTTTATTCCGTTCTTTATGATGAATAACAGAACAGTTGGAAGTCAGTATTTTGCAAATCTGGATCCATATTTGCTGTATGTACTCTTGTTTGCAATCGTATATGGACAGCAGCAGGCAACATTTTCAGCTATCCTTGCAGTTGCAGGATACCTGTTCCGGCAGATGTATACAAGAAGTGGGTTTGAAGTCGTACTAGATTACAACACTTATGTATGGATTGCACAGCTGTTTATATTAGGTCTGGTTGTGGGATATATGAGAGATCAGATTCGCTTAATGCGCATGGAAAGCAAAGAAATGGAAGAACATCTGTCGAGACAGATTGTGGATATCAAGGAAATCAATGAAAGCAATGTCCGCGTAAAAGAAATAATGGAGCATCAGCTGATCGAACATGAAGATAGTATCGGTAAAATATACAGTATCACATCAAAACTGGACCAACAGGAACCGGAAGAGGGTTTTGTTTGATGCAGTGGAGATGATGAAGGAACTGATGCATACAGAAGATGTGGCAATTTATAACATTGTGAATGAGGATTATGCAAGAATATTTTCTGCCAGTTCGGTCAAATCAAGAAGTCTTGGAAACTCCATTCGTTACAAAGAAATGGAAGCAGTTTATAACGAGTTAAAGGAACAGAAAGTGTATATCAATAAATCCATGGATGAGAGATATCCACTGATGGCGAATGCTATTTTTGAAGGCGGACAAATGAAGATGCTGATCTTTCTGTGGGGGCTTGGATGGGAACGCATGACTCTTGGACAGGCAAATTATCTTGTGGTTGTCAGTTATCTGATCCAGAATGCAGTACTTCGTGCAAGAAGATATATGAGTGCGCTGGAAGAGAAGCGATATTTGAAAAAATCAAGAATCCTTGAACCAGATGCTTTCCGGACACTTGTGAAATCCTATTCGCATGCAGCAAACAGAAATCTTGTGGAATATACACTTCTTCGTATTCATACTCCAAATAAGATAAAAACGACGGCAAACGAAACAGTAAAAATTTCTTAGAAGTACAGATTAATTTTGGTGTTCTTTCAAATTAAAAAATTATATGTATTATTGGCGAATACATCTGCAGAAGATGCGGTATATGTTCAGAAACGATTTGCTGAGAATGGTTATGAGACAACAATCGAGAGGATGACAGAAGTATGGAAAGAAGAATGATTTTGCTTTTTATTGATTCTTTTAATAAATCTTCTTATTGTGATTATTTATCTGTTGTGGAATACGATTATGCAAAAGGAGAAAAATCGAAGTATCTGGATGAAGGCATTTGTCATGTTTATTTGTCCGGTTGTTGGTCCTTCCATTTTTTTCTTTGCTTATCTTTTATATAAGGTATTTATGTCTCAGGCAATGGATCTGGAAGATGTTATTTTTAATAAGGAAAAAGTTGAAACGTTCCGTCATCCAGATGAAGAGATGGAACGAAATATGGTTTCAATTGAAGAAGCTCTTGCGATTACAGATAAGAAAAATCTAAGAATGCTGATAATGAATGTGATTCGCGGGGATTATAAAAATTTGCTGTATTCTATTTCAAAAGCATTAGACAGTGAAGATACAGAGACTGCGCACTATGCCGCTTCAGTTTTGCAGGACGTGCTGAATGAATTTCGTGTGACAGTCCAGAAGCGTTATGCTGATATATGCGAAGAAACGGAGAGACAGGCAGAAAAATGTCTAGAGCTGATTGAGTATATGAATCCAATTTTGGAGCAAAGGATATTTACAAATCTGGAGCAGCATGCGATGGTCGATCAGATGGAAGAGATAGGACAACGTTTATATGAAAACGGGCGGGAGCAGATTAGTAGTGAAGTATATGAAATGCTCAGTCTGCGTCTTCTGGAAGTAAAAGAATATGCTCGTTGTAAAATCTGGTGTGAGCGTGCGGCGCAGCATTATCCGAATAGTCTTGCAAGTTATACCTGCCAGTTGAAATTATATTTTTTCAAGCGGGAATAAAAAACGAGTTTCAGCGCGTGATGCAGGAACTGAAACAGTCTGATATTACAATTGACTACGAGACATTGCAGCTGGTACGAACTTTTATGTAACAAGAATAAAACAATAGTTATATAATTTTGCAATTGATTATGGAATTATAA
>ENA-OQHD01000252-OQHD01000252.1-human-gut-metagenome-genome-assembly--contig:-NODE-252-length-22145-cov-3.468253_pt1 | contig 22145 bp, 32 predicted proteins | sample MGYA00242560_ERZ504711 | MGnify/ENA primary metagenome ERZ504711 (study PRJEB26092, sample SAMD00036198) | human gut metagenome | host: Homo sapiens | study: EMG produced TPA metagenomics assembly of...
TCTAATCCTGTTTGCTCCCCACGCTTTCGAGCCTCAACGTCAGTTACCGTCCAGTAAGCCGCCTTCGCCACTGGTGTTCCTCCTAATATCTACGCATTTCACCGCTACACTAGGAATTCCGCTTACCTCTCCGGTACTCTAGATTGACAGTTTCCAATGCAGTCCCGGGGTTGAGCCCCGGGTTTTCACATCAGACTTGCCACTCCGTCTACGCTCCCTTTACACCCAGTAAATCCGGATAACGCTTGCACCATACGTATTACCGCGGCTGCTGGCACGTATTTAGCCGGTGCTTCTTAGTCAGGTACCGTCATTTTCTTCCCTGCTGATAGAGCTTTACATACCGAAATACTTCATCGCTCACGCGGCGTCGCTGCATCAGGGTTTCCCCCATTGTGCAATATTCCCCACTGCTGCCTCCCGTAGGAGTTTGGGCCGTGTCTCAGTCCCAATGTGGCCGGTCACCCTCTCAGGTCGGCTACTGATCGTCGGCTTGGTGGGCCGTTACCCCGCCAACTACCTAATCAGACGCGGGTCCATCTCATACCACCGGAGTTTTTACCCCTGCACCATGCGGTGCTGTGGCCTTATGCGGTATTAGCAGTCATTTCTAACTGTTATCCCCCTGTATGAGGCAGGTTACCCACGCGTTACTCACCCGTCCGCCGCTCAGTCACCAAGCTCTTCATCCCGAAGAAATCAAAGCAAAGTGCTTCGCTCGACTTGCATGTGTTAAGCACGCCGCCAGCGTTCATCCTGAGCCAGGATCAAACTCTCGTTAAAAGTGTTTGTATCCAGTTCAGAACCAACTTGCTAGCTAATTCTTCCCTTTTTACTGTTGTTTTGGTTTGTTTCAAACCGTTCTTTGAATTTTTCTCTTAAAGAAATTTTCAAGGGTTGTTGTTGTCTATTGTTCAGTTATCAAGGTTCTTTTCTGCTGTTCTTTTCAAGCGACAGCTTTTATATTTTATCAAAAGCCTTTCTCTTTGTCAGAACGTTTTTAACTTTTTTCAAAGCTATTTGGTTGCTTTTCAGCAACAAGCTTATTTATATTATCATAAGCTTTTTCGTTTGTCAAGAATTTTTTCAATTCTTTTTCTTTGCCGTTTCTCACGAATCAGCCTTAATAGTTTATCATTTTCGTTTTCGCTTGTCAAGAACTTTTCATCCTTTTTCGACATTTCAGCGTTGTTTTCCAACTGGTGAAAATCCCTTTTCTAAACTCAGTCTTAAACAAACGGAGAAGGAGGGATTTGAACCCTCGCGCCGCTACTAACGACCTACTCCCTTTCCAGGGGAGCCCCTTCGGCCAGCTTGGGTACTTCTCCAAGAGCGGAGAGGGTGGGATTCGAACCCACGCGCCCTTTCGGACAAACGGTTTTCAAGACCGCCTCGTTATGACCACTTCGATACCTCTCCAAGATACCTAATTGCCGATTTCAGCAAACTATTAAGTTGTATCGCATTTGCGACGTTGATTATTCTATCATAGTACTTTACGAAATGTCAACACTTTTTACTATTTTTTCGCTAATTTTTTTATATTCTTGCAGTTTATTAAAAATATGTATTATTTACCTAAAAAAGCTTCTGCAATCACCAGATCCTCTGGGGTTGTAATCTTAATATTTTCATATTTTCCCGTAAAAACCTGCACTTCATGATTAAGCATCTTCTCTACTACCATCGCATCATCCGTTACCTGGATCCAATTCTGCTTCATCAATTTCCCGTATGCCTTTAAAAGAAGATCTGCTTAAAAAAACCTGTGGTGTCTGTATTGCCCACAATGTTGCCCGATCCGGTGTAGACTCCACCCGTTGTCTTTCATTTACAATTTTAATTGTATCTTTCACCGGCATTCCCGCGATACAGGCATCAGACTTGCAGACACACTCATACGCTCTTTCTATGATACCTTCATCTATAAACGGTCTTGCACCATCATGAATATATACATATCCCTTTCTTTTTATTACCTGCAAACCATTCCATACCGAATTGAACCGTTCAGCTCCACCTTCAACAATCCTGCTGACTTTTGTAAAGCCATACTGGTCTACGATCTCTTTCCTGCAATATTCCTGCTCATCTTTTCCTGTAACCAGTATAATCTCATCTATAAACTCCGACTCCTGAAAAGTGCGTAACGAATAAAAAATGGACAGGATGCCCTCCCATAAGTAAATACTGCTTATGTGTAGTTGTTCCCATTCTTTTTCCACTGCCCGCCGCCAGTACGATAGCCGTACAATATGATTTTTCCATTTTATCCTTATTCATCTCAGCGTTCTCCCAATTTCAGGTTCGGAACTGCGTTCAGATCCAGTCCTGCTCTTGCTCCTGAAATATATTCATAGTAAGCTGCTGCCCCGATCATTGCTGCATTATCCGTACAAAGAATCGGAGACGGACGATAGAATTTCATTTTTCTTTTTTCACATGCCTCGATCATTGCCGCACGCAAAGCTGAATTTGAAGCCACTCCGCCTGCGATTGCGAATTTTGAGATCCCCAGTTCTTCTGCTGCTTTCATTGAATTTCCTACCAGCACTTCTACAACTGCTTTCTGGAATGATGCAGCCAGATCCGCCGGATCAAAGCTCTCGCCTTTCATTTTACAGCCATTAATATAATTCAGCACTGCTGATTTCAGTCCGCTGAAGCTAAAGTCATATTCTGCCCCGTCAACTTTTGCTTCGGGAATTTCACTGCAGTCTTGGATTTCCCTCTTTCGCAATTCTGTCGATTTTCGGTCCGCCCGGATATCCAAGTCCGATTGCACGTGCCACTTTATCATACGCCTCACCTGCTGCATCATCTCTTGTCCGTCCAAGAATTTCATATTTTCCATAATCTTCTAACCTTTACAAGGTGCGTATGTCCTCCTGATGCCACCAGACAAAGAAACGGTGGTTCAAGATCTGGATGTTCAATATAGTTTGCTGAAATATGCCCTTCGATATGATGAACTCCGACCAATGGGAATTTTTCTCGCCCAGGCAATCGCCTTCGCCGCTGCCACACCAACAAGAAGTGCACCAACAAGACCGGGACCATATGTCACCCCGATCGCATCTATATCATCTAATGTCTTACCGGCTTCTTTCAAAGCCTCTTCTATCACCTGATTAATTTTCTCAATATGCTTTCTTGATGCAATTTCAGGGACAACACCACCATAAAGCTTATGCAGATCAATCTGTGAAGAAATCACATTTGAAAGGACTTCCCTTCCATTCCGTACAACTGCTGCTGCAGTTTCATCACAGGAACTTTCAATCGCCAGTATTGTTACATCTTTACTTTCCTTCAGTTTTTTCACGCCTCTCATTCTTCAAACATAAGATCTACTGATTTTCCGTCTTTTCCGGCTTTTGCATTTGGGAAAATCTTTCTTACGTCTTCCATATAAGGTTCCGGTCTGGTCAGTGACGGGCTGTAATGCGTAAGCCACAGCTCTTTCACCCGCGTCTCTTTCGCCAGTTCAGCCGCTTCATAAAAGGTCATATGCTTATATTCCACTGCTTTTGCTGCCTTTTCTTTTTCACCGTACATTCCTTCGCAAATGAAGAGATCGGAATCCTTCGCATTCTTCCGTATAGAATCAGTGGGTCTGGTATCTGTCGTATAAGTCAGTTTGATTCCCTTCCTCGGCGGTCCAAGAACCATCTCAGGGGTAAAAAGGTCCTTCCTCTGCATCCACACATTCTCCCCGTTGGAGAACACTCCAGTATTTTTGAGGAATATTCTGTTCTTTCGCTCTTACAGGATCAAATTTCCCTGACCGGTCAATCTCGATGGTATATCCGTAACAAAGCACATTATGGTTTACACGAAATGCCTTCAAACGATATCCATTCATTTCAAAACATTGTTCCGCTCCTTCAATTTCTTTGTAAATGATCGGAAATGGCAGCTCCGGTGCGATGACCCTCAGGCAGCCTACTACCCGCTCAAGTCCCTTAGGCCCTATCAGCGTCAACGGTTCTTTACGGTCCGCATTTCCCATGGTAAGAAGCAGTCCCGGAAGTCCACTGATATGGTCCCCATGATAATGAGTAAAGCAGATCACATCAATCGGTTTAAAACTCCATCCTTTTTCCTTTACAGCAACCTGTGTTCCTTCTCCACAGTCAATCAGGAGACTGCTCCCGTTATAACGGGTCATCAATGCTGTCAGAAAACGATAAGGAAGCGGCATCATGCCTCCGCTTCCAAGTAAACATACATCTAACATATTTTTCCTCTATTCTTATTTTTCAATTTCAGCCGGAATGAGGAACCCCTTCAATAACCGGTCATAACACTCCTCACATAAGTCAAATTGATGATGCTCCCCGTCCTTTTCAGAAAAATAGCCCCAGGTATGCTCCACACAAAGAACTTCTTCCTCCGGTCTTCCATTTATGACACCGATCTCTCTTCCGCACTGATTACAAATGATCTTTGAAATTTCTTTCGTCTTTTTTAATTGATACTGGTGCATACAATCTCCTCCTGCGTAACTGTCATTTTCTTTATCACGCTTTCATTATAGCGAGCGTATGCCTCTATGCCTACTGGAAAGTGATGGTTATCCGCTGATCTGCATACTCATCAACACAGCATCTTCTTCCGGTTCAGTATAAAACCTCTTTCTGATCCCATCCTCTTTAAATCCAATTTTTTCATAAAATGCCTGTGCCATATGATTTTTTTCGCGTACATCAAGAAGGATCTTTCCAGCTTTTCGCTGCGTTCCCTCTTCCTGAAGTTTCTTCATCAGTGCAGTACCTACCCCCTGACGTTTTACTTCTTCCACAACGGCAACTCTTGCAATCTCAATCTCGTCCGCCGCCTGGTATGCAAGCAGATATCCGACCCGTCTTCCGGCCTTCTCTGCCACAAGACAGAGAGCTGTCGGCTGTCTGAGCGTTTCCAGAACCGCTTTTTCACTCCACGCATCTGAAAAACTCTGATGCTCCATCTCTGCTACCGCCGCACCATCTTCTATCGTCATACCACGGACTTCTGGCTTTGCATTTTTTCTTTTTCTGCACGTTCCCGTTCTGCCTGTGATATCCGCAGGTAATCTGGTTTATGCTCTGCTGCTGTCTCGAATTTACCTTCACGGTAATAACAGATTCCAAGAGATCCAACCACGGCTGCTCTCTGCCTGTTCATATATGCCGGTGCAAAAGAATACGGAACTTCCATACCCGCTTCTATCATTTCTTCATAGACCGGCACACCATCCCCAAGGAATACAACCGGACGTCCATAACGGTTCAGTTTCCGAATCAGTTCTTCCACCGGAAGTGCCATCTGCTTTTCCATCACCTGAAATTCCGGTTCTTCAAGTCCTTTCCCGCTGTCCTTTCCCTTTACGAAAGTATAAAGACCCGTATATACCTGCTTTCTTCTTGCATCCATAATCGGACAGATCACATCTGTGCATCCATAAACATTATAAGCCAGTGCATCCACAGTCGGTACATGGATCAACGGTTTGTTCAGTGCCAGTCCAAGTCCCTTTGCAGTTGCCGATCCGATCCTCAGTCCTGTAAATGATCCGGGGCCTCCTGCCACCGCGATCGCATCCAGGGTAGAAAGATCCAGATCTACCATTCTTGTCATCTCATCGATCATTGGAAGAAGAGTCTGAGAATGCGTCTTTTTATAATTCACAGTATATTCCGCAATGGTCTGCGTATCTTCAACGATCCCTACGGTCGCAGTTAAACCCGAACTGTCTATTGCCAATACTCTCATACGTTACTCTTCCTTCTTTCCTCTATTGTGATCCTTCGGAAGTCGAATCCCTGTTCCAGATCTTTCTCAATGGTAATGTTCACCCGGTTCTCCGGCAGGATCTCCTCGATCAGATTTGCCCACTCGATCAGTGAGACGCCCTCACCCGACACATATTCATCAAATCCTACTTCATCCATCTCTTCAACATCGCCGATCCGGTAAACATCAAAATGATAAAAGGGCAGACGCCCTCCTTCATATACCTGGACAATCGTAAACGTAGGGCTATTCACCGGCTCTTCAATCCCAAGCCCTTTTGCAAGCCCCTGCGTAAATACGGTTTTTCCCACACCAAGATCTCCGGTCAGGGTAATCACCTGACCGGGATATGCTTTTCACCAAGACTTTTTCCGACCTGAAATGTCTCTTCAGGACTTCTTGTCTCTATTATCATAGTTTCTGCCTCTTTTCTGTACCCGGAATCTCACGGTCTGCCCGATTAATGATGGAACAGACGAATACCTGTAAATGCCATCGCCATCTGATATTTATTGCATGTTGCGATCACATTATCATCTCTCACAGAGCCGCCCGGCTGTGCAATATATTTTACGCCGCTCTTATTGGCACGTTCGATATTATCTCCAAATGGGAAGAACGCATCAGAGCCAAGTGCTACATCTGTCATCTGATCCAGCCATGCACGCTTCTCTTCTCTTGTAAACACTTCCGGTTTTACCTTAAATGTATTTTCCCATACTCCGTCCGCAAGAATATCCATATATTCCTCGCCAATATAAAGATCAATTGCATTATCACGGTCTGCCCGTCCTATTCCATCCTTAAACTGTAAATCCAGAACTTTTGGATTCTGACGAAGCCACCAGTTATCTGCTTTCTGTCCCGCAAGGCGTGTACAATGGATTCTGGACTGCTGTCCTGCTCCGATTCCGATTGCCTGTCCGTCCTTTACATAGCAGACAGAATTAGACTGTGTATATTTTAAAGTGATCATTGAAATCGCAAGATCAATCTTTGCTTCATCCGGAATAACTTTATTCTCAGTCACAACATTAGAGAAGAAATCTTTATCAATATGAAGTTCATTCCTTCCCTGTTCAAAAGTAATTCCGAAGACCTCTTTATGTTCAAGTGGAGCCGGAACATAATCCGGATCGATCTGAATGATATTATAATTTTCCATTTTTTCTTCTGTTTCAGAAGTTCCAAAGCTTCCGGTTCGTATCCAGGTGCGATCACTCCATCTGAAACTTCTCGCTTGATCAGTCTTGCCGTATCTACATCACATACGTCTGACAAAGAAATGAAATCTCCCAAAAGAAGACATTCTGTCCGCACCTCTGGCACGTGCATAAGCACTTGCCAATGGAGAAAGGTCTCCCAGATCATCCACCCAGTAAAATTTTTGCCAGGGTCTCTGTCAGCGGAAGTCCTACGGCTGCCCCTGCCGGAGATACGTGCTTAAAAGAAGTAGCTGCCGGAAGGCCGGTTGCCTTTTTAAGCTCTGATACCAGTTGCCATCCATTAAAAGCATCTAAAAAATTAATATAACCTGGTCGTCCGCATAAAACTTTGATCGGCAGTTCACTTCCATCATTCATATAAATTCTTGACGGTTTCTGATTCGGGTTACATCCATATTTCAGTTCTAATTCGTTCATTCTTCTTCTCCATTCTTTCGTGATCTGATCTGTCTGGTTACCGTTCTTTCTATTTCTGATTTTTATTTACGATCTTTGTCTCGTACTTACCTGTCTCAATATCAATATAACGTACAAAAAGAGAAACTTTATTTTCCTGATTCAAACTGTTCCAGAGAAGTTCTGTAAATTCTTCCATACTGTCAGGTACCTGGATCAGCTTCGGCTCTCCTTCAAAACTTGGGAGTGGATCACTATCGCACATATAAGTATGGATAAAATGTCCCTCTCCTGCTGCCGGGTTCTCATAGGCAAATGTATAGCGGTTGCAGCTCTCCGGGTTGCCATTATTACTCTTCAAGATGGACATTGCGTAATTGTATCTTCCATTTTCAATGTGCATCACACCTGAAATACGTGGTGTATAATTTGGAGCATCCGGTTCAAATTCCCTGTTTCTGAGAGACTGCTCAAATGTAAGCTGTCTATCCATTCCTTCGTAGATCGTATCCGTCTGGTCTCCGTTGGTCACGATCGTCTTATTCCCAAGAACTCTTACAGGTGCATAAATGATCAGACTCGGGTCAGTCAGCTTTGACGGATCAAACGCCTGTGTATGAATCCCTTCTCCCTCTTCCACAAATACGCGATTCCGGCTATTTTCACTCCGTCCCATAATGAAATAGGCAGTGACAGCCTTTTTTCCATCAGGGGTCTTTCCGATAATGATCCCTCTTCCCGGATAAGAATTGTTCTTCAGTTCCTGCTCGATCGACAGCATCTTCATTCGTCTTTTCTCCTTTCAGTTTCCAGTAAAAACTTCTCCTAAATTTACATTCAGGAGAAGTATATCATGTGCATTATATTTTCGCAAGATTTGATGTAAGCAGCCTGGACAGCTCTGCTGCCGAAATTCCAAGAACATACTGCATTTCACTGTACAGGGCATGCTCCAGCAGCATCTGATATTTCTTGTCCATACTTGTCATACTGCCACGCCGCTTTGTCCTTGTATAGAGAGTTCTCAGGACTCTCACCCAGTTTTCCGGTCTAAAATCCGAAATACAATCTTTATACTCCTGTTCCCGGAACTTTTCATTTTTTACGCTCAGCACTTCGATCTTATCTACGCAGTCCAGTAAATGCTTTGCCTCTTCAAAGCTCACCGGCCGACGGATATTTTTTTCCATCATCTGTAGGTACATAAGCCTTATCCTTTGCATTTTCTATGGACTGTAACGTATAATACTTCTTTTTACTGTCCGCAAATGAAAAATCCAGCGTACCAATTTCTTCCACTTTGTACATTCCTCTGCATTTATAAACTACCGCATCTCCTCTGCTGAGCATTTCATATCCTCCTTTTCCTGAATCTTATGATGTCAGGGTCAAAAGGTCTGAAACCACGTGTGCTTGCACACTGGTGGTAGAATGACCTTGAGACCCGCCCCGATATGAGCATAAAAGTGGGGCGTAAGCGCCATGATATGCGAATAGCGGGTAGGATTGTGGGAGTGCGTAGCACGAAACAATCCGTTGGCATCATTGTTGGGGGCTTTTGACCCCAACATCATCTTATACTTCAATTATTGCCAATAATACAGAGACTTTTCATTCAAATTCTCTATTAACAGACTATCTTTGTATATTTTATCATTATTTCAGGTTAAATTTAAGGATTTTTCTAATTTTCAAACATTTTCGTCATTTTTCTACAATTAACTCATATTTGCATTTGTGCAATTTTAAAAGATTTTGGTCGTCCACTGGCTCATATCCCAGACTTCATCCACCACATCCTCATAAAACTCCGGTTCATGACAGATCAGAAGGATGCTTCCCCGGTATTCCTGCAAAGCTTTCTTCAGAGAATCTTTTGCATCAACATCCAGATGGTTTGTCGGTTCATCCAGCAGAAGAAGATTCGTATCCCGGTTCAAAAGCTTGCACAGGCGTACCTTTGCCTGCTCGCCACCACTCAGGACCCTGACCTGACTTTCTATGTGCTTTGTCGTCAGTCCACATTTTGCCAGTGCAGAGCGGATTTCATACTGGGTACAGGACGGAAACTCCTGCCACAGCTCTTCTATACATGTATTTTTATTTTCACCTTTTACTTCCTGTCAAAGTAACCGATCTCCAGATTATCTCCAAGTTCACAGTTTCCCTTCCAGTGCCGGGGATCAGCCCCAGGATACTTTTCAGCAATGTCGTTTTTCCCGATTCCGTTCGTTCCAACCAGTGCGACCTTCTTGTCCTCGTTCCATAGAGAAATTCCAGAGGTTTTGACAGCGGCTCGTCATATCCCGTCACAAGATCCTTTGTCTCAAAGAGCATTTTTCCCGGCGTTCTTCCATACCGGAAATGAAATTCCGGCTTTGGCCGTTCTCCTGCCAGTTCGATCAGATCCATCTTGTCCAGCGTTTTCTGTCTGGACATCGCCATATTTCTTGTAGAAACTCTCGCTTTATTTCTTGCCACGAAATCTTTCAGTTCACTGATCTCCTGCTGTTGTCTGCGGTATGCTGCCTCCAGTTGTGCATTTTTTCACAGCATAAACTTCCTGGAAATGATTGTAATCTCCCACGTAACGGTTCAATTCCTGATTTTCCATATGATAAATGATATTAACCACTTCATTTAGGAACGGAATATCATGTGAAATCAGGATAAATGCATTTTCATAATCTAAAAGATATCTTTTCAGCCATGCAATATGCTCTTCATCCAGATAATTCGTTGGCTCGTCCAGCAAAAGAATGTCCGGCTTTTCCAACAGGAGTTTTGCCAGCAGTACTTTGGTTCGCTGTCCACCACTCAGATCAGTTACATCCCGGTCCAGGCCAAGATCAAGAAGTCCTAAGGCTCTTGCAACCTCTTCCACTTTTGCATCAATGGTATAAAAATTCATGCAACGTCAGCTCATCCTGTATCGTTCCCAGTTCTTCCATCAGAAGATTCATTTCTTCCTCATCTGCAGTTCCTAACAGATCGCAGATCTCGTTCATTCTTATTTCTTTTTGCAGAAGCGGGTCAAAAGCTGATTTCAGAACTTCCCTGATCGTCATCCCCTGCTTTAACACGGCATGCTGATCCAGATACCCTGCATGGACATTCTTCGACCACTCTACCTTTCCCTCATCCGGCATAAGCTTTCCCGTGACAATATTCATAAAAGTGGACTTTCCTTCTCCATTTGCTCCGACCAGCCCGATATGCTCTCCCTTCAACAGACGGAATGACACGTCTGTGAAGATTGCCCTGTCTCCAAAACCGTGCGTCAGATGTTCAACATTTAGTATACTCATTCAAGACTCCCTTCTATTTTCTTCTTTCATTATTTACAGACTAATTTTCCCATTTCTGCACCGCATCATTTCATATTGCAATGCCAGCTTTTTCTCCAAACTCATTTTGGCTTCATCTCTCTTTAAAATTTCTGTATCGTACTGCAGGATTTCTCCAAGATCTGCGATGATCCATTCATTTGCCCGAACCACTCTTCCATTGAGAACAATCCCTTCTTCACCGCACCATTCCCCGGAAACTATTTCGCCAATATGATCGACTACTTCCTCGTCAGATTCTACATAACGCGGTTCATATTCAAGCCCTAATTTCTTATTCACTTGAACAATCATATCATCTACCTGCTGAAGTGTTGCAATCTGTGGATCATCACTTTCCAGCGGAATCAGAGCCGGATGCAGTTTATCTGGATAACTCTGATTTTTGAATACCTGACAATACTGTTCGTAACATTCCCTGATGTCATCTATATTTTTGCCACCTTCTGTTGCAAGACTCCAGCCCTCTGCCCGGACATACGCCATCCAGCGATCATGCTCCAGACTATAACAGGTTTTTCTTATATTTTCGGTTCTTTCTTCATAGTTTACCGGATGGACAAATTTTTGAAACAGTTTCTTTTCGCACTCATTTTCAGGTACTCTTATAATTCCAAGTCCCATTTCCCAAAGCTTTGAACTAATATGCATTCCACCTGCAATACTCGACCTGCGATTATACTGTCTGCTATAATAACCTTTTATTACTTCTCTTCGAGTTTCCCGGGTATCTTCTTTCTTCAGTCTGCAGTAATGTGCATGAATACCCAGTCCAAGATATTCGATCAATAATGCTTCACTGCCTTGCTGACTTTGATAGATTCCACCATTTCCGAAAGGTACAATATCATAATAATATTTTTCTTTTGTCCTGGTTGTCTCATTCAGATTCCGGATTGCTTCTCTTTTCTTTCTACTCTCCACATAAACGCTGATCACCGGCTGAACCTTTTTTGATATCTGCGATAAAAATATCCTCGAAGAGCCAGTGCCGCCCTGAGACTTTTTTCATCTTCACCAAGAGATACCATACAATAGTTGATATCTTTCAGTTCATTCAGATACAGCTCTATTTTTTTCACTGAAAATATTTCCCTTATGGATGTCAATCTGATAATCAGAATCTTCCTGCAGCAGTTCCGGGCATCTTGCACTGAATGATTTTCTCCGAAGATTTCCTTTCAGATCAATCATATAAATCTCAAGATCCAAACCCTTCATCTGTCCCATCCATACCGTAGCTTTTAAAAAGTTCTGTACCGATTTTCCCACCTCCGACGATCAGAACGGACAACTTTCCATTTTCCTCTGTACTGTTCTGATTTGCATAGAGTGGATAACGATATAACTGCTCATAGACAGAATCCCTGATCTCATCGATCAAAATTACTCTAAGATTTCTTTTATCTTTTGCATCCAGCAAAATTTCCTTTTCATCTCCCGAAGCAAAGCAGTAAATGGTAATATTCTGTTCCGTAGCCCCATATTTTTTGAGATTCTTTTCGGTCATCCGGTCAATCATTGCTAACGTGCAATCCAGGTTTTTTTGCTTCGTCATCCGAGATCTGAAAATAGGTAAGATACCTTTTTTTCATTCTTCAGATGCAACCGGGAGGCCTCCTGTGGGACAAGAATCGCACCGATCACTCTTGCCTTTTCTTCCAGCTCTACATTTTCATCATCTTTGGCATTTGAATTACAAAATAAAATCGCAGATTTCTTTTTTTCATCCTTTTCCACGAGATTTGTGGCAACTTCAAGTGACTTCTCTGTTAGATCTGAAAAGATGTAAAGATTTTTTCTGCTACTGAAAAAAAGTTCATCGCCATCTCAAAAAACGTTAGAAAAAATACCGCAGCACTACGCTCAATGTAAAGACCGGGCCAAGCAAATATAATATGCATACGACAATTTTATAAGGAATGTAAATACTCCCAAGAGCATCTTGCTGCAAGACATCCAGAATATCCGACGCTCCCGTATCAATCACAAACATTCTGATGCTCTGTGAAATGCTCATCGCCAGTGCAAATCCATCCTTTTCAGTCAGATGCATGACCGGAAAGCAGATGGATACTGCAGACAGGAAAACCTCCACCGCCTAAATATCTCACTCCGCCTTTTCCATGATATCGCTTATAAATGAACATCACTGCCCCTGCTGCCAGAAAGATCAGTGACATTGCAAAGCAAATTTTCCAGATCATCTCTTTTTCCTCATTCTCTCTTTTATTCCGAAATTAAAGTATGCGGTTTTTATCTGCATCACTCAGACTTTTACCGGCCATTTCTTTCTCCGCACGCTTCCTCAATTCACTGAAACTATAAAATGGGCTATACCATCCCTCACCGGAATCCACATAAATTTCTTTGCCCGTATAATCCGCATACCCTGCCGGAATATATGCATACTTATAAAATTTTCCTTCTTTATCAATCGAATACAGCATCAGTTCGGAAGTATAAAATCCCTCATCACCAAGTGCATATCCATGAAATCCGACTCCGAAATACCATCCACTTCCATTTGTATATAAGCTTTCAATTGATCCTTTACTGTCGTATTCTTCCTTCATCAGTATTTTTCCTTCGGAAATATCCCACAATGTAATCATTTCTGAGTCATCATATGTGACCAGATACTGATCATTTGCACAGAATCTCATCTGGATCTTTTTATAATTTCCACACTTGAGTGTCTGGGCTTCTGTTCCTTTTTCCAGATCAAATACATGAATCATTCCATCCCGAGTATAAGTTGCCAGCAAATTCTTTTCTGCACCGATCGACATATTATCCATCTGATATCCCGCATCTAAAACCAGAAGTTCTGTCTGTCCGTCATAAGACTCCCATTTTTCCTTTTCCACATTCCAGACTTTCAGGCAATATGTATCATCCTTATTATCTATGTAAAAAAGCACATACCTGTCGTCTGCGGTTATAGAAACCCAATTAACCCCCCGACCCTCTTCTGTCACTTGATGGGACTTTGCCTTTTTGCTAAACTGAATCCCTTTTTCTGTCAGACTTCCCGTCATGAAACTTATTTCTTTATTAGCTGCCGTAAAATCTTCATTACCATACATGACTGCAAGACCTTTATTTCCAACCTCTACTGCTGATACAGAATCAAACTGATTTTCGACCTCGTCTTCCGTCTGCTCGGAACAGATTTTTCCACTGTTAAGATCTGCTGTCACATATTTGGATTCACACCTTTTTCTCAACTCATTGCTTTCATATTTTTCTATTACTTTAAACGACAGCCCGGATTTCCATCTATATCAGAGAATTTCACTTCCGAAATCATTCCGCCTGCGGTCTTACACTCATACTGAAAATAAGATCCGATGTCCCTGTTCTGTATACTCTGACTCCTTCTTTTAAATCTGTCTGCAAACCGTTATATTCAATGATGCGATAATTTTGTTCTTTTCCCTTCTGATCTGTCCATGTAGTGTATTTCACAGAATCCACATCATTTTCTTTTTCCAGATTTACCGACTTCATCTGTTGATCTGTCTGCTTTTCCCCAAAAACAAGCCTTTTTCCAGATTTCATTGTCCAGATGACCTGCTGATGCTCCGGACTGAATGTGAAATCTAATATTTTTCCTGAAACACTGCCGACTTCCATATTGGCTGACATATCTTCGACTGTTCCAATCATCACACTTCCATCTGACAGACCCACGAGCAATCTTCTCTTATCTGCCTGGACAACATTTACAATATCTTCCCGGAAGATTCCTTCCCGTATTACAGTACCGTTCTCTGCATCAATGAGCTGAATCCTGTCTTTCACACTGACAACCAGCACTTTTTTAAGTTCCCCATTAATTTCCATGTCCCGAAGCAAAAGCGTTTCCGGTATGGTATAACCCGAAACAGTATACGGCACACTACTCCACTGCTTTTTTCCCTCCTCTGTATCATATAAAGTAATCCAGTACTTTGCCTGGACAGCACTCATTCCAACATTATCAATTATCTCATCCTCATTGATGCATTCCATATGCAGCACAGCCATCTGGTTTTCACTTACTGCACATATCTTTTTCGCTTTTTCTGTTGCGACCCGAGATTTTTCTCCTGTAGAAATCTGGATTTTCAACACACTCTCTTTGCCTTCTGATGCAGAAGGCTCAGCATATTCCAATTCTTTTCCAAACGCAAGAAATACATTTTCTGCCTTTTCATCAAACGCAATCGCATTCGCCTGATCTGAACTATATTTCTCCTGGTCATACTGACTCTGGAGCTGACATTCTCCACTCTCCAGGTCATACACCCACAAATAGTGTCCGTTGGCAATCGCCAGATTCGTTCCCGATACAGTGCAGCATGCCCCGTCCTGATCCCGTTCGGACAAGAAATCTTCTTCTGGCGTCATTTTCATTCTCTCTTATCAGTTGCTGCATTTTCCAGTTCAATATAAAAAATGCCTTTCTTTGTAATCAATACTGCCTTCTCGTCTTTTACAGGAAGAATCTTCCGAAATCCATTCGTCTCTTTTGTCTCCCATTCACCCGGAGCAATCTTCCAGATACAGCTTCCATCCTCTACATTCAGCACATAGGCATTGCCAAGCTGATCCACACAGAAATAAGTTTGTCCGTCCTCACTCAGCATTCCCGAACTCTGTGACTGTGAAGAATAAGTATTTCCACTCATTTCATATTTGTACAATGGTTTGTAATTGAGGTGCTCCTCATGCTCGTAAGAATGCAGTGCTTCATTCAATGCATACATCTGCTCTTCTGCTACCGGTTCATCTGAATCGGAGTCTTCAGGCACAACTGCAAGTGCTGTCAGCAGGGCATTTTCTCTGTCTCCTCCATCTAAAAGATCGGTTGAAATCTGTGAAAGATATCTGGCCTGATTTCTTCTGGATTCCTGATAACGTTCATTGATCTTTGCGGACTGGTGAAATGCATATATCGTAAAAACCACTGCCACACCGGCAACACCACCCAGAACCGCCATCATTCTGTGAAGTGCATATTCCCTGTGCCGCTGTCGCAATGTATCATAAGTACACCCCAGCATCTTTGCCAGAATCCTGAGGCTTTCCTGCTCGATCTTCTTTTTGATCTCACTCTTATCTTTCCCCCTGATATCTGCAGCCATCGGTTCAATTTTGACCTTTACCGTCTGCTCCGTTCCATCTTCCGATTCTACCTTTCTTTCTTCATAACAGAGAACTTCCGGAAATACTTTCTCCGGTTCTCCCTCTAACAAAACGGTCAGAACCTGCTCTTTGCTATGACTTTTCAGGAATGTCTCCACTTCTCTTTGAACCCACTCTGATTTGATCGAATTGGGGGAAACACATCAGGATCAAAAAAGTTCTGACTGATCCAGTGCTTCCTGAATATTACTGGCAAGGTTAAAAGAAATCGGCATTTCCTCCTGATCCCGAAATACTCTTTCAATCTTCTTTTTTCCCGAACTCTGCTGTATTCTTTTTGGAATATGATAATGTTCTAATATCTTATGAAGCTGTTCTGCCGCAAAAGCATCCTTTTCATTATGACTATAGCTGATAAACGCGTCATATGTATACTTCTTCATAAATATCTCCCTTCAGATATGCCCATATCTTTTATAGCCCGTCAGCCATTGCTACTCTTCAATGTCTTCTTTTCCAAGCTTTTTGATCAGTTCTTCATACTTTAACTGATATGCAATCAGACGCGGGATGTATTCCGGCGGTGTCCTTTTTCCTTTTTCCCAAGTCCTCTACTGTCCGTACCGGAATCCCCAGATGATCCGAAAATGCCTTTCTCGTCATTCCGGTCTTATCTCTCAATCCTTTAATAATCTCTGCTGCCTCCATATCCTATGCCTCCCTTTTCTTTTAAGAATATCATATTCCCCCACTAAATGTAAAACCCTGTGTTATTTCCTTTGAATAATTTTCTGAATTTTCTGATTTTTAAGCTTTTTTCTTCAAAAATTCTAACGTGATTTTTTCAAAAAAGGGGTTGCATTTTTTCTGATAGTCTGATATAATAACCTTGTTGCGTCGGACAAGACAAGACGAAACAAACTAAGATGATGCGGAATGGTGTAATTGGCAGCACAGCAGACTCTGACTCTGTTAGTAGGGGTTCAAGTCCCTTTTTCCGTAGCTGGGAATTTTGCAGTTGCAAGTTCCCTATTTTATCGGAGTGTGGCTCAGCTTGGTAGAGCGCTACGTTCGGGACGTAGAGGTCGCAGGTTCGAATCCTGTCACTCCGATGTCAAAGGATTACAGATTTCTGTAGTCCTTTTTCTTTGCTCTGAAACATTCAGCAGATTTCTCCCGTCCCTATGACAAATTTTTAATCCATCTTTTTCGTCTGCCTGGTAAATCTCATCTCATACGAGCCTGCAGGGGTATGTGCAACAAAAAGAAGTATCTTTCAGAACTTTTGCATCCTGAAAGATACTTCTCTTTTTCTCTTTTTATTCTTCCCATACTCCGTCAAAAACTACTTTCGCCGGACCAGTCATAAAGACTTTATTTTTCTCACGATCCCACTCAATTTCCAGATCTCCTCCGAGAAGCTTTACTGTAACTTTCTCTTCTGTCAACCCGTTCAGAATACAGGCAACGGCTGTTGCACAGGCTCCGGTTCCGCATGCCAGTGTCTCTCCTGATCCGCGTTCCCACACCCGCATCTCTACAGTATTGCGATCAAGTACTTTTACAAACTCTGTATTCACGCGGTTTGGAAATCTTTCATGCTTTTCAAATGATGGACCAATTTTTTCAATCGGAAGATTCTTCACATCATCCACATACACGATTGCATGCGGATTTCCCATGGAAATGCAGGTCATCCGGTACTCTGTCCCGTCCACAACGATCGGCTCATCTACTGCACGTTCTCCTTCCGCTGCCACAGGGATCTCTGCCGGTGTGAGAATCGGACTTCCCATATCAACCTTTACTTTTGCGACCTTTCCATTTTCTATGAAAAACTGTAGATATTTAATCCCGGCAAGCGTCTCTACGGAAATTGCCTCCTTATCTGTCAGCCCATAATCATACATATATTTTCCAACACAACGGATTCCATTTCCACACATCTCTCCGCGTGAACCATCCGCATTGTACATTTCCATCTCACAATCTGCCACTTTCGATGGGTTGATCAGGATCAGACCATCCGATCCGACCCCGAAATGGCGGTCACTGATCCTGACCGCCAGTGCTGATGGATCTTCTATCTTTTCTTTAAAGCAATTTACATATACATAATCATTTCCCAGTCCCTGCATTTTTGTAAATTTCATCTTTTTCTCCATTCTGCTGCCTGCTGCAGCCTTTTAAGTATCTTTTCAGTTTTAAGATGTCGGGGGCAAAAGCCCCCGACTTTGATGCCTACGGATTGCTCCGTGCTACGCACTCCCACAATCCTACCCAATATTCGCATATCGTGGGATTATCATCCCACTTTTATGCTCATATCGGGTGGCGGGTCCTAAGGCCTTTCCCCCACCTATGAGCAAGCTCATGTGGGCTTAGACCTTTTGACCCTGGCATCAGTTTAATTATGTATCCTACTCATTCAGGATCGTCAGGATCATCTGTGCAGTCTCCGTCAGATTGGTTCCACTGTCCATACTACTTTTCTGCAAGTACCGGTGTGCTTCATCCTCAGACATATTATTTCGTTCCATCAGTAATGCTTTCGCCTGGTCAACCAGCTTCTTTTCTGCATCATTTCTTTTCCGGCTTCTTTCTTTCCGCTTCTTTCTTGCTCTTTCCTGTGACTGCTGAAGCATTTCCACTGTACTGACAAGATCGTAGATCTTGATCGGCAGTGGCAGTCCCACAACACCCTCCGGCAGTTCATCCATCCATTTTGATGGGGGTGCGACCAGAAGCATATCAAATGAAAACGGCAGTGCTTCCCTTAGTTCCGTATATTGCATATCCTGAAGACGATATCCACATACCACGATTCCATCGCTCCAGTTATCCACATATTGCAGAACTTTTGCACCGGTCAGACAAACTGCAGATACTTCCATCCCCGCACGTACAAGTACATTACGGATATTTACTGCGTTATCTCTTCTCGGAAATACCACAATAATATGGCTCATATCTGCTCACCTCCAGTTGCCTTTTTGATCCTCTCTTCATACCATCTTAAAAATTGACATTCAAAGTTCAATTTCCTGCGTTGTATCTGTCCTACAGTCTGTGGAGATAATGTGCGATCTCCCAGTCAGTCACCTGCATACAGTACTCCTTATATTCTTTCTTGTTGGCCTTGATGATCTTCTTAGCCAGTTCTCCCCCCAATACATCGATCAGAAACTGATCTTTCTCCAGTTCCGCCGTGGCATCCCCAAGATTTCTCGGGAGTTCTTCCACATGAAGTTCATCTCTTCTTTCCTGCGTCATCTTCTGGATATTCTCATCTATATTCGCAGGAGGCATAATTTTATTCTTAATTCCGTCAAGTCCTGCTTTCAGAAGAACTGCCAGTGCCAGATACGGATTTGCCGTTGCATCCGGACTTCGCAGCTCCAGCCTGGATTTTCTTTCTTTATCTGCCGATACACGAATCAATGGTCCTCTTGTCTTTGCCGACCATCCCATATATACCGGTGCTTCATATCCCGGCACAAAACGCTTGTAAGAATTTACTGTCGGATTTGTGATACACGTGATCGCCTTCATATGCTTCATCAGACCACCGATAAAATAGTATCCTTCTTCACTCAGACCATTTACGTCCTCCGCATTATAGAGGACATTCATTCCATCGCTTCCATAAAGGGAAAGATTGATATGCATTCCCGAACCGTAGGTCTCACTCTTTGGCTTTGGCATAAACGTAGCATGCAGTCCATGTCTTTTTTGCAATGGTCTTAACCACCATCTTAAATGTCATCAGATTATCTGCCGTAACCATCGCCTCATCATAATGAAAGTCGATTTCATGCTGAGCCGGTGCGATCTCATGGTGAGAAGAAATGATCTCAAATCCCATTTCCGCCAGTGTAAGGATCATATCTCTCCTTGCATTTTCTCCCAGATCCAATGGCCCGATATCAAAATATCCGCCTTCTTCATGAGTAACTGTTGTCGGCAGTCCATCTTCATCTGTATGGAACAGAAAGAACTCACACTCCGGTCCGACATTCATGGAATATCCCATCTCTTCCGCTTCGGCAACTGCTTTCCGCAGAACATAACGTGGATCCCCTTCATACGGAGTTCCATCTTTACGATAGACATCACAGATCAGTCTTGCTACTTTTCCCTGCTGCGGCCGCCACGGGAAAATCTCAAAGGTACTCAGATCCGGATACAGATACATATCGCAATCCTCTTCTCCTTCGATTCCCTCCAGCGACGACACATCAAACATACATTTATTATTCAGTGCTTTTTCAAGCTGTCCTACTGTTACAGCCATATTCTTCAACGTTCCAAAAATATCTGTAAACTGCAGACGGATAAAGGCAACATCTTCTTCCTCCACAATACGGATGATGTCTTCCCTTGTATAGTTATGCATATAACAACCTCCTTTTCATACCGTTTCCAGTTTTTTCATCCTAATACAGAAAATCTGCCATCAGCAGCTCCCCACACACTCCGGTATATATTGATAAAGGGCGATCTCCACCCATACTGGAAACGCCCTTGTCTCTGTGCCTTATTATATCGGCTTGATTTTCTCTTGTCAATCAACCTTTTCTAGTTAAAATATACCATTTCTTCGATCGGTTCTGCCGGTTCAATATTCTCCGCATCCAATACCGGACCCTCGCCTCTGTATACAGAGAGATTTTTCAAAGCTGACTTTTGCTCTTACTTTACCCAGTCACCCGGTTTCAGCTTTGGTGCATATGGACTTCTACAGACATAACCAAGGAAAGAGGTATCATCTGCACAACAGGTCATTGCTGTACGTCCCGGAAGAAATACCTTTGACGGAAAAGCCCGTGGCTTCATCACCTTTGCCACAAACTCTACTACTTTTCCCTTATACCGGTCTGGATTTTCCATCATATCCACATACCAGATTCCATAGTCTTCCCTGCGGATCTCAATCACCGGAGCATTTAAATCATACGGAACCTCATCCTCAAAAATATTGTCGACTTCTCCGTTCTCATCTTCAAAAATAACTTCTGCCTGTGGGCTGACCACCTTGACACTTCTTCTGTATCCCGCCAGCGGACCTCTATCCTCACAGCGGTTAAAAATGAACCAGTTCCGCCCCTTTTACCATTTCAACAAATAATGGCTTCAGATTTGTAAGGTACATCTGAAAAGTACTTGCATCAACCGTTGCGATCTTCTGTTCGATCTTCCAGCCTGCCGGAAGTGCCAGTTTCTCAAAATCACTGACCGGCCACATACCATTGTATTCAACTACAACTCTCTCCGGTTTATGCTTCCGGTTCATCTCCTCAAGCCATGCTTCTGTCAGGTCCTCTTTATCTTCCACTTTTTCGATCACAACACCATACTTCAGCATTTCCTTTGGATCATACTCTTCCTCTCCTTCCTCACAGAGGATCAGAAGCGTCTTCCCCTGGATCTGAAAATAATCCTGCTCCAACGTAAATGTCAGAAACTGGGTCTTTCCGCTGTCCAGGAATCCTGTCATCAGATATACCATAACATCCGATTGTCTCATTTTTCTTTCTCACTTTCTTTTCTTTCAGACTATTTCACCTGAAATAATTCCGTCAGTTTGTCTTCTTTAATCTCTGCACCGATCACACAGATACGTCCTGTATATTCAGGTGCTCCGGTTCTTACTTCATGCTCACCCGGAACCATGTCGAAATAGATCCATTCTCCATCAGCACCTGCAACCATACCTTTTGCACGAAGGATATTGCCATAAGATCCATCTTCTTCCAGGGTCTTGAGGATATTTCCGATCTCTTCTTTTGTATAAGTACGGATTGTCTCTTTTCCCCTAACTTGTAAATACATCATCGGCATGATGGTGTCCCTCATGATCGTGATGGTGGTGTCCACAGCCGCAGCCACATTCATGATCATGGTCGTGATGATGTTCATGCTCTTCATGGTCATGGTCGTGATGATGCTCATGCTCCTCATGGTCATGGTCGTGATGATGCTCATGCTCCTCATGGTCATGGTCGTGATGATGCTCATGCTCCTCATGATCATGGTCGTGATGATGTTCATGCTCCTCGTGGTCATGGTCGTGATGATGTTCATGCTCCTCGTGGTCATGGTCGTGATGATGTTCATGCTCCTCGTGAGCAACTTCTGCAAGCAGTTCTTCTTCCAGAGACTTGCTGGATTCCATTGCCTCCAAAATCTTTTCACCCGGGAGCTGCTCGATCGGTGTTGTGATGATCGGAGCTTTTTCATTTAACTCTCTCAGCAGAGCAACACTTTC
>ENA-OQHD01000253-OQHD01000253.1-human-gut-metagenome-genome-assembly--contig:-NODE-253-length-22032-cov-46.806848_pt1 | contig 22032 bp, 17 predicted proteins | sample MGYA00242560_ERZ504711 | MGnify/ENA primary metagenome ERZ504711 (study PRJEB26092, sample SAMD00036198) | human gut metagenome | host: Homo sapiens | study: EMG produced TPA metagenomics assembly of...
AGAGGTTGAAGTAGCAGATGCGGGTATCATCGAAGAATACATTTTCCGGTGTGGCATGGCGGTGGATGGCTTTGGGGGCAAGTACTCCCTTGGCCCTGGCTTCGTCCAGGGAGATGAATTCGCCATAGAACATATGAGGTTGTACGGTAGCTCCCATTCGTGAAGCTTCATATTCGGTCTTTCGGGTGTTTTGTACGATGGGGTTGTTTCCCGGGCCTTCTTTAAAAACATAGCTGTCTTCACAGCAGTTGATGATGATAATTGTCGTCCATCGTCTGACTGTAGAGACAGCTTGAGAAAATATACCAAAAAAATGAAAGAGAAATATTGTTTCCTCATGATGGAGAGGATTTATGTTTATTTCTTGGCGTGCGGATAGTCTATCGTGTAGTGCAGTCCGCGGCTTTCCTTGCGTTCCATGGCTTGCTTTGTTATCAGGTATCCTACGTTTATCATGTTGCGCAGTTCGCACAGCTCTCGGGTAGCCTTGCTCCGCTTGAAGAGTGCTTCTGTCTCCTCGTAAAGTATGTCCAGTCGGTTCCAGGCACGTGTCAACCGGGTATTGCTGCGGACAATGCCTACGTATGCCTCCATAATCTGGTTCACTTCCTTCATGCTTTGTGTGATGAGGACACGTTCTTCGGTGGAAATGGTACCTTCGTCGTTCCATTCGGGAATGTCTTCGTTGAAGTCATAACGTTCCAGTACGCTCAGCGCGTGTTTGGCTGCCGCGTCGGCATAAACCACGGCTTCAATCAGTGAGTTGCTTGCCAGACGGTTGCCGCCATGCAGTCCGGTGCACGAACATTCGCCGATGGCGTACAGGCGGCGGATGCTGCTCTGTCCGTCCAAATCCACCTTGATGCCACCGCAGAGATAATGGGCGGCGGGGCTACCGGTATGTATTCCTTTGTAATGTCTATACCGATGCTGAGGCATTTCTTGTATATGTTAGGGAAGTGCTTCTTGGTTTCTTCGGGGTCTTTGTGGGTGACGTCCAGATACACATGGTCCTCACCGCGCTGTTTCATTTCGTTGTCGATGGCACGCGCCACGATGTCACGCGGGGCCAGTGAGAGTCGCGGGTCGTACTTCTGCATGAATTCTTTTCCGTCTTTGGTACGCAGCACGCCGCCATAACCGCGCATGGCTTCGGTGATGAGGAACGAGGGGCGGTCTCCCGGATGGAAAAGGGCTGTGGGATGGAACTGGATGAATTCCATGTCTTTCACTGCTCCCTTGGCACGGTAGACCATGGCAATGCCGTCTCCCGTGGCCACCAGCGGGTTGGTGGTATGGCGGTAAACGGCTTCGCAACCGCCCGTTGCCATGATGGTGACTTTGGAAAGGAAGGTATCCACCTCGCCCGTCGCTTCGTTCAGCACATAGGCACCGTAGCACTTGATGCCGGGGGTGTGGCGGGTAACGATGATTCCCTGGTGATGCTGGGTAATGATTTCCACAGCGTAATGGTCGGTCAGTACGGTGATGTTGGGGTGTTGCTTCACAGCTTCAATGAGGCTGGTCTGTATCTCTGCACCCGTATTGTCCTTATGGTGGAGGATGCGGAATTCGGAGTGGCCGCCTTCTTTGTGCAGGTCAAACTCTCCGTCCTCCTTTTTGTCGAAGTTCACTCCCCATTTGATAAGCTCCTTGATTTGTTCGGGGGCATTGCGCACCACCTTCTCTACGGCTTCACGGTCGCTTATCCAGTCACCCGCAATCATGGTATCTTCGATATGCTTTTCAAAATTGTCTACGGCCAGATTGGTGACAGAGGCGATACCTCCTTGTGCAAAATAAGTGTTTGCCTCTTCCAAACCTGCCTTACAAATGAGGGCTACTGTTCCTTTATGCGCTACTTTCAGCGCAAAACTCATACCGGCAAGTCCGGAGCCGATAACGAGAAAATCGAACTTTCTTACCATAGGTTTTGTGTATTAAACGCCGCAAAGATAGTGTAAACCAAACGTAGAGCAAAATAAGCGGGCTTATTTTTATTTGTTATGTAAGGTATTGTTTCAATACTTCATCCAGGGATTTTCTTTGGGCAATTCCATGTTCTTGCGCATGCGCGAACGGACTACGTTTACACTATTCCGGTTGATTCCCATGATAAGGGCTATTTCGTCGGTACTTTGGTTCATGCAGATGAGCATGGCCAGCAATTCTTCGTTGCGGGTCAGTTGAGGATAACTTTCGCGGAGCTTGGGCAGATAAGAAGGATGTATGGTGGCAAACGACCGGCGGAATGTGTTCTCATCTTCCCTGCTGAGCAGGCTTTGCACGGTGAGCTGGCGAATGGAGTTGAGGTTATTGGTAGCCATGGCCCGTTCTATTTCTTCCGTCAGTTGTTCGTTGCGGCGGTTCAGGTCTTGCTGCCGGGTAATGAGGGTCTGTATTTCCCGTTTGTTGTTTTCTATAAGCTGGTGGTTGGCCTTCCTTCAGATGATGAAATAGGCTGTAGTGGTGATAAGTAGCAACAGTAATGTAATGGAGATGCAGATGTTGTAGAACAACTGCTGTTGCTGCCATTGCACTTGTGCCGAGAGCAGTTTGTTTTCCTTTCTCTTTTTGGTTGGCATCAAACCGGATGTTGGCTGCTGCCACAGCACGTTTCTTTTCGTTATTGTCCAGAGAATCGGCAAACTGTCGGTTTACGGATGTAGCAACGAGCAAAATTCGTCGTTCATGCCTTTGGCCAGATAGTAATCCATTAATATCTCGTTGGCATCGCGGCCTTCCATGAACTTCATGTTGATGAGGTCTTGTGCAGCCCGGTCTATCAGGTGTATGCCGTTTTGCTCCTTCCCGGTTTGCAGTAAGGCCCGGCCTAGGTGGAGGTTGAGTTGGTATTTGGCCCATTGGGGCATCCGCACGGTATCGGGACAGATGCTAAGGGGCAAGTTGCAGTGCTTTTTCCAAAGAGTCGGGATAGTCCAGATAACTGTTTACCGTTTCTACTTTGTTTACGAATACGCCCTTAAAGCTGTTTTGTATCATTGACAACTTTTCTCCCAGCCTGAGGTAGTGGAATACAGAGTCCCTTTTGATTCATGTTACGAAAGATCTGGGCACGGTAGCGGTACAAGTCTCCCAGTCCGAAGCTGTCTTTCAGCATGGAGTAGTATTGGGCTTTTTGTTCATTTCCAGGGCCTGGTCGTACATACCCAGTTCGGCGTAGAGATTAGCTTGTTCTCCGTAGGCAATCACTACATTTCCAGGTGCTATGCTGTCGTTGTAAGTGGCTATGGCTTCTTGGTTAGTGGCTATAGCTTTCTCGTATTCGCCACTGAGGTGGTAATAGATGCCCAACCGTGACATTATCCGCAGCATGTTCGGGAAGTTTCCACCTTTCCGGTAGACATCTATTGCTTTTTCCAAAATTTGGATAGCTTTGGGTAGATTGTTTCCGGAGTACATGTAGACACCGCTTATGATTTCTGCCTGCCGGATAAAGTCATTGGCACTGGTACAGACCGGTAACTGGAGGTAGTCTTCTGCCAGTCGGACAGCTTCCGGGTTATTGCCATACAGTTGGTTCAGTCCGGCCTTGAAGCTCAGCAGTTCGTGTGGGCAATGTTCGCGGATGAGGGGATGGTTTCCAATGCTGTCCATATAGTCGATGCCGTCTTTGTATTGTTTGGTGTTTATGTAATTGTTCCCGCAGGCATTAAATATCTTGCGGGCATAGTAAATCAGGGTATCTGTAGTTCCGCTTTTTTTCTGCCGATTCCAGGATTTCGGGCAAGGTCTGTTTGGCAAGATCCAACGTTTGTTGCGCTTTGTTTTCGAGTAGTAAGGCATTGATTTGTTGAAGGACATTGTTCCAATGCCTCACTTCGTCTTGTTCCGAAGAGGTGGAGCGGTTGGTGCAGGCTACAGCTACGAGAATCAGAAGTAAAAATTGAAAGTTTTTTGGGCATTCATAATCGTCATATGAGCGGGCGCGCAGCCAACGCGCGCCCACCAACTGTCGTCCAGTCTAGCCCGTCGACGCTATAAGCCAGCATCACCGCCGATGCATCGCACGCAGCACGCACTTGCGCAGCTCGGAGGCGACGAGCACAATCATCGCCAGGCCGAGGCATTCGACCCACGCACCCGCGGACAGCGGCACGGTACCGAACGCGGTGTTGAGGAACGGCACGTAGACCACCGCAAGCTGCAGCAGCGTGGACAGTGCGATCGCACCCCACAGCCACTTGTTGGCGAACAGCCCCACGAACACCGACTGGTCGTGCGAGCGCGAGCACAGCGCGTTGAGCATCTGCGCAAACACAAGGATGGTGAAGCCCATCGTGCGCGCCTCAGTCATTTGCGCATCATGTCCGACAGCATCCACGGAACGGTCCGTGAACAGACCTCCGGCGAGGTGCATGTCCATGCCAATCAGCGTGACGGCAGCCATAATCAAACCGATGAAAATGATGTCGCCCCACATCTGTCCGTCGATCACGCGATCGGTGAGTTTGCGCGGTTTGCGTGCCATCACGTCGTCGGTGGACGGGTCGACACCCATGGCGAGCGCCGGAGCTGCGTCGGTAAGCAGGTTGATCCACAGCAGCTGCGTGGCGAGCAGCGGCACGGTGACACCTTGGCTGCCAGGCTGGGTGATGCCGAGGAATCCGGCGAGCATCACACCGCCGAAGACGGTGAACACCTCGCCGACGTTGGAGCTCAGCAGATAGCGCAGGAACTTACGGATGTTGTCGAAAATGCCACGGCCTTCGCGCACCGCCTCGACGATGGTGCTGAAGTTGTCGTCGGCGAGGATCATCTTGGCACTCTGCTTGGTAACTTCGGTACCGGTGATGCCCATCGCGACGCCGATGTCCGCGGTTTTGACGGCGGGAGCATCGTTTACGCCGTCGCCGGTCATAGCCACGATATTGCCTTGCCGTTGCAGCGATTCGACGATTTTCAGCTTGTGTTCCGGCGCAACGCGCGCGTACACGGATATTTCGCGGGTGGCGTTGTCGAACGCCCGCTCATCCGGCAGTTCGTCGAGTTGGACACCGGTGAGCACTTTGCCGCTCAAGTCGTCGGCGCCGGCCGCACTGCCGTTCCGGTCTGTTTCGATGATGCCCAGATCGCTGGCGATGCGTGCCGCGGTAAGCGGATGGTCACCGGTAATCATGACGGTGCGGATGCCGGCGCGATGCGCTTCGGCGACGGAATCGCGCACTTCGGTACGCGGCGGATCGATGATGCCGACCATGCCGACCCAGATCAAGTCGCTTTCCAGCACATCGCTTTGGTCGGCGATGTCGGCGACGTGACCGGCGGCGTTGATGCGCACGCCCGGCACTGCGGCGAGCGACGCGGTGCCGAGTGGCCGGTACGCCTGGCCCAGCGTGCGGTACGCTTCGGCGGACAGGCGTTCCACGGCGGCGAGGATCTGCTGGCGATCGCCTTGCGTCATCGGTCGTACGGCACCGTTGACCGCGATGCGGCTGCAGTAGCCGAGCAGTACATCGGGGGCACCCTTGGCGAAGACGGTGAGACGCCCGGCATCGGCGTTGTCCTGCGCGACGACGGCCATGCGTTTGCGGTCGGAGGTGAATGGAATCTCGCCGATGCGCGTGTAGTTGGCGTATTTGCGATCGGCCTTCACCTTGCGTGCGGCGACGATAAGCGACACTTCGGTCGGGTCGCCGACGGCTTCCCACGTTATGTCGGAAGCAGCGGAACCATCGCCGGCACCTGTGTTTTCGCGCAGTTCGCCGTCGTTGGCCAGCGCGCCCACTGCGAGCGTGGCGACGGCTTCAAGCTGTGCCGCTTCCTGCGCGGGCGACGGGGTGGATGTAAGCCCGGCATCGGAAATCGCAACCATTCTGCCTTCTGGCGCATAGCCGGTGCCGGTCAGCTGCACCTCGCCGCTCGGGGTGACCACACGCTCCACCGTCATCTCGTTGCGGGTGAGCGTGCCGGTCTTGTCGGAGCAGATCACCGACGCGGAGCCGAGCGTTTCCACGGAATGCAGTTTCTTGACGATCGCATGATGTTCGGCCATGCGGCGCACGCCGAGCGCGAGCACGACTGTCAGAATCGCGGCGAGCCCTTCCGGCACGGCCGCGACGGCCAGCGAAACGGATAGCAGCAGCGAATCGATTACGTCGTGGATGTCGTTGAAGCCTTCGGTCAGTGCAAGCGCCACCAGCACGACCGCCGCGATAATGCACACCGCGATGCCGAGAATCTTGGAAACGTAGTTCATTTCCTTCTGCAGCGGACTGTCATCATCATCCGTGGCCTGCAGAAGGTCCGCGATTTTACCGACCTGCGTGCGCATTCCGGTGCTGGTGACGATGGCACGGCCGGTGCCTTGCGTCACGGACGTGCCGTTGAACACCATATTGGCGCGATCACCCAAGGCCTTGGCTTCGGCAAGTGTGTCGACGTTCTTGCCGACCGGTACGCTTTCGCCGGTCAGGCTCGCTTCCGCCACGCGCAGGCTGGCGGCGGCGAGCAGACGTCCGTCGGCGGGAATGGAGTCGCCTTCACCGAGCACGACCATGTCTCCCGGCACCACGTCGACGGTGTTGATGCGTGCGATTTTGCCGTCGCGCAGCACGTTGGTTTGCGGCGCGGTCATTTGGGAGAGCGCTTCGACGGCTTCTTCCGCTTTCGATTCCTGAATGTAGCCGAGTACCGCGTTGACGATAAGGATAAGCACAATGACGATGGCGTCGAACGGCAGTATTTCGCCGCCTTCCGCGCCTGGCGCAGCGTTGGCTTTTTCGATGAACCATGCGATGAGCGAGATGCCGGTGGCAGCGAGCAGCAGGTAGACGAGGGGGTCTTTGAACTGCGCCAGGAACTTCTTCCATTTTGGCACGGGTGGTGCGGATGCGAGCTCGTTCGGCCCGTATTGCGCGAGTCGGCGTTCAGCTTCGGCTTGGCTCAGACCGGTGTTCGGATCGACGCCGAGCGATGCGGCCACGGCTTGCGCGTCGGCAAGCGACGGGTCGATTTGTGGCGGCTGCTGGTTTTGCTGATCCTGCCGAATCTGCGTGCGATCGCCCGTAGCGGAATCGCCGTCAAAATTGGCATGGGACTGGATGGACTGATCTTTCTTGCGATCATCCATGGTGATCTCCTTGGGAGCGCCGCGGAGTAGTCAGCTCTCCCCCGTCTTACGTATGCCTCGAATCGCGGAAATCGAAAATCCGCGGAATCGCAAGCATTTTGCAAAGGCGAGGCAACGCTGCGCGGTTGTGGGCACCGGGCGGACGCCATCGGTGCATCCTGTTATTATCGCACATCCTCGGCGTGTGAAAAATGGACATGTGGCGGAACGATGCATGGCACGCGACGGATGCACGATACCATGAAGTGTGATATATTATCGGTAGTTAGTAAAATTCATTACTAAACGGTCGTGCAACATCGCACGGCGCAACCGCAACGATGCAGTGACACCAAGTAATACAGGGGGATGCAAGATGGCAGATACAGCCGAACTCGCAATCGTACATGCAACCACGGCAAGTGCAAGCTGGCTCACCGATCCGACGGTGTTCGCAGCGAACCGCAAGCCGGCACATTCCAGCCACCGATATGTCATCGGCGAGACGAGCGAGCCGAAGCAGAGCCTCGACGGCGAATGGAAGGTTCGTATCGAACAAGCGCGCAACGTGGACGTGGAAAGCGCTCCGTTCGCGGCCGTCGATTTCGAGGATGGCGATTTCGGCGCGATCGAGGTGCCGGGCCACTTGCAGATGGCCGGCTATCTCAAGAACAAGTACGTCAACATCCAATATCCGTGGGACGGTCACGAGGATCCGCAGGCGCCAAATATTCCGGAAAACAACCATGTGGCGATCTACCGCCGTCGATTCGCGCTCGACGCGCAGCTTGCGCGCACGCTGGAAAACGACGGCACGGTCAGCCTCACCTTCCACGGTGCCGCCACCGCGATCTACGTATGGCTTGACGGCACGTTCGTGGGTTACGGCGAGGACGGATTCACGCCGAGCGAATTCGATGTGACGGAAGCGCTGCGAAACGGCAATGGCAACGCCGCCGATTCCCCCGAAGCCGAGCATACGCTCACCGTCGCCTGCTACGAATATTCGAGCGCCTCTTGGCTGGAAGACCAGGATTTCTGGCGACTGCACGGCCTGTTCCGCACCGTCGAGCTCGCCGCCCAGCCGCATACGCACGTCGAAACCGTGCAGCTTGAAGCCGACTACACCGCAGCCGACACCGCCGGTACGGCCGACACCGCCGAACTCAACGCGGCACTCACCTTGCGCAACCCCGCCGACGCGATGACTATCGAAAGCACGCTGCGCGACGGCGACGGAAATGTCGTATGGGAATCAACGCAGGCCTGCAACGGCGAAATCGCCCTTAATTCCGGCAAAATGACGAACATCGCGCCGTGGAGCGCGGAATCGCCGACGCTGTACACGCTGACCGTACGCGTCGTCGGACATGACGGCGCCATCATCGAAACCGTGACGCAGAAGATCGGCTTCCGCACATTCCGCATCGAAAACGGCATTATGACGCTCAATGGCAAGCGCATCGTGTTCAAGGGCGCGGACCGCCACGAATTCGACGCGAAGCGCGGGCGTGCGATCACCCGCGAGGACATGCTTTCCGACGTGGTCTTCTGCAAGCGGCACAACATCAACGCCATCCGCACCTCCCACTACCCCAACCAGGAGTATTGGTACGACCTGTGCGACGAGTACGGTCTGTATCTGATCGACGAGACGAATATGGAGACGCACGGCACGTGGGTGGCAAACAATGTCGAGCGTCCTGAAGACGGCATCCCCGGCAGCCGCCCCGAATGGGAGGGCGCGTGCGTGGACCGCATCAACAGCATGATGCGCCGCGATTACAACCATCCGAGCGTGCTGATCTGGTCGCTTGGCAACGAGTCGAGCGCGGGCGAGGTTTTTCGTGCGATGTATCGCCACGCGCACACGATTGATCCGAATCGTCCGGTACATTACGAGGGTTCCGTGCACATGCGCGAATTCGAGGATGTGACGGACATCGAAAGCCGTATGTACGCGCATGCTGACGAAATCGAACGCTATCTGAACGACGGCAGCCCGGCACATACGGACGGTCCAAAGAAGCCGTACATTTCCTGCGAATACATGCACGCAATGGGCAATTCGTGCGGCAATATGGACGAATACACGGCGTTGGAACGCTACCCGATGTACCAGGGCGGTTTCATTTGGGATTTCATCGACCAGGCAATCGAGACCAAGCTGCCCGACGGCACGACACGCATGTGCTACGGCGGCGATTTCGGCGATCGTCCAAGCGATTACGAATTCTCCGGCGACGGCCTGCTGTTCGCAGACCGCACCCCCTCGCCGAAAGCGCAGGAAGTCAAGCAGCTGTATGCGAACGTGAAAATTGTGGTTTCGGTCGATGAAGCGCGTATTACGAACGACAATCTGTTCGTGTCTACGGGCGATTATCGCTTCGTGCTGCGGATTTTGGCCGACGGCAAGCCGGTATGGTCGACTACGCGCCGTTTCGACGTGGCCGCCGGCGAGAGCGCTTCATTCGAAGTCGATTGGCCGGTTGATGACTACCGCAGCAACGCCGAAGAGCTGATTTTAGAGGTATCGCAGCAGCTTGGCAACGCTTGCGATTGGGCACCGGCCGGCTACGAGCTGGCGTTCGGCCAGTGCGTGGTGGCAGGCTGCGAAGACCACTGCAGATGCCGTTGACGCGGCCGGAGCTCCGGCCGACGGCACCGTCACCCTTGGCCGCTGGAACGCCGGCGTGCGCGGACAGGGTCGTGAAGCACTGTTCTCCCGCACACAAGGGGGTATGGTTTCATATACGTTTGGCGAGCGCGAATTCGTGCTGCGCCGCCCGTCGATCACCACGTTCCGTCCGCTGACGGACAACGATCGCGGTGCTGGACACGCTTTCGAACGTGCCGCGTGGGCGGTCGCAGGAAAGTATGCGCGTTGCGTCGACTGCGCGATCGCAAATCGTGGAGAAAATGCCGTGGAAGCCACGTATACGTACGAATTGGCGATTCCGCAGCGCACGAAAGTGACGGTCCGTTACGTTGCCGACACGGCCGGCCTCGTTTCGCTCGACGTCGAGTATCCAGGCGAGAAGAACGGCGATCTGCCAACGATTCCGGCGTTCGGTATCGAATGGGCGCTGCCGGTGGAATATGCGAACCTGCGATTCTACGGCGCCGGTCCGGAAGAGACGTACGCCGACCGCAGGCACGCGAAGCTGGGTGTATGGAGCACGACGGCTGGCGATGATTGCGCGCCGTACCTGCTGCCGCAGGAAACCGGCAATCATGAGGATGTGCGTTGGGCGGAGATCACGGACGATTCCGGCCACGGTGTGCGCGTGAAGCGCGGTGCCGGCGCAAAGCCGTTCGCGATGAGCCTACTGCCGTATTCGAGCACGATGCTGGAAGAGGCGCTGCATCAGGATGAGCTACCGAAGCCGCGTCACATGTTCCTGCGTCTGCTGGCCGCGCAAATGGGCGTCGGCGGCGACGATTCGTGGATGTCGCCGGTGCATGAGCAGTACCAGCTGCCCGCCGACCAGCCGCTCAGCCTCAACGTTCAGCTCAAGCTGTTCTAAGCTAAGCCGGCTTCAGCCTCAAGCATAACCGCCGATTCGCGGCATAATTCCGGCCGACTTGCCAATAGGCAGGCCGGCCGATTCTGTTGATGGCTGAAAACAGGCAGGGTGCCTAAAATGAAAGCACGTCTTTGAAGCAAACGACGCCTCAAAGCATGTTTTTCTGAAGGAGGGCATCATGAGCTATCCAAATATGAATCCCGGCAATCCCAACGACCCCAGTCAACCACCGCAGCCGGGATACGGCGCCTATGCACCGAACCAGCAAGCGCAGCAATCGCAACAGCAGGACGGTCCACAAAGCGGCGGACCAGATGCCGAGCAGACCCCTCGCTATTCCGGCAATCCATATGGCAACCCGTACGGCAATCCGTATGGATATCCGTACGGTAATCCGTATGGTTACGACCCGAATAGCCATAGCAACGACAGTGGCGAGTGGGAGCCGGTAAGCCCGTTCAAGTTGGTGGAATCGTGGCTGCCGCAACGCGCGAAGAATGCCATTCGCGGTGTATACGGCGTGCTCGGCGTGATGGCGATTGTGCTCGGCATTGCGCTACTCATCTGGCCGGGGGTGACGCTGAAGATCGCCGCGGTTGCGTTGGGCGCGTATTTCGTGATTTCCGGGGTGATCCGTATCGTCACCGCAATTGTGGAGCTCGGTCTGCCGGGAGGCTGGCGCGTGCTTGACATTCTGGTCGGCCTGTTGCTGACAGTCGGTGGCGTGGTCATGCTGAAGAATGCGACCCTGTCCGGCGCCATGCTGGCAGTGCTCGTCACTATGGTGGTGGGCCTCGGCTGGATGATGGAAGGCGTGATGGCGCTGGTTGAGTCGTGGCATATGCCAAGTTCCGCATGGGCTGTGATTTACGCGCTGATTTCGATTGTGGCCGGCTGCATCATGCTGTTCAGCCCGCTGGCCTCCACCGGTTGGCTGATTCTGTTTGGCGGATGCGCGTTGGTTGCACTTGGCATTGTGGCGATCGTCCGCGCGTTCACGTTTGGCAAGGTCGGCAAGTCCGGCAAGAAGCGCTAACTACGCATAGTTCTCCCGTATAGGCGATAAACCCATACGGGAGAACGCGACGTGCCGTACGATTGACATGATTTTATAGTCGCGCTATGCTAAGTGAAACGTTTCGACGAAACGATTCGATAAATAGCGGATAGAACGGCACAAGAGGGAGGCGAGACGCATGGCAGGCATCAAAGACGTGGCCCGCGAAGCGGGAGTTTCCGCCAGCACCGTCTCCTATGTACTATCCGGCAAGCGTTCAATCTCTGCGAAAACCACCGACAAAGTCATGGCCGCCGTAGAGAAGCTCGGTTACACTCCGGACGCCAGCGCCCGTAAGATGCGCGGCATGCGCAACCAGATCATCGCGTTGAGCGCCCCGATTCGAGGCGACATCAACCAGGCCAGGTACAACGCCTACTTCCTGCGCACCGCATGGGCCGCAAGGAATGCAGGGCATGACGTGATGTTGCTGACCGGTCCGGACGCAGTGAAGGATATCCGCCGCGTGACGCAAAGCAATCTTGCGGATGGCATCGTGCTGCTCGACGTGGAGCAGGATGACGAGCGCACCGCTCAATCCGGCACTTTTTCCAAGCCGTGCGTGGCTATCGGCTATCCGTCGTCGCACGCCGGCTGCGCCTGCGTGGACATCGATTTCGCGCTGATGGGCCGCAAGGCCGTCGACTTCCTGTACGAGAAGGGACACCGCACCGTCGTGTTCCTGCGCAACAACGAATCCGACTACAACCGCCATTCCGGTTACGTCGTCATCTTCCGCGAAAGCCTGCTGGCGCACGCGAAGGAGCTCGGCATGACGGTCATCGAATCCGAGCATTACGAAGCGGACAGCTTCGACGCGCAGCACTTCGTCAGCACCGTCTTCGCGCACCCCGACCGCCCGACCGCCATCATCAACCAGGCGAACGCAAGCGTCCTCAGCCAGGTGCTGATGGCGTTGCACGACGCGGGCATGTCGATTCCGCAGGACGTTTCGGTCCTGTCGTGCGGCACGTATTTCGAAGGCGAGCCGACGCGCTTCCCCATCACCGAAATGCCGGTCATGCCGGAGGAGCTGTGCGCCGAAGCCATGAACCTGTTGGTCTCCGCCATCGAGGAGCACACCGACATCAAAGGTTCCGTGGAACTCATCGAACCCGCGCTGAAGCGACGCGGATCCGTTGCGGAAGCGGGGTCCGGCGGAACAATATAGATTTTCCTGCGATTACCGGAAGGCAGAGCGGCCGGACGGAATCGCAAGGCAACATAATTTCATACGGATAATCGAAACGTTTCAATGACGATATAACGGTCTCCGAAGAAACCGAACAAACGAACAAGCCGGGCGAAATCCGGCGAATCCAAACGGACCGCGGAATCGCACGCACGTCATCGAAACGTTTCAATACAACCAGATGTGAGCCGTGCCGCAGGGCGCGCCTCAAGAAGGAAACAAGGAGAATAGCAATGAACATCAAACGAGGACTGGCCACGCTGGCCATCGCAGCACTGTCGCTGACCTCCCTCGCCGCATGTGGTGGCGATACCGCACAGGACGAGGAAAAGCCGGACAGCCTGTCGTTCTGGTATTACGAAGAGGACGACGCAGGCCAGACCCAGGCATGGCGTCGCGCGGCCAAGGCCTTCGAAAAGGAAACTGGCGTCAAAATCAACTTCGAACGAAAGTCGTTCACCCAAATCGCACAGAACGGCAGCCAATTCCTGAACTCCGACGAAGCGCCAGACCTCATGGAATCCAACCGCGGCAACGGCTCCGCCGGCGTGCTCTCCACCATGGGCCTGCTCACCGACCTCGGCGACTATGTCAAGCAGTACGGCTGGGACAAGAAGGTGACCGGCGCAAACGCAGCAGTCGCCAAGTACGACGAGAACGGCATCATGGACGGCGATACCTGGTACGGTATGACCAGCTACGCTGAATTCCAGCGCGTCTACTACAACAAGGACCTGTTCGCCAAGTACAACATCAAGATTCCGACCACCTACGACGAGTTCGTGGACGCCTGCCAGAAGTTCGTGGACGCCGGCGTGACCCCGATTGCAGCCGACGCGCAGGAATACGGCGTGATGTGGCTGTGGTGGCAGCTCGTTTCCAAGAATGCCGACTCCAAGTTCATCGACAACTGGCAGCTGTACAGGGGTGACGTCGACTGGAATTCCAAAGTGCTGACCAACTCCGTCAAGACCATCAACGAGTGGCTTGACAAGGGCTTCATCTCCCGCAACGCCACTGGCATGAAGGCCGAGGACACCACGCAGGCCTTCATCAAGGGCGAATATCCGATCTACCAGACTGGTACTTGGAACCAGGGCCGTTTCGTCAAGCAGATCAAGTCGTTCGATTGGGACGCGGCCGTCATGCCGGAATCCAACTACGCAGTCGGCTGCGCAGGCAACCTGCTGGTGATTCCTGAGAAGTCGCACCACAAGGATCTGTCCGCCAAGTTCATCGACTACGTCCTCTCCGATGATGTGCAGAACTTCCTCGGCAACGCAGGCGGCATTCCGGTAGCGGCAGACACCAGCAAGATCACCGACGCGAAGAGCAAGGCCATGATCGAGGAATACGATTCCTACGCCAAGGACGGCAAGCTCAGCTACTACCCGGATTACGCGGCCTCCAACCTCACCGACGCGGTTCCAGCGGAGTTCCAGGAGCTGGTCAACGGCACCAAGAAGCCGGCAGACGTGCTCAAGAACATCCACGAGAAGTACGACACCGGCGTCGAGGACATGGGCGTCAAGAACAACTAAAAACAACCGATCCTTCCTTTCCATTCCAACTCCAATAATGGTGCGGCCCGCCTTCGGGCGGACCGCACCAACCCTTTCCTCCCCCATACATTCCGCACGTCGCATCGCGCCAAATCGTGCGTCATCACAGAACAATCCATCGGAAATCCCTCGGATCATCAATATTTCAAAGGACTTGCAATGTCTCAAAAGACCAAGCACGAAGCCTCCATGTCGAGACTTCCCGGCAACCGCTCCGCGAAATTCGTTCCATACCTCATCCCCGGCCTCATCGGTCTGTTCGCGGTAGTTGTTGTTCCGTTCATCTGGAACATCTACCTGAGCTTCACCCGCTGGCGTGGCGTCGGTCCCGTCAAGTGGGTCGGCCTGAAAAACTGGAAACGCCTGTTCTCCGATTCGACGTTCTGGATTTCCTTCGCTAACTCGTTCTGGATCATCGTGGCTATCGTGGTCATCCCTACCATCCTCGGCCTGTTCATCTCGTCTCTGCTCACCGACGTGATCCAAAAGAAGTTCGGCGGCAAAACCGCTTCCTTCCTGCGCGCGCTGTTCTATTTGCCGCAGCTGCTTCCGGTGGCCGTCGCCGCAATCATCATGGGCTGGATCTTCCGCCCGGAGGACGGTGCCGTCAACGCACTGCTCGCCAAGATCGGCTTGGGTGCATTGCAGCACAACTGGCTGGGCAGCCCTGACAGCGCACTGCCGATCCTCATGTTCATCCTGGTGTGGATCCAGCTCGGCTACCCGATCGTCATCTTCATGTCGGGCCTGCAGCGCGTCGATCCGGAACTCTACGAGGCCGCAGGTCTTGACGGCGCCAACTGGTGGCAGAAGTTCCGCGTGGTCACCCTGCCGTCCATCATCCCTGAACTGCTGGTGGTCATCCTCACCGCAACCATCGGCGCACTGAAGACCTTCGCTCCGGTCTACCTGCTCACCAAGGGCGGTCCGGGCACCTCCACCACGGTTCCGTCGTACTACTCCTACAACCAGTTCTTCCAGGTGCAGCAGGTGGGCTACGGTGCCGCAATCTCCACAGCGCTGACTGTGGTAATCATCGTCTTCTCCATCGTGTTCACCCTCGTGCAGAAGCACGTCGAGAAGGAACTCGTCTGAGAGAAAACCCGAAAAACAATCGCAAGAACATACTAAAAATCCGAAAAGCAAAGGTGCCATCATGACTTATTCCATGTCCACGGCCGCCGCGCGCAAGGCCTCGAAGAAAACGCAGCACGTGCGTTCCGCAGGTGACTGGATCACCCTGATCCTGCTCGTCGCCGGAGCTCTGCTCGTCCTGTTCCCGCTGCTCGTCCTGACCGTCAACGCGTTCAAGACCTCCGCCGATTACAACGCCACCGGCCCGCTCTCCCTGCCGAAGCACTTCACCATGGAGGGCATCATCTCCTTCTGGACTACCACTAACTTCCCGCTGAAGTTCTGGAACAGCTTCATCATCTCCCTAGTGGTGGCTGTCGCGGCGGTCGTGCTGTCGGTGCTCAACTCCTTCGCGCTCGGCATCGGCAAGGTCAAGGGCAACACCTGGATCGTGCTCGGCATCATGCTCGCCAACATGATGCCGCAGGAAGCGCTGCTCTACCCGCTGTACACCATGTTCAAGCAGGTCGGTCTGTACAACACCAAACTCGCGATCATCATCATCTTCACCATCATCCAAAGCGCCTACGGCACCTATCTGCTGTCCTCCGTATACGGCACGTTCCCGCAGGCCATCCTTGAGGCCGCGGCCATCGACGGCGCCTCTCGCTGGCAAATCCTGCGCAAGGTGGTGCTGCCAATTTCTTGGCCGACCATCAGCGTGCTGTTCGTGTTCTTCTTCGTGTGGACGTGGAACGAATACATGATTCCGATGGCGTTCCTCATGAGCGATGACGTACAGACCATTCCGCTGGCACTCGCCACCCTGCAGGGCCAGCGCACCATGGAAGCGACCACGCTGGCATCGGCTTCGCTGCTGAGCATCATCCCGACCATCATCTTCTTCATCATCTTCCAGCGCAAGCTGTCGCAGGGTATCACCGCCGGTGCAGTGAAGTAACGCGACCCAACAACGCTGGGATGTTGTGAAATAACGCAAAAATAGATACAACCGGCCGCGGCGGCTTTCAGCACCGTGGCCGGCATTATCGACGCGCCCACTGCAAGGGGGATCTACGATAGTCGGCAGTGGTAGGCGGCGCACCCATTTCCGCGTTTCCCAAGCTGTTTAACAAAGGAGAGAACAATGAATACTATGGCGACTTCCGGTTTCGGCAACGGTGCCCTCGATTCGCTAGCAATCGCCGCGGACCACGGCCGCACACGTTGCGTCAACGCCGAAAACCCGACCGGCGGCAAGGGCACTGCAGCCACCGCTGCCAGCGCGCTCGGCCCGTCACGTAAGGGCAGCCCTTGCATCCAGACGATCAAGGCGGGCGATTCGGTCACGCTGATGGACGTCGATGGCCCGGGCGTGATTCGCCACATTTGGATGACGGTCACCGACCGCACTTCCCCGACCGGTCCGAACGTACTGCGCAATCTCATCCTCGAATTCTATTGGGATGGCGAGGAGACGCCGTCCGTGCAGTGCCCGATCGGCGATTTCTTCTGCTGCGGTCACGCACAGGCCTGCCGTATCAATTCCATCCCGATCATGGTGGTGCCAAATCGAGGTTTCAACTGCTATTTCGCCATGCCATTCGAGCACGCGCGCATTGTGCTGCGCAACGATCACAACGAGGACGTGCCGGCCTTCTTCTACCAAATCGACTACACGGAATACGACGCGCTACCAGCCGATGCGATGCGCTTCCATGCGCAGTGGCGCCGCGAACGCGTCACCGAAATTGCCCGTGACTACACGATTCTCGACAATGTGCACGGCCATGGCGCGTACATCGGCACCTACCTTGCGCTGACCGCGCTGGAAAGCCGCTGGTGGGGCGAAGGCGAAGTCAAAATGTACATCGACGGCGATGAACAGTACCCGACGTGGTGCAGCACCGGAGCGGAAGACTACTTCGGCGGCGCGTGGAGTTTCGCCGACTTCGACGAGCATGGCCGCATGCGCGAGAACACGTTCACCGGACCGTACCTGGGATTCCCGTTCTATTCGCAGCGTCTTGCCGCGTACCGCGAAAGCGACTACTGGGATGTGGCCACACCCGTCATGCGCGGCCTGTACCGCTGGCACATTCCGGATCCGATTTATTTCGATTCTGACCTGCGCGTCACCTGGCAGCAGATCGGCACCGAGGAAGCCGGCAATTTCGAGCGGCAGGATGACGTCGCGTCGGTGGCATACTGGTACCAGCTTGAACCGCACACGCCGTTCGATCCAATCGGTGACCGTCACTTCCGTCAGCCCCGCTGATTTACGATTATTCCGCTGATTTACGCCGATATCGCCGTATCGTGCGTTGACATGGGAATGGATATGTTCCGTCTCGTGTCAGCGTACGATACGGCGATTGTGTTGTTATGCGGGCACAGTAATCACATTTTCTTCAAGATAACCCGATGATTTTACAATAGAAATGACGATTGCGGCATGCCAGACGCATACCGACGTGCGTATAGTAAAGGCACAACAGAAAAACAACAGAAGAACGAAGAACAAGAAAAACAACACAATAGCGACGCACCGCACGATGTAGAGAAGAAAAAACGAAGCAAGAAACCAGGCGGTCGTCCGAAAGGAAACATCATGAAGAACAACGACACTTTCAACCAGATCCTCAACTCCAACCTCGCTTCCATCGATCCGGGCTTCGGCCAGTTCGCACTTGCCAAGGCTTCCGCTGATCTGATGAAGAAGGTCCTCAACAAGTAAGACCTTCAAGCAGGAAGGCAAGCCGAACCGCGTCAGGCCATCTCTTTGAAACAGACCGCGTGAGGCAAGGCACCGCCGCAGCGAACGCTGCGGCACCGATTCTCTTCTTTCCGATTTTTTAAATCGCATAGCGGGAGGCCGCGATTCCAACCGAATCGCGGCCTCCCGCTTTTTCATACGCGCACATGCACCCCTGTCTTGCCGGCAATGTCCATTATTTGTGCCACACAATCACGCCAATACATCGCTTTCCGTCAACTTCGCACGAACTTAACAGCAACTTACCAGCGAACTTAACAGATGCGAAGTTGCCGTTAAGTTATGTTAAGTTGTCTGGCAAGTTCGGTGGCGTATCTACCGCACGCCACCTGCGCAGCGCAACCGCTACAGTTCCTCCATCGCAAGATTGCGGGCTGCGGCGCGTTCGCGGGGGCCGCGCGTCACGTAGAAGCCGATCGCCACAATTACGAACATCACCGTGCAGCAGGTCCACAGCACGTGACTGCCGAACGCGTTCAAAATCCAGCCTCCGACAAGCGGCGAAAACGCGTTGGATAGCGACCACACCAGGTTGTACAAGCCCTGATACGTGCCGCGTACATCCTTCGGCGCGATATTCGCCACCGTCGTAGCGGCAATCGGGAATGTGCCAAGCTCGCCGAGCGTCCACAGCACGGTCGCAATCGCGAACGTCACCCACGAATCGGCGCCGATTTGGAACGCATAGCCAACCGCGGTAATGGACATGCCCAGCACCAGCACACGGGTGTTGCTCATCCGCTGGAACAGCGCGATCGCAGGAATCTGCAGCAAACACAGAATGCCTCCGTTGATGGTCAGCAGGCTGGAATATTCGTCCGTGCCGAGACCGATCTGCGTCATGGAAATCGGCAAGCCGCTGACAATCTGGTAATACGCCAGCGTGTACAGGAACATCAGCACCACCATCGACATGAGCGCTTTGTCGGTGCAGGCGCGACGGTAGCTACGCCAGATGGAGAATTGTTGCGATCGCTGCGATTCCGCCGCTTCCGCAGGCTGTTCCACAACTTGTTTCACAGACGATTTCGCAGCACGCCCGCCAATTCCAGCTTCCTTGAAAAACACAATCATCAGCAACGTCGCGAACACCAGCACCGCCGCTTCCGCATAAAACATCAGCGAATAGGAGATTTTGACCAGCTGGTTGGCGATGATCGGGCCGATCGCAAAACCAAAATTCGCGGCCCACGTCTGCAGCGAATACGCGCGCTTTTGCTTGCGGAACGGCACCACGTCGGAAACGTAGGCCGCGACCGCGGGCGTTGGCATGGAGGAAATCGCGCCGTAAATCAGCAGCGCAATCGCCATAATCCATGGATTGCCGATAAACGCCAGCAACACCAGCATCACGGCGGAACCGAGGTTGCCGATGACGATCATCGCCGGCCGGCCGAACCGATCGGACAGCGCACCCCCGTACAGGCAGCCGAAAATGCCGCCGAAGCCATACATGGAGACGATCGTGCCGGCAACGCCCGCACTCACGTGCATGTCGGACACGAGATACATGGAAAGAAACGAGGTGACGAAACGGCCCATCCACAAAATAAGCAGCGTGACCCACAGGCCCCAGAACATGATGGGCAGTCCGAAAAACTCTCTCTTCTTTTCCATTCTTTTCATCATACTTGGCCGACCGCCTGCAGCCGAGCCGCTTTTCTGAAGCGCTTTTCCCGAGGCACTTTTCCCGGGGTGCTGGGACAATAGACGGTTATGGGAGCAATGAAAAAAGGACCGACCAAGGGGTCGGGCGGAAAGCATCGTAACGCGCTGAAGGGCAAGGGGCCGACCCCCAAGGCCGAAGATCGCGTATATCACAAGGCTTACAAGGCGAAGAAGGCGGCGGATCGCCGCAAGATGGCCGATCCACGACTGGCCGCACGCCGTCGAGCGGCGAAGTTCACGTCGGAATCCGACGATCTGGTCATCGGTCGTAACGCGGTGCTTGAGGCGCTGCGTTGTGGCGTGCCGGCAACCACGCTGTATGTGGCGGCACGTATCGAGCATGACGATCGCACGCGCGAAATCGTGCGTCTCGCCGGCATCCACGGACTGCATCTGCTGGAAGCCGACAGGCTTGAAATGGACCGTATCGCACGCTCGTCGAACCATCAGGGCGTGGTGCTGAAAGCCCAGCCATTCCAGTATTCCTCGCTGGCGGAACTTGTGGATCGTGCGGACAAGAAGGCGCGCGCCATGGAAGCAGCCGATTCGGAAAGCGCGCGCATCGCGGCACGTCCGCTGTTCATCGCGCTCGACGGCGTCACCGATCCGCAGAACCTCGGCGCGGTCATCCGTTCCGCGGCCGCATTCGGCGCGAACGGCGTGATTCTGCCGGAACGTCGTTCCGCTTCGGTCACCGCCGCCGCATGGAAGGTGTCCGCGGGCGCCGCAGCGCATATGCCGGTGGCTCGCGTGGTGAACCTGACCAAGGCGATCGAAAGCCTGAAGGAACGCGGCTACTACAGCGTCGGTCTTGACGGCGGCGGCGACGCGCTCGTCGGCGAAACCGGCTTCGAAACCGATCCGCTGGTGGTTGTGCTCGGCTCGGAAGGCAACGGCCTGAGCCGTCTGGTACGCGAGGCGTGCGATTCGATCGCCGGCATTCCGATGTCGAATATGGTCGAGTCGCTGAACGCGTCCGTCGCGGCCGGCATCACGTTGTATGCCGTGGCACGCGCCCGTCGCGAGGCCGCAGCAGCCAAGTAATCGTTTATTACGATATTTATGAAAAAAGCTCAAGCCTTATGGCTTGAGCTTTTTCATATGCCATTAACGGCTAATGGCTCCACACCGCAGCGTCCGGATCATCGTCCGGGTTGTAGCCGTCCTCGTCGGTGCCGTAAGTGTATTCGTCATCGATCACGCCGGAATCGGCCTCGGCGTTCAGCGCGTCGACATCCTTCGAATCGAGCTTGTACTGCGGCAGCACGTTCTCCACATAGCTCTTCACGGCTTCGGTCATGGACACGTCGTGGCCGGCCTTCTCCGCAAGGAACCAACGATGGTCGAGTACCTCATGGAAGAACTGCGCCGGCTCGATCTGGGAGCGGTATTCGCGCGGAATCATGCGCACGGTCGGCTCGAACACCTCGCGCATCCAGTCGGTGGCCACGATTTCGAGATCCTCGCCATCACGCCACGTGGAGGTGCGGTAGGCGTCCAGATCGTTGAGCAGACGGCGGGCCTGGTTCTCCTGCACGTCAAGACCGGTCAGTCGCAGCAGCTTGCGGTTGGCGTAGCCGGCGTCCACCACGCGCGGACGCACCAGCACGCGCTTGCCGTCCTCGGCGGTCTTCATTTCCAGCTCGTCCACGTCGAAGCCCAGTTCGTTGAGCTTATTGACGCGCTTTTCGATCTTCCACATCTCGTCCGGGCTGAACTTGTCGGTGTCGGTCAGCGCGCTCCACAGCGAATGGTAGCGGTCCACCAGGCGGTTTCCGATTTCGATTTCGTCCACGTTGCTCGGCAGCAATGCGCCGGAAGACAGATCCATCAGTTCGCCGATGATGTTCGTACGGGCCAAATCCACATCGTATTCACGCTGGCCTTCGGTGAGGTTCACCTGCAGATCGCCGGTTTCGGCGTCCACCAGGAACGCGGAGAAAGCGTCGGCGTCACGCAGGAACAGCACGTTAGACAGGGACACATCGCCCCAATAGAAGCCGGCCAGGTGCAGACGCACCATCAGCACGGCAAGCGCGTCGATGAGTCGTTCGGCGGTGTCGGGACGCAGGTTGCGGGCGAACAGCGCGCGGTACGGCAGCGA
>ENA-OQHD01000254-OQHD01000254.1-human-gut-metagenome-genome-assembly--contig:-NODE-254-length-22012-cov-3.180215_pt1 | contig 22012 bp, 28 predicted proteins | sample MGYA00242560_ERZ504711 | MGnify/ENA primary metagenome ERZ504711 (study PRJEB26092, sample SAMD00036198) | human gut metagenome | host: Homo sapiens | study: EMG produced TPA metagenomics assembly of...
TACCCATTCAGCGAATTTGCTGTTTGTACTACATTATGAAATATCATTTTCCTTCTGTAATCACGCTGTCCGGTGCAGAAGTCTGCAATTCTCTTGCCGTATTTCCAAATCCACTTCCACCGGAAGATGCAAATCCAAAAATGATCTTTTTTACCCTGAAAAAATTATATTTTTTCCCAAAAAAAGTATTTACGATTGTCGGTGCTACATACCACCAGATTGGAAATCCTCAAAATGATTTCATCATAGGCATTGATTTCTTCTATCATCTTATTTACTGCCTGCGAATAAGGAATATTTCTTCTCCAGGCAATCACGCAGTTTGCAGTAATTTCCGGATAAAGCCTTCCCTGCACAAGAGCAAGCGGGTCATCAGGACAAACTCCTACTACCCAATGGTCACTGTCTTTCATCCTGATATAATCAAATCCTTCTTATTGTATGCATTGTAACGAAAAACTCCCCAGAACCGAAGTCCTGAGGAGTCGAAAAATCTTTTGAAATTGTATGTTCTGAAACGTATGATTAACGTTTAGAGAACTGTGGTGCTCTACGAGCTGCTTTGAGACCGTATTTCTTACGTTCTTTCATACGTGGATCACGTGTAAGGAATCCAGCTTTCTTAAGAACTGGTCTGTAATCAGCATCAGCCTCAAGAAGTGCTCTTGCAACACCGTGACGGATTGCTCCAGCCTGTCCTGTGTATCCACCACCCTTAACATTAACGATTACATCGAATTTTCCTTCTGTGTCTGTTGCAGCTAATGGCTGGCGAACAACAACCTTTAATGTCTCAAGTCCGAAATACTCATCGATATCTCTTTTATTGATAGTAATTTTACCTGTTCCTGGTACTAAATATACTCTAGCAACAGATTTTTTTCTTCTACCTGTTCCGTAAAATTTTGGCAGTAGCCATTGTAAAATCCTCCTTTTAACCTTTCTTAGAATTTCAGTTCAACCGGTTTCTGAGCCTGCTGAGCGTGCTCTGGTCCAGCATATACGTGAAGTTTCTTGATCATAGATCTTCCTAAAGGTCCCTTTGGAAGCATTCCTTTAACAGCAAGTTCGATAACTTTCTCTGGTTTCTTAGCCATCATCTCTGCTAATGTAGTTTCTTTCATTCCACCTACATATTCAGAGTGATTGTAATAAATCTTCTGATTCAGTTTCTTACCTGTTACATTAATCTTTTCTGCATTAACAACTGATTACATAATCGCCTGTATCAACGTGTGGTGTAAACTCCGGTTTGTTCTTTCCTCTTAAACCTTAGCAACTTCTGATGCTAAACGTCCTAATGTATATTCCGAAGCGTCAACTACATACCATTTTCTTTCAATCTTATCTGGATTAGCCATATAAGTTTTCATTGTGGTTTACCTCCTGTGAATCATTAACATTTTCATGATAATATATCAGAATCAGCAAGATTCCGGGGCTTTGGCCTCTTACTGTTTCTCCTTTTGTCATACTTGTTTATTATATTATACTGTACCGTGTGTGTCAACTGATTTTTTGACATACTTTTTACTTATTTTCGTTGATCAAATGTACTTTTCCCGAGAATCTTCCCGTACGAATTTTTCATACTGAAAAATTTTAAATACTGTACACTATATGGTTTCAGTTCAAGCTGACCATTCATCGTAACCGTTTCCCCGGTCAGCAGATCTGCTGCCGTTCCATTCAGTTCTCCTGCATTGGCAGTGTATGGATAATCCGCAGCATTGATTGCAACGATCACTCGTTCTTTCTCTGAGCAGCGCTCGAATACCAGCTGATGATTCTGGATCACCACATTCTTATAAGCACCGTTACAAAGCGCATCACTTTCCTGACGTACACGGATCAGTTTCTTAATAAACTCCGTCAGTTCATTCGGCTTCGGCTCATCAAAACAAGGACGAAGCGCATAATCATTATCCGGTGCTTTCTCGCCCGGTTCTGCCCATTCACTTCCATAATACAGGCACGGAATTCCCGGCATACCCATGAGCAGTCCGTATGCCAGTGGAATATGCTTTTTATTGGTCAGGATACTTGCCAGTCTGGTAACATCATGATTATCCACGAATGTCATCAGATGCTTTCCTCTGTAAATACACCACTGGTCGCTTCCGAATTGACGATGCAGGGAATGTGCAATCTCGAACATGTTCATGCAGTTAAAGCTGGAATATAATCCCTTATAACACTCATAATTCGTACAGCTGTGAAGCATCTCATCATTGACAATGATATTATAATCTCCGAATAATACTTCACCAATCAACGCAAAGTCCGGTTTTAATTCCTGTGTATAAGAGCGGAGCCGTCTCATAAAATTATGATCCAGACTGTACGCTACATCCAGACGCAGACCATCGATATCGAATTCATCGATCCAGTATTTTACACATTCCATCAGGTAATCAACGACTGCCGGATTCTGAAGGTTTAATTTGACCAGTTCAAAATGACCTTCCCATCCTTCATACCAGAAACCGTCATCGTAACAGCTGTTTCCGTCAAAACTGATATGGAACCAGTCCTTGTATGGGGAATCCCATTTCTTCTCCTGCACATCCTTAAATGCCCAGAAGCCTCGTCCGACATGATTGAATACACCGTCCAGCACAATCTTTACATTATGTTTATGCAGATCTTCACAGACCTCTTTAAAATCTTCATTTGTACCGAGTCTGCAGTCGATCTTCTTAAAATCTCTTGTATCATATCCATGATTGTCCGATTCAAAGATCGGATTTAACAGAATTGAATCTACTCCTAATGTCTGAAGATACTCAGACCAGTCCATAAGTTTGCGGATGCGAGGAACACACACGCCGTCATTGTGCACCGGTGCCCCACAGAATCCGATTGGATAAATCTGATAAAAAATACTATTATAAGCCCACATTACTCATCTTTCCTTCCTATATGATTGTGTAAAATATTTTCACGTCTCATGAATACACAGAACCAGATAAACAGCAGAACACCTTTTACAATACTCGAAATCGTAATACTCCACCAGATTCCATTCAGACCAAGTGTGGTATGAACCAATATCAGCGCAAGTGGAATCCGAAGCGTTGTAAATACGATACTGATCACAGATGGCGGCACGGTCTTTCCATACCCCGAAAATGCACCTGCCGTTGTAATCTCAAGACTCATAAACAGCTGTGATACACCCAGTATACGAAGATAATCTACACCAAGAGGAATGACCTCTTTTTCCGTAATAAATATTTTAAATACCGGTGCCGGACAGACGATCAACAGACATGTGCAGAAAATCCCCCACACAAATACGACTTTCAGTGCACTGACATATCCCTGATAAATTCTCCGTTTTTTCCCTGCCCCGTGATTCTGCGATGTAAATGAGTTTACCGCTGCCGCAAACCCATCTGCAGTCATCCACGAAATCGACTCTATCTGCGATCCTACTTTCTGTACCGCTACCGCCGCATCACCATAACCGGCTACCAGACGAGCAATGACCATGGATATCCCTGTAAACAGCATACTCTGCACAGATGTTGGAAAACCAATCCTGACAATTGCCTTCATACTCTTCATATCCGGTTTCTTTCGATAACTGACATATCGGAAAAGCACTGTATCCTTAGCCGCAAATATCAGAAACATAAGCGTAACGATCATCTGTGCCACTACTGTTGCAATTGCTGCTCCTGTCACCCGAAGTGCAGGAAACACTCCAATCCCGAATATCAGAAGCGGATCCAGAATAATATTCACAACCAGTCCGGTCGTTGTTGCCAGGAATACCGGCCGGCTGTTACCTATTGCTGTAAATAACCCTGTAAATGTCTGATTCAAAAATGAAAACAAGACAAGACCACAAGTAATCTTCAGATAAGACACTGCATCCCGGATTACCTGTGCCTGATTCAAATGAAAGAAATGAATCAGCGGCCTTGCCCCTAATATACAGATAATTCCATATATAATCCCCAAAACCAGTGTAAGCTGCAGTGCATTTGATACATATTCTGCAGCTTTTTCTTTATCGTCTGCCCCAAGTGCATGCCCGACATTAACCTGTCCTCCCATCTTTGCAAGTACAGCAAGACCATTCGACAGCCACATATACATTCCGGCTGCCCCAACCGATGCTACTGCTGAACTTCCGATCCGGCCAATCCAAATCATATCAGTCATATTATATGCCATCTGAATCAGAGAGGTTGCCATGATCGGTATTGCCAGTCTGGTAAGGGATGATAATACAGGTCCGTTCACCAGATCAATTTTCTTTTGCATGATTTGCATTCCCCTTATTATTTCACGCTATACTCTTTTTAATACTTTCACGATCTCTCCCATATACATCGTATGATAATCCTTATTCGGATACCATTTTTCATCATTTTACCTTAACATCGAAACATTCTGGTTTCATATTCTGTGTATACTGGGTCTTACATACGAAGATCAGATCTGCCTCTTCTACCGCAGTTGTTCCATCTACCGCATATGGATGAAGACCTGCTTCTTTCCACTTGTCTTCTACGTCTTTTCCCGATACCGAACCACATACGTTTAATGCTTTTCTGTAATCTTCTGACAGGAAAGAAAGTCGTGTACATACCCCTGTCCTCATCAATGAATTTGCTTTTGGTATATCTCTGTGGGCGGATATATGCGGTTGCGATATTCTTTCCCCACATGATTCCGACACCGCCCCAGCTTGCTGTCATAGTGTTACTCTTTTTCTCATCTCCTGCTGTTACCAGCATCCATTCTTTGGAAATCTTTTTAAACGGGTTGAATTCCAGGCTTTCAATTGCTACTTCTTCAAATGCCATTTTCATATTCTCCTTATCGTCTTTTTTTTTCAGAATTACAGACAGTGAATATTCACTGCCTGCATTTTTACTATATTCTTTTATAATTATACTACTTACTAACACTTTGCTGGAAGTTTTGCTTCCTTTTTTTACAGGTACTACGCCGTCTCCGCTTAATGCTTCTCCTGCAAATGTCTGGAATACATCTGTAACCTTCTCACCATCTACAGATACTCCGCCCTGCTGTACGGCACGGCGTGCTTCTGACTTGGAAGCTGTCAGTCCTGATTTTACTAACATCGTCAGGATATCGATATTTCCATCTGCAAGGTCTTCTTCTGTCAGTTCTGTCTTTGGCATATCTGCTGCTGCACCTGTTGAGAATAATGCTTTTGCTGCCTCCTGTGCTTTCTGAGCTTCTTCTTCGCCGTGAACCAGTTTTGTGAGTTCGAATGCAAGAATCTCTTTGCTGTGTTAAGCTGTGCTCCTTCCCAGCTGTCCATCTTGTCGATCTCTTCTAACGGAAGGAATGTCAGCATACGGATACATTTTAATACATCTGCATCTGCGACATTTCTCCAGTACTGATAGAATTCGAATGGAGATGTCTTGTTCGGATCAAGCCATACAGCACCACTCTGTGTCTTACCCATCCTTTTTACCTTCTGAATTCAGAAGCAGTGTGATCGTCATAGCAGAAGCGTCTTTTCCGAGTTTACGACGGATCAGTTCTGTACCTGCAAGCATGTTGCTCCACTGGTCGTCCCCGCCAAACTCAAGGTTACATCCGTATTTCTGGTATAACTCATAGAAGTCATATGCCTGCATGATCATGTAGTTGAACTCAAGAAAGCTGAGTCCTTTTTCCATTCTCTGCTTGTAGCACTCTGCTGTCAGCATACGGTTAACGGAGAAATGTGCTCCGACTTCACGTAATACTTCGATGTAGTTCAGTCCCATCAGCCAGTCAGCGTTATTAACCATCAATGCTTTTCCATCTGAGAAATCGATAAATCGACTCATCTGTTTCTTAAAGCAGTCACAGTTGTGCTGGATTGTCTCCGGTGTCATCATCTGACGCATATCTGTTCTTCCGGATGGATCACCGATCATAGCTGTTCCTCCACCGATCAGTGCGATTGGTTTGTTTCCTGCTTCCTGTAGACGTTTCATCAGGCACAGTGCCATGAAATGTCCTACGTGAAGGCTGTCTGCTGTCGGGTCAAATCCGATGTAAAATGTAGCCTTTCCATTGTTGACCAAGTCTTTGATCCTGTCTTCGTCTGTTACCTGTGCGATCAGGCCTCTTGCAACGAGTTCTTCATAAATTCCCATTTTAAGATTCTCCTTTTATTTATCATAATTGATTGTTTACAGATTTCTTACACATAATAATACAAAAGTCCTTACCCAACATTACATTGGATAAGGACGATATTAACCGTGGTACCACCTTAATTCACTGATCACTTACGCTTTCAGCCTCATTCAGTCTGCGTGTTCACAGACCTTTGCACGATAACGTGTGCCTGACGTCACAGCCTACTTCCGGAAATACTTGTGAAATTAATATTCCACATTTTCATCCGTTTCGGTGTGCGGCTCCAAGATGTATTCGTTCTTCACTCTTTCATGCGCCTCTCATCAACCGGCAGCTTTCTGTATGGGTGTGTGGATCACTACTTCTTCTTTTCTAAGCCTTTGTGATATCTGTATATTATTTTTCTGTCTGTGTTAAAGACTAACTGATTTCGAGTATTTTGTCAATATGCTTTCGCTAATTATCTGCCAAAAAGCCGCATCAACTCTCCGGCAATAATTTCATTCCCACCTTCCGTCAGATGAATACCATCTGTCGTGATATTTTCATATCCGGCTCTTCCTGCTGCCGATATCATAAGATCCTGTAATTCCAGAAATTCCACATGATATCTTTCTGCAATTCTTTTCTCAATTGCTTCTGCCTGTCTGATTCCCGGAATCCAGTTCGCATACTTTCTTGGATAAGGAAAGATAAATGGTGCCATACAGATAATTCTTGCACGGGTTCTCTCCGTAAGTTCTCTTAGAACGGATTCATAGCCTGCTTCAAATTCCTGTTCTTCCAGACTTTTTCCTGTATTCATCATGACTCCGACATCATTACATCCGATCAGCAGGCTCACAATATCCGGCTGTCTTAAAATGCAGTCATGCTCTAACATACGCTTTACACCCTGGATTGTGAAACCGTCATGTCCACAATTCACAATGTCGTACTTTTTCCCTCCGCCGGTACTGTGATTCAGCTTTTTATCCACCATATCCACATAACCGTTCCCCAGTGGATTTCAGAAAAGCAGTGCTCTGCGTCTGTAATGCTGTCACCTAAAAATATAATTTTCTTCATTTTTCCTATCTATTTTCCGTATTCGATTACATACGTTAATGCAAATCCACGTATTCTATTATAGCTCCCGGCCATCCTTAATTACCATTTTAAGATCCAGATTCCCATCTAATAATACGATATTCGCTTTCTTTCCCGGTGCGATCGAACCATATGTATCTTCAATTCCAAGACTCTTAGCCGGATTGATCGTCGCACATGCTACAGCCGTCTCAAGCGGGATCTCCATCTTCTTAACTACCGTACGCATACAGTCTGCAAGGTTTGTAACAGATCCTGCAAGTGCTCCATCAGATACCAGTGTTGCATGATTACCGACTACTTTTACATCCAATCCACCAAGTGTATACTGTCCGTCCGGCATTCCGGTCGCACGCATACTGTCGCTGATCAGGATCATACGGTCTGCTCCCATCATCTTGAACGCTGCTCTCACCATCGATGGATGGATATGTACACCGTCACAGATAATCTCTGCCATTACATGTGCACTGTCGGACACTGCTCCTACAACACCCGGTTCACGGTGAGTGAATGCAGGCATCGCATTAAAGAGATGTACGGCATGATTTGCTCCGGCATCGAATGCTGCTTTCGCATGTGCATAATCCGCATTGGTATGTGCAAGCGAAATGTTCACTTTATCTTTCATTGCTTCTACAAATGCAACTGCGTCCTCGCTTTCTTCCGGCGCAAGTCCTACAAACTTCACAAGTCCTTCCGAAGCATCAAGGAATCTCTGACAAATGTCCGTATCACAAGGCATGATATTTCTTTCATCCTGCGCTCCTTTTTTCACCGGGCTGATGAACGGGCCTTCCATGTTCACGCCTACAAGATCCGCTCCCTTCGGATTCTGTTCTTTTTTGTATTCTGCTGCTGTTCTTAAGATATCTTCCAGTTCTTCTACCGGAAGTGTCATCGTTGCCGGTGCGATTGTTGTAACACCCACAGAAGCCTCATATTTTGCAATATTTTCAATAGCCTCTTTACTGTTATCACAGAAGTCATCTCCCATACACCCGTGGAAATGCAGATCGATCAATCCAGGAATTGCGTATCCCCCCTGTCCGTCAATGACTTCTTCCCCCAGCATATCCGGTACGTTTTCTGTCGTGTAAATGCTTTCGATCTTGTCATCGTGAACAACAATGCCGCCTGCTGTAAATTTTTTGTCTTCTGTATAGACAATTACATTTTTGATTATCATTTTATATATCCTCCATTTTATTTTTTCCCAACATACCTCTTAACATTCTAAAAACTCCTGTGCATCCCTTCTCCTTCTTCCAGTGCACGCAGTGTATTATCATGCAGAACTTCTTTTTCATATTTATCCTGTTCCAAATAGTAAGAATAGATAATATCAAGCATGACCAGAATCGGGAACTGCGGTGAGATTACATTCCCATGATTCAGGTGTCTGAGTGATGGAATCAGAACAACTTCTGTGCAGAACTGCTCGAAGCCACCCCGGTTGTTCGCCGTAAAAAGAATCGTTTTCGCACCTTTCCGATATGCTTCTTTCAGAAGAAACAAGACCTCTTCCTTGGATCCGCTGATACTGATTCCGAATACGAGGCTTCTTCTGTCCTGGAATACCGCCTGCATACGCATCATATCTCTTTCTACCAGCGAATCAATATCCACACCGATTCGCATAAAACGTAGTTCCATCTCTCTTGCCGCCAGACCGGAACTTCCGGTTCCGCACACGAACACACGCTCCGCCTGATTCAGATATCTGCTGATCCTTGCAATCTGCGCCTCATCCACCAGACTGTAAGTCTTATTCAGAAGTTCCTGATACGCATTCAGGATCATTCGCGTATTACCGGTAATGGATTCCTGCTTTTCTACAAATGTCTCTTCATACTGATAGATGAATTCTCTGTATCCGCGATATCCGCATTTCTTCGCAAATCTGGATAACGACGCTTCTGATACGAAGAGTCTCTCGGAAATGGATTTTGATGAAAAATCCACTTTCTTTCTGTTCTGTATAAAAAAATTCTGCGATATTCCGTTCCACTGTCGTAAATTTATCATAATTCGATTCTATGATCGGAACGACTGATTTTACATAATATTCCATATCTTACTATTCCTGCTTCTTTATTTTATAACTCCAGACTATGCATGTCTTCCCTGAAAATGATAGAATGCGCCTAACATACCGGCATTGTTCTGGTTTTTGGCAAATGCGATACTTGTATGCTCCCACATGCTGGACACCAGGTATTTTTCCACTGCTTTTTCAATCTTGTCCTTCAGGAATGCTTCCTGCGCCATGATTCCGCCGCCAAGTACGACAACTTCCGGATTCACTACATAGCAGATATTGGCAATACCTTTCCCAAGTACATCCGTCATCTCATCAATTGCACGGTTACAGATCTTATCACCTTTTTTTGCCTCTTCAAAAAATGTGATATCCGCTCCAATTTTCTGCCGGTTCTCCCTTCCATGCAGCAACCTTCTTCGTCAGAATACTGGCTGCTCCGAGTGTCTGGAAATCGCTGTCATCCATATGCATATATCCGACTTCACATGCGCTGTTACTGAATCCGTGGAACACCTCGCCATTCAGCGAAAATACAGCCGCCGATTCCGGTTCCGATCGTCAGCATCACAGCCGCCTTACTTCCTGCCGCCGCTCCTGCTTTGTACTCAGCAAGTCCCGCACAATTCACATCAATTTTTCCACTTCACATGGAATTCCGAATCGTTCTTCTACCGTCATTTTTGAATGCCGTTCCGATATAATTCGGGATCAGTGGTGCCGAATAGAAGATTTCCCCTTTCTCAATGTCAACCATACCGGCTGTAGAAATACACACACCTGCGTCTGCCTCTTCTTTTAATGCTTCTACGATACCGATGACTTTATCAAGGATCGCCGGTCCGCCTTTCTGCGCTTCTGTCTTCATTTCTTTCTTTAACAATACTTCTGCATCTTCGCTCACAATACCATATTTGATTGCTGTGCCGCCGATATCAATACTAATATATTTTTTGCATCTCTGCTTTGCCTCTTTCACTTTCCTTCATTATACTCGTTCAGCCAGAAAAGGGCAAACCGTTCTTTTATGGTTTGCCCTCGACTGTTTCTGATTAAACTCTTTACTTTAAATATTGCCTTTTTAAATGGTTTCCGGTTCCTGAACCTGAACCGCTGTTCTGTGTCCGTCACTCGGATAACAGATCAGGAAATCTCCATCTGTCAGGACTACGGAAGAATTCTTTTCCCCATCCATCGGAAGAAAATCATCTTTTTCCACAAAATCTTTTAATTCCATATTCTGAATGAAGTTCAGATCGATCTGTTCATTTCCATGGATCATTACATGGACGTCCAGATAATTTTTATGTGCTTCCCAGAAACGTTCTTCCGGTGTTGTTGTTGTATATTCTACGATATTGACAAACAGTCTGTCACCATCGATTTCATGACTTCCCTTTTCATAAGATGCAAGGTCGTGTGTCTTTGCATATTCAAAGCACTCTTTTACCTGTTCTTCTAAGAATGGGAATTCTGATAAATTATTGATATTTCCAAAAATCACGAAAATCGTCACTCCTTCTTAGTTTTTGTAAATGGTTGTGTTAGGAGCAGGTACGGAATTGTCTCCTTTTGCCTTTCTCCAGATGATACTTGCCGGGATACCAATTACCAGTGATACTACAATTGAGATGATTGAGTATGACCAGATTGATACGTGATCAGCAGGTACGAAGTATTTGATGTATACCATTACGCCTGATGCAACGATGAATGCACATACTGCACCAAATGTATTGGCAACCTTTGTAAATGCTCCAAGGATAAATGTTCCGATCAGGATACCAAGTACCAGTCCCATGAATCCATTGAACCATTCGTATGCAGATTTTACTCCGCCGTTAGCCAGTACCATAGCAACTACGATTGCGAAGATACCAACGATCAGAGATACATACTGTCCGATCTTTGTCTGTTTCTCAAAGCTTAATTCTTTCTTAGAAAGTCTTGCCTGGATATCCAGTGTCCAGCTTGATGCTACAGAGTTCAGACCTGTAGAAAGTGTAGACTGTGCTGCTGCATAAATAGCTGCTAACAGAAGTCCTGTTACACCAACCGGAAGCTCAAATGCGATGTAAGATGCGAAGATCTGGTCCTGAGCTGCTGCCGGTGGAAGTGTATTCTGCTGATAGAATACGTATAATCCTGTACCGATCAGGTAGAATACTGTTGCGATGAAGATTGATAATCCTCCGTTTGCAAGCATCATTTTGTTCAGTTTCTTTGTATCAGTTGTTGTTGTAAAACGCTGTACAATATCCTGGCTTGATACGTAAGATGCCATTGTATTGAATCCGGCACCAACGATCATGATGAATACGCTGTCTTTAAAAATGTTAGCATTGAAAATCGGCTGATCTACAGCAAGGAACTTATGCTCTGTTGTCAGTGCATGTGCGATTGCTCCAAATCCACCATCTAAGTGTGCTAACAGGAAGATCAGTGCAAATGTAACACCGATCAGAAGTACAGATCCCTGGATGAAGTCTGTCCAAAGTACGGATTTCAGACCTCCTGTGTATGAGTAAATAATAGCAATGATACCCATGATAATGATCAGTAAGTTTACGCTGATTCCAGTCAGACTTCCAAGTACCATACATGGAAGGTACATGATGATTGACATACGTCCGATCTGGTAAATGATGAACATTACAGCTCCAAGTACACGAAGTCCTTTGCTTCCGAATCTCAGTTCCAGATAATGATATGCTGTATCAATATCCAGTTTGCTGTAGATTGGCAGGAAGAATTTAATCGTGATCGGGATAGCTAACAGCATACCAAGCTGTGCGAACCACATGATCCATGTTCCTGCGTATGAGTTTCCTGCTAATGACAGGAATGAAATCGGACTTAACAGTGTTGCGAAAATTGATACGGAAGTTACCCACCACGGTACAGTTCCGTCTCCTTTAAAATACTCTTTTCCTTTCATTTCTTTCTTTGCGAAATGAAGGCCGGCGAACAGTACAGCCGCGAGATAAATTACTAAAATGACTAAATCTACTACGGTAAACCCTTGCATCGTCTCTCTCCTTACAGATATTTTTCTTTCACGTATTTTTTATATAATCTTACAGATATTTAGCTTTTGCGTCGCGAACCATCTTAGCTGCTTCTTCAACGATAGCCATGTCTTCTTCTACTAATGCTGGCAGTGGCTCTCTTACTCCGCCAAGTTCCAGACCTTCGTTGATCTTTAACATAGCTTTGATCACTGCGTACATATTTCCGTGTGCAGAGCACATCTTATAGATAATCTCATCACAAGCATACTGGATTTCTCTTGCTTCTTCCATCTTTCCGGCTCTTACATACTCGTCTAATTTCAGATATAATTCCGGCATAACTCCGTATGTACCACCGATTGCTCCTTCAGCTCCGATGACACGTCCACTCATGAACTGCTCATCTGGTCCGTTGAAGATGATGTAGTCAGGGCCTGCTGCCTGTTTGAACATCTGGATATCCTGTACCGGCATAGAAGAGTTCTTAACACCAATTACGTTAGGATTCTTTCTCATCTCTGCGAAAAGTCCCTGTGTAAGAGCTACTCCTGCAAGCTGTGGAATGTTGTAGATTACGAAGTCTGTGTTTGGTGCTGCTGCACTGATGTCATTCCAGTACTGAGCGATTGCATACTCTGGCAGGTGGAAGTAGATCGGTGGGATTGCTGCGATTGCATCAACTCCAAGGCTTTCTGCATGTCTTGCAAGCTCCTGGCTGTCTTTTGTGTTGTTGCATGCAACGTGCGCGATTACTGTAAGCTTTCCTTCTGCTGCTTTCATAACGTTCTCAAGGATGATCTTACGGTCTTCTACGCTCTGGTAGATACATTCTCCTGATGAACCGTTCACATATACACCTTTCACACCTTTTTCTACGAAGTACTTTGTCAGTGCCTGTACGCCTTCCGGACTTACATTGCCTTCGTTGTCATAACATGCATAGAATGCTGGGATTACGCCTTTGTACTTTTCAAGATTTCTCATGGTTTCTTTCTCCTTTTCTTTGCTTTTTATATAAATTTAATTTAATAAGTTCCTTGCGGAATTATCTTTCCATTTCTTCTACAAATGATTTTGTGATCAGCTGTGGTCTTGTGATAATAGACCCTACAACAACGCTGTATGCACCAAGCTCGATCACATGTTTTGCTTTTTCCGGTGTATTGATATTACCTTCTGCGATCACTCTGTGTTTTGCTTTTGCAACAATCTTTCTTAAGATTTCGAAATCATTTGCCTCGATCTTATCGCCTTTACTCTGCTCTGTGTAACCAACCATCGTAGTTCCGATAAAATCAAATCCGAGTTCATCGGCATGCAGTGCTTCTTCTACAGTAGAGCAGTCTGCCATAAATAACTGATCCGGATATTTTGCTTTTACTTCCTTAAAGAACTCATCCAGTGTCTTTCCGCCTGGTCTCTTAGAAATAGTAGCATCCATAGCGATGATCTCCGGTTTTACTTCCATCAGTTCTTCGATTTCTTTCATCGTTGGTGTAATGTAAATATCGCTGTCATCATAATCTCTCTTTACGATTCCGATGACCGGAAGGTCAACCTGTGACCGGATCTCCTTGATATCTTCTTTTGTATTTGCACGAATTCCACTAGCACCTCCCTGCTTTGCAGCCAGTGCCATTCTTCCCATAATGAATGAAGAATGTAATGGTTCATCCGGTAATGCCTGACATGATACAATTAATTTACCCTTCAGATTTTCAACTTTCCTGATTCATTTTTTTGGTTCCCTCCTTCGTTCTGCAATCAGTATAGTATTGTTCGATTTTGATTTTCCAAGTATCTTTGCAGTTCTTGAAACTTCTTTCATCCATTTTTCAATTCTTCTCTCTGATTTTTCCTAACTTTTTAAATCCGATTTTTTATGCAATATGCACAATCCCAGGTAGTTTCTTTCCAGTTTTGAAAGTAGTTTCAGTTCATGCTATTTTACTTGAAAATTCATTTATAATGTATATACTGATATTCAGAAACAAAAAAACAATAGAATAAGGAGAGATTTTATTATGGTAATTTATAAAGCAAAAGACTATCAGGATATGAGCCGTAAGGCCGCAAACATCATTTCTGCACAGATTATTATGAAGCCAAACTGTGTGCTTGGACTTGCAACCGGATCTTCACCGGTCGGTACATATAAACAGCTGATCGAATGGTATAAGAAAGGGGATCTTGATTTTTCCCAGGTTACAAGTATAAACCTCGATGAATACAAAGGACTCAGTCCTGAAAATGATCAGAGCTACAGATATTTCATGAATACCAATCTCTTTGATCATGTAAACATCGACAAAACCCGTACTTTCGTTCCGGACGGACTGGAAGCAGATTCCGAGAAAGCCTGCAACGATTATAATGCAGTCATCCGTAAGCAGGGCGGTGTAGACCTCCAGCTTCTCGGTCTTGGACACAACGGACATATCGGATTCAACGAACCAGGTGCCGCTTTTGAGAAAGAGACACACTGCGTAGATCTGACAGAAAGTACAATTGAAGCCAATAAGCGTTTCTTCGAATCTGAAGATGATGTTCCGAGACAGGCTTATACAATGGGAATCAAGAATATCATGCAGGCCAAGAAAATTCTGGTTGTTGTAAGTGGAGAAGATAAAGCGGATATCTTAAAAGAGGTCTTATACGGACCAATTACTCCGGAAGTTCCTGCTTCTATTCTTCAGTTACATAATGATGTTACGATTGTAGCTGATGAAGCAGCACTCAGTAAGATTGATATGTAATATGAATAAAAAATCCGTATGTGAATCAGACATTTTTGAGCATCCAGCTCATTGTCATTTCTCATACCGGGATTTTTTCTGTATTCGATTATGTTTGCGGCAGCCGGACTATTTTTGTGAAGCTGCTGCTTTTTTTCTTCCTGCAATGATCAGTATAGCGGATATCACTACAATCGTGCCTGCCAACAGCTGAGAGACCGGAAGTCCAACTTTTGGCAGCAACAGCTGATCGGTTCTAAGTCCTTCGATCCAGAGTCTGCCAAGACCATATCCCATGAGATAGATCAGGAAGACTTCCCCATCGAATTTCTTATGCTTGCGGTACAACAGCATGATGATCAGCACCATCAGACACCACAGGGATTCGTACAGGTAGGTCGGATGAACCTGAATATACATGACTCCTTTGACTGTCTCGGCATGATTCCACATCTTTGTTGTGATGTCCGAACTTCTTACCGCATCCACCGGAAGTCTCATAGCAAACAGTCCATTCGTATATTCCCCAAAGGCTTCTCTGTTGAAGAAGTTCCCCCATCTTCCGATCATCTGTCCGGTGATCAGACCAAATCCGCCGGTGTCAAATAACAGAAACGGTGATAATCCTTTTATTTTTGCAAATATAAATACTACAACAATTGCCGTGATCACACCGCCGTATATGGCAAGACCGCCCTCACGGATGTTAATGATACTCTTAATATCGTCTTTATACATATCCCAGGAGAAGATCACATAATATGCCCTTGCTCCGATAATTGAAAAGATAACTCCATATATTGCCAGATCATAATAATCTTCTACGTTCTGATGCGTACGCTTTGCTTCCATTACCGCCATCATAAGTCCCGCAAGTATTCCGATTCCTATAACGATTCCATAATATGCGATATCGAATCCAAAGACTGTGATATGATCGCCGACAGATTTTAAATGAATTCCCAGATTAGGGAAATCTATGGTTCTGTGCATTGAAACAGCCCCCCTCTTTTCATCCATCTATTCCTGATTATACATTAAACCGGAACAGCATGATATCTCCGTCTTTTACCACATAGTCTTTACCTTCCAGACGAATCAGACCTTTTTCTTTTGCTGCTGTGTGGCTTCCACACGCGATCAGATCATCGTAAGATACAACTTCTGCACGGATGAATCCACGCTCAAAGTCAGAGTGGATCTTCCCTGCTGCCTGTGGTGCCTTCGTTCCTTCTGTGATTGTCCATGCACGAACTTCCGGCTCACCTGCTGTCAGATAGCTGATCAGTCCAAGCAGCTTATAACTTGCTTTGATCAGTTTTTCCAGACCTGATTCCTCTAATCCAAGATCCTCCAGGAACATTTTCTTTTCATCATCATCCAGTTCTGAAATCTCTGCCTCAATCTCTGCACATACAACGAACACTTCGCTCTGCTCACCTTTTGCATATTCGCGGACAGCCTGTACACCTTCGTTATTGGCTGCATCATCCGCAAGATCATCTTCAGATACATTCGCCGCATAGATAACCGGTTTGTATGTCAGAAGATTATAGCTTTCCAGCCATGCCTGTTCTTCCTCGTCATCTGCTTCTTCGAATGTCTTTGCAAGCTTTCCATCTTCCAGATGCGCCTTGATCTTGTTCAGAAGTGCAAGCTCTTTTGCTGCGGATTTGTCATTTCTTGCAACTTTGGAAACTTTGGAAATTCTTCTTTCCAGGATCTCAAGGTCAGAAAAGATCAGCTCTAAGTTGATCGTCTCGATGTCACGAAGTGGGTTGATGCTTCCGTCTACGTGTACAATATTGCTGTTCTCGAAGCATCTTACTACGTGTACAATAGCATCTACTTCACGGATATTGGCAAGGAACTGGTTTCCAAGACCTTCTCCTTTGGAAGCTCCTTTGACAAGTCCGGCAATATCAACGAATTCAATTGCTGCCGGGATGATCTTCTTGGTATGATACATCTCTCCCAGTACATTTAATCTCTCATCCGGTACGGTTACGACTCCTACGTTCGGGTCAATGGTACAGAATGGATAGTTTGCTGATTCTGCGCCTGCCTTTGTAAGTGAGTTGAACAGTGTACTTTTTCCTACATTTGGTAATCCTACGATTCCTAATTTCATTTTTATTTCCTCCTATAAATTTCTTGATTTCAGCATACTTATTTTTGCAAGTGGACCATTTAGTGGGCCATTATTTTCTCTTTCCAAACCAATCTACAAATCTGGCTGAGTATAATCCCGTACTTTCCTGGGTTATTCCCTTGCCAAGTTCTTTGCCTTTTAAATCTTTTCCCATATTTCAGCTTCTCTCATAAGAAGCCCTAATACAGTAACTTGTATTATACCATAGCATCTTATCTTTGTGAATATTCATTTTTATCTCATCTCCTGTTTGTGATAGCTCTTTCCCTTCGTTTCTTTTGCAATAATTTTCCATTATTTTAGCCATCGCATCTTGTCTCCTTGCTCCCTATGTGTTTTTGTTCGCAATCATTATAATTGCAGCCCCGATACATCCAACGATGTTTGGAACGACTTCACAAGTGAAAATTATTCCAGGATTACCAGCTCCCATCTATCGTATATCTGGAATTGTTTTATCCCAACCCGTCCCTTGCAAGCTGCAAAGCAGCATATAACAAGACCATATGCTAAAACAAACAGGCTCCTTCTGTCCCAGAAATTAAACTCGTTTTCCACCATTTACCATCATATCTAACATATCATCCTCTTCGGGCGTACGGTCGGTTTTATTGCCAGTCCCTTTCCGGCGGTTTTAAAATAGCATTTTTATCCCTGACCTCTTTTAGCTGTGTGCCTGTCTGTCCCATGCCGATGCCACAGACTGCACGCACTTTATACAATTTTGCTGCCTCTTTATATCCTTTGATTCCTCCTGCCATAATCCAGCCGAGATAAATGATTTCACTGCCGGAAAGCACCTGTTTTTTCGCCTGCTGTAAACTATGTACCGGAAGATTCAATTCATTTCCCAGTAATTGTGCATACTCTGCTATGCTTCCGGTATTTGATGTATATATGATTGCTTTCATTCTTATCTGACCTCCCATAATATAAATGACGCAGTGCAAAACTGTAATATTACAATCTGCACTGCGTCTTAGCGTCTGGCTCTTATTTTACTGTTTCATTTCTTCTACAATTTTGTCCAGCATCTGTTCAAACTGACATTTCACTTTCGCCTTATCTGCTGCTCCATCATACACACTATAATAGATAAACATATTCGCATAAAATTTAACTGCATTCTCCTCTGGAGTTTTTTATTTCCATATTTTTGAACAGGTCCTTCACGTATTCTGCCGGTCCGGATACCAGATATTGCTGATATAAATTCTGCATCTCTTCACTGCGAAACTGCTCTATTGTGAGCATCTTCCGAAACGATGATGCAAAATCATCCTCTGTCCAGTATTCAAACATAGACTTGCTGTATTCCACAAAATCATCCAGTGATACTGTCTCATACTTTTCAGGCGTTTTCTCTTTATCCTCTTGTGGCATATCATATTCTGTTGCCTGTTCGCCATCCTGCTGCTCCATACGCCCCACAATACAGTCAAAAATATCTCTTTTGCTTTTGTAATGACGGTACAATGACCCCCTTTTGTCATATCAAGCTCTCCTGCTATCTGGCTGACTGAGACAGCCTCGTAACCCTCTCTGGCGAACAGATGCAGTGCCACAATTAATATTTCCTCTTTCCTATTACCCATGCACATTTCCTCCGAAATAAATAAACGACCGTTTACATCTTAATGGTAGTAAACGGTCGTTTATTTGTCAAGACTTTTCTTTTTGCTTATATTATCTCCTTTTTATAAATCAACAGCTCTGGATTTTCACCAGCTTTCTCATATGTACATACTAGAATAAAATCCATACTTGCCAGGATACCGAAACACCTGTCTCCTCCAAATTCAGACTCCAGTTGATTCCCCAGATATGTTTTCTGATCATCAAGGAATTTCACTTTTTGTCCATTAGGCAGAGTATATTCCAGATTCACATATTTCCCCACAAGTGCATTTAGTTTGTCTACCCTTGGAAGTCCGTCTATATGCAGATCATTAATTTCATTTATCAATTGCCTTTTTAAACTCTTCAAACTGCCCATTGTCACTAAGTTCATCATACCTTTTCCAGTAATCTAACTTTGGAAGCATTTCTTTCAGATAAGAACGTGCCTGTTCTTCGGTAAAGTTTTCATTTACCATATTCTTTACACATACATCAATCAATTCATCCATATCATTATATGTGTATGTTCCATCTGCATAGCACCATTTACAATACTCCTCATTTAATGTACCATCTTTATCACGTCCCAAGATAGAATCATCATCAATTGGCATTCCACAGCACTGACAGATCAGCCTTCTTGGTTCTCCCAAAAGCGTATTAATTGAAACATCAAATTCTTTTGATAAAAGCCTAAGTGTATCAGTATTTGGGACTGTGTCTCCATTTTCCCAACGTGATACTGCCTGTCTCGTCACCATAACTTTATTTGCCAGCTCGTCCTGTGACATTCCTCTTTCTGTTCTAAGTTTAAGAATTATCTTTTTTGTTTTATGCATTTGAATAAATCATCTATGATTTATCCATCTTTTATGATATAATGAACAGATAGGTAATATTTATTTTATGATTCGCATTCTTATTGCTTATGAATCGGAGGTAATTTATGTCAGCTAAAAAATGCGCGCTACTGTATCGGCGAATTATCGACCCTCTGTAATATACCCCAGAAGACTTTACGCTATTACGATGAGATCGGATTATTCACACCAGACTATCGAGACGACAGTACGCACTACCGTTATTATTCAAAATCACAGATCGTCAATCTGATGATCATTAAAACTTTAAAACAAATGGGCTTTCCATTAAAAAGATATCCGGCAGATCATATCTGAGAACGATGCTCAGTCCCTTGAGCGAATATCAATTCACATCTTGAGACGATGCGAGATGATATCATGAAGCGGATCGATCAGTACACCGAATGCAGCTATCTGCTCCAAAAGATTCAAAATGGAATTGATATTCTAGAAGCATCTTCTTCTCTTCCTTCCGAAGACCTTGCAATCTCTATTGAACATATTCCTAAGATCAGTTTAATGTATGACCGTTCTGAGATGGAAGGATATGATTACTCTGAGATGTCCTTAGACCGATGGATCTCCATTCTTCGGAAAGCAGAGCATTCCAAACATAAGATCATGGGACCTGTTTATGTGACATTTTATGAAGATAATATCATGAACAAGTTCCTCTCAGCAAACTCCATGGTCGAATTTGCAGTCCATATCGAGGATACTTCTTCTACCGATGATATTCGTGATTTCGGGGATTTTGATGCCGTAACCATGATCCATATCGGTAACTATGAGGATATCCCGACTTCTTATATCCAGATGATGAAATGGATCCGCCAGAATGGCTACACTGTTACAGGACCAGCAACAGAAGAATTCATCCTTTCCCCTCTGGATGTCAACGATGAAACTCGCAGGGTGACCAAGATCATTATCCCTGTCGAGAAAGAGAGTAAATAAATTAATATTTGTTATACAAAAATAAGAATGCACACCAAAAAGGCTGTAAAATTTTCTTTTGCTTACCCCAAAGAATTTACAGCCTTTTTGCCAGGTTTATTATTTATTAATACTATGAATGAGCTTTATAAGATCTAATATTCATACCAGAACTGTACAACTGTTGATAATGGTGGATCTTCCAGAACATCATAGAACTTGGATATGGAGGATCTGCTGGTACTTCAATTATCTTAAAAGAACGGACTTCGATCAGTACTTTATTTCCTTCCTGTTTTCTAATTCCAGCGATATATTCCATATAATCTCCGGCAAAACATGGTGTGTAAAGACGAACTTTTTTAACTTCTACACATCTTCCTGTATTTCCAAATGTTTTTGCCATCAAACGTTTTGCTGCATCTTCCATCAGTGTGATACTTCTGGCACCATTTACAACTCCACCACCGTAAAATACGTCACGGTCTGACATTCTATAACGAAAAGTGATTGTATCTTTCATCATTCTTTCTCCTTTCAATCTGTCTTATGTACTTTATTCATCTTCTGGAAAACTCATCCAGATGACGCCATGGATCAATAACTGCTCCATCTGGCTGTTCTCCACGTTGTAAGTGTTTCTTAACAACCAGTCTTACATTACCTTCTGTACATAATACAGGCTCATCAAACCATACCATATCTCCTGGTTTGTAGTCTTCTTTCCCAGCTCTGTATGCTGGTGTAGCCAGCTTAAATACTTCGATCCTGCAGTCTCTTGATGTATTTCCGATATGTGTTAAAGTAGCTTTGTACTCCATCATATCTCCTACGTACACATCCTGATAGATCTTTACATCTTCATATCCCAGACAGAGAGATTCATCTCCATCTACCAAGATCATTTCTTCTGTTTCAACATCTCCGATAAAGTCAAACTGACGTCCAACTGGTACGATTCCATCTGGATTATTTGCATCCGCTGTCGTCATATTGTAACTTAAATAAGATACTTTTCTCATGTTGCTCCTCCTTATGAAATAAAAGTAATTAAATTACGCCTTCTTCTTTTCAACTGTGCTTCTTCTTCTTCGGTTAATCCAAAGATCTCTCTGTTATGCTCTCCTAGAAGTGGGGAAGGCGTTTCTACAACTCCTGGAGTTTCTGACATCTTCGTAACACATCCCTGGAAATAAAGATCTCCTGCCGTAGGATGTTCGCAGTGAACCATCATCTCTCTTGCCTGTGTATGTGGATGTTCGATCGCTTCTTTTACATCTAATACCGGTCCACATGGAATTCCTGCTTCATCCATGATATATTCAATCTCTTTCTTTGTATGTTCCATACACCATCCACGGATCAGTTCCTTGCAGTTTCCGGCAGGTAATTCTTACACCTTAGATCATTGGTTTCGTATCTTGGATCACTAAGCAGCTCTT
>ENA-OQHD01000256-OQHD01000256.1-human-gut-metagenome-genome-assembly--contig:-NODE-256-length-21848-cov-20.099719_pt1 | contig 21848 bp, 25 predicted proteins | sample MGYA00242560_ERZ504711 | MGnify/ENA primary metagenome ERZ504711 (study PRJEB26092, sample SAMD00036198) | human gut metagenome | host: Homo sapiens | study: EMG produced TPA metagenomics assembly of...
TGCTTTGATAATTCTTCCTTGCAAGTGAACTCCTCATTCGTTTAATATCCTTATTATACCACAAAACTAGAAGCATTTCTGACCCAAAACAAGCACGGAGCACAATTCCCTTTGGACTCCTTGAAATTTTTTACTAACTTGCAGTATAATAATACTATCACTGCGGAGGTGGTGGAATGGCAGACACGCATGCTTCAGGCGCATGTGCTTTTTTCAAGCGTGAGGGTTCAACTCCCTTTCTCCGCATAGCAAAAATCCCACTGATATTCAGTGGGATTTTTGAATTATAGACCAGCTTCTCTCAAAGCATCTGAGAGACATGCAAAATCCGAAATAGACAGTGCCTCTCCCCGAATAGAAGGTTTTATAGCTGCATTTTCCAAAGCCTGATCAAGCTTGTTCTTAACTTCTTCAGACTTACCAAAATGACTTGTCAGATTATTCCAAAGCGTCTTGCGACGATGCAAAAAACTAGCCTTTGATACACGGAAAAAGAAATCTTCGTCTTTAACTTCGACTAAAGGTTGCTTACGGCGTGTCATCTTCAAAATAGCCGAGTCAACATTAGGTGCTGGCACAAAAACTGTACGAGGGACAGCGAATGCCACCTTGGCAGTCATATAATATTGCACAGCGATGGATAACGAACCATAGGCCTTTGTATTGGGCTCAGCAGAAATACGATCTGCAACTTCTTTTTGCATCATAACAACAAATTCTGAAAAAGGAATCTTACTCTCAATCAAATGCATTAAAATTGGTGTCGTAATATAGTATGGCAGGTTGGCTACAACCTTGATTGGTAGATCTGGATTTTCAAATTCTTTGACACGTGTCTGTAAATCTGCCTTGAGAACGTCTTCGTTAATCACTTTAACATTATCATGATCACGCAAAGTGTCTTCCAAAATCGGAACCAATCGCTCATCAATTTCAAATGCCATAACTTCCGAAGCATTTTCAGCCAAGAATTCAGTTAATGCTCCAATACCTGGCCCAATTTCGATAACATTGACATTTTTATTAATCTCTGCCGTATCAACAATCTTTTGTAAAATATTTGTATCTGTTAAGAAGTTCTGTCCAAAAGACTTCTTAAAGGTAAAACCGTGACGTTCAAGAACAGCCTTGGTCACACTATAATCTGCAATTCTCATTTATTCTCTTTTCTTATTTTTAATATCAGGATTCTTGTTGCTTTGATTCAAAATTAAATCAGATTCTTAATTATCTCGACTGCTAAAATAAACTATTTAGCAGCAACTTTAGCGACTTCTTAATTTCTAAGAGCACTAATAACCCTAGTATTTCGCCATGACCTCTTCAAGTTCTTCTAAAGTAATTCCAAACAATTCCAAACGTTTTAATAGCTGCTTTCCATTGCAATAACCAATACGAAGCGCTTCCCCCAAATATTCTCGACGTTTACGGCTATCCGATCCCATCAAAAGTCCTAACTTCATGAGATCTGATTTACTAATATCAAACTGATTATCATCATCGTAACTACCTAGAACTCCAGCCAGTGCCTTCTGAATATCTTCAAAATTTGCATGCTCGACTCCCAAGGAACGGCCTCTTGTCTTAGATTTTGGACTTGCTTCACCACGGTTCAAAAAAGCATGCTTTGCTGTCGGAACAGCTTCCATGATGATTTTCCGAATACGTTCTCCATTATAATCTGGATCTGTGAAAACAATCACTCCTCGTAATTCATTAAGCTTATCGATACGCTCTAAGTCATCCTCATTAATAGCAGAGCCTCTAGTCTCATAGGTATCCACCTCATAAAAACGTCTCAAATTTGCCGTATCATCCTTGCCTTCTACGACGATAACTTCTTGAATTTTTATTTTACTCATTCAGACCAAAAATCCTCATCGCATTGTCATAAGTAACTCTTGCAACCTCTTCACTTGTTAAACCACGAAGCTCGGCAATCTTATCCACCACGTAACGTGTATACCCTGTACGATTTTCACGACCACGTTTTGGCACAGGTGCTAGATACGGTGCATCTGTTTCAACTAAAATCTTATCTAAAGGTAAGTACTGAGCAGCTTCTTGAACATCCAAAGCCTTCTTAAAAGTTACAACACCTGAAAATGAAATCATCATACCGAGCTCAACAAATTTTTGAGCCATCTCCAGGGACCCTGAGTATGAGTGCATAATCCCACCACAAGGACCAACCCCAACTTCTTTAATAATCTCGTAAGTATCCTCTATTGCGTCACGTGTGTGTACAACGAAAGGCAAATTATATTCCTTTGACAAGGCTATTTGACGCTTAAAGACCTCAATCTGAACCTCCTTAGAATCTTCCATCCAATAATAGTCCAAACCAATCTCCCCAAGTGCCACTACGTTCGGATTTCCCAATTGTGACACAATCATATCCTCAATTTCCTGAGTATATGATCCTGCTTCTGTAGGATGCCATCCGATTGTACTATATAGCTGGTCGTATTGCTCTGACAGTGCTAAAGACTTCTTAATTGTCGCTTTATCAAAACCAACAATATTCATTTTAACAACACCAAGTTCAGCTGCAAAATCCACTTCTTCTTGTACTTTTCCTGCAAAATTATCTACATTAAGATGGGTATGTGTATCAAAAATTTTAATCATAGGTCTATTATAACAAAAAGGAGCGAGCTTAGCTCACTCATCTTTTCATTTTATTAAACAAAGAGTCGCATATATTCTATCTTTGTACAGCGATTCATTACAATATCCTGTCTATTAGACTGACGAAGAATAGTCTCTGCCTCTTCATTTTCAAGACCGATTTGACTCCAAAAAACTCTGTCCTTCGTTTCAAGAAAATCATAAGCAACATCTGGTAAATACTCACTGCGTCTAAAAACATCAACAATATCTACTGAAAACGGGATGTCCTTAAGATAAGCATAAACATGCTCTCCTAGAAGCTCCTGACCTTCTAGTTTAGGATTTACTGGTATGATACGATAACCAGCAGCTTGTAGGAAATGCGCAACTTGATAAGATGCTGCCTCCTTACGATGAGATAGACCAACGATTGCGATAGTCTTTGCTGATTTTAAATAAGATTCTATAACCTCAGCACTAGGGTTTTGAAATGAATAAGACATTTGACTCTCCTCATCGTTCAAAAAAAATAAACTCTCCCTAAATGGAATGGCCATGATTACTTAGCTAAGCTCAGAAACGATGGCTTTAATTTGTTCTTTTGTATGGACACCTGCAACTTGCTTAACAACCTCACCATCTTTTTTGAATAACAAAGTTGGGATAGACATAATTCCAAATTTTTGTGCTGTTTCTGGATTCTCATCAACATCAATCTTCACAATCTTTAGTTCATCTTCTGAAATTTCTTCAGAAAGTTGCTCAAGAATTGGTGCTTGCATCAAGCAAGGCCCACACCAAGTAGCCCAAAAATCAATCAAGACGAGTCCTTCAGCTGTTTCTTGTTCAAATGTAGTGTCTGTTACTACTTTTGTCATTTAATTATCCTCCTAGATATTATAAAACATTTGTAGACCTATTCTATATGATTCTAAAGGCCATTGCAAGAATTTGATACATACATAAGAATTTCTTATCAAATATTAGTCATTGCCTATCATGAACATCACTTGCCCATAGAATACCTTGAGAGTATAATAATAAATAAACTAAAAAAATAGAAGAGAGTAAATATGGATAAAGATGCAATGATTACCTATCTCATAGGTGAACTCAAAAAAGAAAATCTAGAATTACATGATTTGATTGTTCCAGAAGAGCTCGAAGAAAAGCAGAAACTCCTAAGAGCACTCTTTAATACTCGTAAACCAATGGCAGCATCAACACAATTCTTGACCATACAAGACCTTTACCTACAAGTTAGAAAAGGTGAACGAGGAATTGTACAACTCAACTCTCTCCAGTCTATTCCTCAAGATAAGAGAATCTATCTATGGAAAGGTGATATTACAAGACTAGAGATCGATGCAATAGTAAATGCAGCAAATAAGACCTTACTTGGATGTATGAAACCACTCCATAATTGTGTTGATAATGCTATTCATACATATGCAGGTGTCCAGTTACGTCAGGCTTGTTTTGAACTCATCTTAGAACAAGGATATGAAGAACCAGTAGGAATGGCTAAAATAACCCCAGCCTACAATCTCCCTTCTGCCTTTGTTATCCATACAGTTGGTCCAAAAATTGGAAACCAAGTAACAGCAATTGACGAAGATCTTTTGATTAAATCATATCTTTCAGTATTAGCACTAGCTGAAAAAAACAAGATAGAATCAATTGCTATACCATGTATATCAACTGGCGATTTCAATTTTCCAAAACAAAAAGCAGCAGAGATCGCAATCAAAACTGTAAAATCCTTTATTGATCACTCTGAAATTGTTAAAAAAGTTATTTTTAACGTCTTTGATGATGAAAATTTAAATATTTATCAAAAACTTCTTACAGAATTAAAAAAGAAAATCAAAATGATTTTCTTTTTTATTCTAAAGTTAATTGTTCTTTTGACAAAGCAAAGAATACAGGGAAATCATTTTTTAGATTAACAAAACTAACTTCTTTAGACAAAAAACTATGCTCTGAAACAGTTGTACAAACTAGAATACAATCTTGATTTACCATTCTATACAAAAAAGAAAGTTTAGAAAGTTTAACACTTTTAACAGAAATCTCTATAGAAACCTGATCTGCGAAAGTTGTTATAGCTTTGTATTCACATGAAATAGAAATAACAGGAGAAATAATACCCTCCTCTTCAATTTTTCATAAGGCCATACTAAATTCCTTAGAAAAAGTTCTGGCCTTTTCCATCCATTGAACATAATTTGAATGATGAGTAATTTCCATTCGATCTGTTTCATAATACTGGCCCTCGTGTTTACAAACAAACATAAGAACCTCTAAATAAATAACTTAAGAGATAAAATCTAAAATGTCTTCCTCAGAGAGCGAAGAGTCACAAACAACCTTCGCAGCTCCTTTTTCTGAGACAAACAATGCAGGTACAGTCGCAATACCATAGCGTTTACGTAAAGCCTGAATCTCTTCCAGTTCATCAGTATTTTCACTATTAATATAAAAAATATTAAATTCAGACTTACGTGCAACATTTGATAATTTAGGCTCAAAAAGCTGACAATACGGGCACGAAGGACGTCCAATAAACAAAATAAATTTTTCAGCTGAAGCAATGTTCTCCTTAGCCGAAGAGACAGAAATGGGCGTAAAAGCCGATGCAAAAATTGACATAATAATACCTCAAATAAAAAATATATTCATATAATACCTAAAAAATTAGTAATTAACAAGAAAACAAACCAAAAAAAGCTAGACAATGTCTAGCTTCAAAAAATTATACTCCGCCAGTAGGACTCGAACCTACGACATCATGATTAACAGTCATGCGCTACTACCAACTGAGCTATGGCGGATAAAGGCTAAGCGACTACCGTATCTAACAGGGGGCAACCCCCAACTACATCAGGCGTACTAGGGCTTAACTTCTGTGTTCGGCATGGGAACAGGTGTATCTCCTAGGCTATCGTCACTTAACTCTGAGTATTCTCAACTCAAAATTGAATATCTATACTGTATCAAGAAACCAAATCGTTGTCAATATATCTCAGTTACTTTCGTTGGATAAGTCCTCGAGCTATTAGTATTAGTCCGCTAAATGTGTCACCACACTTCCACTTCTAACCTATCAACCTGATCATCTCTCAGGGCTCTTACTGATATAAAATCATGGGAAATCTCATCTTGAGGTGGGCTTCACACTTAGATGCTTTCAGCGTTTATCCCTTCCCTACATAGCTACCCAGCGATGCTCTTGGCAGAACAACTGGTACACCAGCGGTAAGTCCACTCTGGTCCTCTCGTACTAGGAGCAGATCCTCTCAAATTTCCTACGCCCGCGACGGATAGGGACCGAACTGTCTCACGACGTTCTGAACCCAGCTCGCGTGCCGCTTTAATGGGCGAACAGCCCAACCCTTGGGACCGACTACAGCCCCAGGATGCGACGAGCCGACATCGAGGTGCCAAACCTCCCCGTCGATGTGAACTCTTGGGGGAGATAAGCCTGTTATCCCCAGGGTAGCTTTTATCCGTTGAGCGATGGCCCTTCCATACGGAACCACCGGATCACTAAGCCCGACTTTCGTCCCTGCTCGAGTTGTAGCTCTCGCAGTCAAGCTCCCTTATACCTTTACACTCTGCGAATGATTTCCAACCATTCTGAGGGAACCTTTGGGCGCCTCCGTTACCTTTTAGGAGGCGACCGCCCCAGTCAAACTGCCCGTCAGACACTGTCTCCGATAGGGATAACCTATCTGGGTTAGAGTAGCCATAACACAAGGGTAGTATCCCAACAACGCCTCACTCGAAACTGGCGTCCCGAGGTCATAGGCTCCTACCTATCCTGTACATGTGGTACAGATACTCAATATCAAACTGCAGTAAAGCTCCATGGGGTCTTTCCGTCCTGTCGCGGGTAACCTGCATCTTCACAGGTACTAAAATTTCACCGAGTCTCTCGTTGAGACAGTGCCCAAATCATTACGCCTTTCGTGCGGGTCGGAACTTACCCGACAAGGAATTTCGCTACCTTAGGACCGTTATAGTTACGGCCGCCGTTTACTGGGGCTTCAATTCATGCCTTCGCTTACGCTAAGCACTCCTCTTAACCTTCCAGCACCGGGCAGGCGTCACCCCCTATACATCATCTTACGATTTAGCAGAGAGCTGTGTTTTTGATAAACAGTTGCTTGGGCCTATTCACTGCGGCTGACCATCAGTCAGCGCCCCTTCTCCCGAAGTTACGGGGCCATTTTGCCGAGTTCCTTAACGAGAGTTCTCTCGCTCACCTGAGGCTACTCGCCTCGACTACCTGTGTCGGTTTGCGGTACGGGTAGAGTATAATTAACGCTAGAAGCTTTTCTCGGCAGTGTGACATCACTAACTTCGCTACTAAACTTCGCTCCCCATCACAGCTCAATGTTAAAGATATAAGCATTTGACTCATATCACACCTCACTGCTTGGCCAGACACTTCCAATCGTCTGGTTTAGTTAGCCTACTGCGTCCCTCCATCACTATATACTCTAGTACAGGAATATCAACCTGTTGTCCATCGGATACACCTTTCGGTCTCTCCTTAGGTCCCGACTAACCCAGGGCGGACGAGCCTTCCCCTGGAAACCTTAGTCTTACGGTGGACAGGATTCTCACCTGTCTTTCGCTACTCATACCGGCATTCTCACTTCTATGCGCTCCAGCACTCCTCACGGTACACCTTCTTCGCACATAGAACGCTCTCCTACCATACCTATAAAGGTATCCACAGCTTCGGTAATATGTTTTAGCCCCGGTACATTTTCGGCGCAGGGTCACTCGACTAGTGAGCTATTACGCACTCTTTGAATGAATAGCTGCTTCTAAGCTAACATCCTAGTTGTCTGTGCAACCCCACATCCTTTTCCACTTAACATATATTTTGGGACCTTAGCTGGTGGTCTGGGCTGTTTCCCTTTCGACTACGGATCTTAGCACTCGCAGTCTGACTGCCGATTATATCTCATTGGCATTCGGAGTTTATCTGAGATTGGTAATCCGGGATGGACCCCTCACCCAAACAGTGCTCTACCTCCAAGAGACTTAACATCGACGCTAGCCCTAAAGCTATTTCGGAGAGAACCAGCTATCTCCAAGTTCGTTTGGAATTTCTCCGCTACCCACAAGTCATCCAAGCACTTTTCAACGTGCCCTGGTTCGGTCCTCCAGTGAGTTTTACCTCACCTTCAACCTGCTCATGGGTAGGTCACATGGTTTCGGGTCTACGACATGATACTAATGCGCCCTATTAAGACTCGGTTTCCCTACGGCTCCGTCTCTTCAACTTAACCTCGCATCATATCGTAACTCGCCGGTTCATTCTACAAAAGGCACGCTCTCACCCATTAACGGGCTCGAACTTGTTGTAGGCACACGGTTTCAGGTTCTATTTCACTCCCCTCCCGGGGTGCTTTTCACCTTTCCCTCACGGTACTGGTTCACTATCGGTCACTAGAGAGTATTTAGGGTTGGGAGATGGTCCTCCCAGATTCCGACGAGATTTCTCGTGTCTCGCCGTACTCAGGATACTGCTAGGTATAAAGACTATTTCGAATACGAGGCTATTACTCTCTTTGGCCTACCTTCCCAGGTAGTTCTTCTATAATCTTTAAGTCCACGTTGCAGTCCTACAACCCCGAAGAGTAAACTCTTCGGTTTGCCCTCTTGCCGTTTCGCTCGCCGCTACTAAGGCAATCGCTTTTGCTTTCTCTTCCTACAGCTACTTAGATGTTTCAGTTCACTGCGTCTTCCTCTACATTACCTTAACAGTAATGAGTGACAGGCATTACCTGCCGGGTTCCCCCATTCGGACATCTCTGGATCATTGCTCACTTACAGCTCCCCAAAGCATTTCGTCGTTAGTCACGTCCTTCATCGGCTTCTAGTGCCAAGGCATCCACCGTGCGCCCTTATTAACTTAACCTTATTTTTGGCCTTTCGACCTAACTCATTAAATATTCACAGCGTTTCGGTTTATTTTCTTGTTACTATCTATATGTAATTACTTACATATGGAATTTGATATAGATATTCAATTTTCAATGGACAATACTTGAATCTTTCGATTCAATGGAGCCTAGCGGGATCGAACCGCTGACCTCCTGCGTGCAAAGCAGGCGCTCTCCCAGCTGAGCTAAGGCCCCACAAGACCTCTCAAAACTAAATAAGAAACTCAAGTACATTCCGTTTTTCCTTAGAAAGGAGGTGATCCAGCCGCACCTTCCGATACGGCTACCTTGTTACGACTTCACCCCAATCATCTGTCCCACCTTAGGCGGCTGGCTCCAAAAGGTTACCTCACCGACTTCGGGTGTTACAAACTCTCGTGGTGTGACGGGCGGTGTGTACAAGGCCCGGGAACGTATTCACCGCGGCGTGCTGATCCGCGATTACTAGCGATTCCGACTTCATGTAGGCGAGTTGCAGCCTACAATCCGAACTGAGATTGGCTTTAAGAGATTAGCTCGCCGTCACCGACTCGCAACTCGTTGTACCAACCATTGTAGCACGTGTGTAGCCCAGGTCATAAGGGGCATGATGATTTGACGTCATCCCCACCTTCCTCCGGTTTATTACCGGCAGTCTCGCTAGAGTGCCCAACTGAATGATGGCAACTAACAATAGGGGTTGCGCTCGTTGCGGGACTTAACCCAACATCTCACGACACGAGCTGACGACAACCATGCACCACCTGTCACCGATGTACCGAAGTAACTTTCTATCTCTAGAAATAGCATCGGGATGTCAAGACCTGGTAAGGTTCTTCGCGTTGCTTCGAATTAAACCACATGCTCCACCGCTTGTGCGGGCCCCCGTCAATTCCTTTGAGTTTCAACCTTGCGGTCGTACTCCCCAGGCGGAGTGCTTAATGCGTTAGCTGCGGCACTGAATCCCGGAAAGGATCCAACACCTAGCACTCATCGTTTACGGCGTGGACTACCAGGGTATCTAATCCTGTTCGCTCCCCACGCTTTCGAGCCTCAGCGTCAGTTACAGACCAGAGAGCCGCTTTCGCCACCGGTGTTCCTCCATATATCTACGCATTTCACCGCTACACATGGAATTCCACTCTCCCCTTCTGCACTCAAGTTTGACAGTTTCCAAAGCGAACTATGGTTGAGCCACAGCCTTTAACTTCAGACTTATCAAACCGCCTGCGCTCGCTTTACGCCCAATAAATCCGGACAACGCTCGGGACCTACGTATTACCGCGGCTGCTGGCACGTAGTTAGCCGTCCCTTTCTGGTAAGCTACCGTCACAGTGTGAACTTTCCACTCTCACACCCGTTCTTGACTTACAACAGAGCTTTACGATCCGAAAACCTTCTTCACTCACGCGGCGTTGCTCGGTCAGGGTTGCCCCCATTGCCGAAGATTCCCTACTGCTGCCTCCCGTAGGAGTCTGGGCCGTGTCTCAGTCCCAGTGTGGCCGATCACCCTCTCAGGTCGGCTATGTATCGTCGCCTAGGTGAGCCATTACCTCACCTACTAGCTAATACAACGCAGGTCCATCTTGTAGTGGAGCAATTGCCCCTTTCAAATAAATGACATGTGTCATCCATTGTTATGCGGTATTAGCTATCGTTTCCAATAGTTATCCCCCGCTACAAGGCAGGTTACCTACGCGTTACTCACCCGTTCGCAACTCATCCAAGAAGAGCAAGCTCCTCTCTTCAGCGTTCTACTTGCATGTATTAGGCACGCCGCCAGCGTTCGTCCTGAGCCAGGATCAAACTCTCATTAAAAACTTTAATAATTGTTCGAGCGTTAACTCATTACCGTCGTCTGACGATTTATTCTTGTAAATTGACAGGTTATAATTTCTTCTATAACCCTGCACTTGGTTTCTTATTCAGTTCTCAAAGGTCTTTTGTCTCTCTTAAGACAACTTCTATATTCTAGCAAATCTAGAATACCTTGTCAACACATTTTTGAACGGTTTTTTACTTCTCGTGTCTGCTGTCTCTCGCGAAACAGCTTATTTATAATATCACTCTGACCTGTCTTGTCAATAACCTTTTTTAAAGCTTTTTTCAAACCTTTTTGTACTGGACAATTTCCTTAAGACTTTATTAGTCTATCAAGTTTGCGAACTAATGTCAATACTTATTTTCTATGCCAGAGTAAACGTAAAAAGAAGATCGCAAGTATCTCCATTTTTTACATTTTTTATAGAGCTGCGCGCATGCGTGCTTGCGAATTTTCGACATTTCTTATTGAACGTGGTAAGAAAGCACGGATGTCATCTTCCTTATAACCCACTTGCAATCTCTTATCATCAATTAAGATTGGACTCTTCAAGATTCTTGGGTTTTCTTGAATCAAATCAATCACCTCACTGACACTGAGCTCGTCGATATCACAATTTAGAGCTTTAGCATAGCGATTTTTTGATGAAACAATACTCTCAACACCATTCTCTGTTTTTGATAGGATGTTTAAGATTTCTTCTTTTGTAAGTGGTTCTTTACCAAGATTTTGTTCTTTATAAGGAAGTTGATGCTTGTTCAACCATGTTTTTGCTTTTTTACAACTTGTACAACTTGAAATTGTATAAATCTTAATCATGTTAATTCTCTCTTTCTGTCACATGATACTATTATCTTATCACCTTCTTTGATTTATTAAATCGGTCTAGCGACCTATTTTGAATCTGGGGTGTATTCGCTTTTTTAACTTGTATTGCTCATATTTTCTTCTTAATTCAAATCAAAAAGAAAAGAACCTTTTGGGCTCTTTGACACTTATTCTTCGATTTCAATGGTTGAATCAAGATCTAGAATGAGTTCATCAGACGTGTCTTCAACTTGTGTATCTTCAACAACATCGTCCTCATCTAGCTCAATCAGACCGTAGTGTACGCGTACTTTATGATCGATTTCTGCAAAAATCTCAGGGTGATCTGCTAAATACTTTTTAGCATTTTCAGATCCTTGACCAATTTTCTCCCCATTATATGAGAACCAAGCTCCGGCTTTCTGAATAATGCCTATATCACTTGCAATTTTTACAAGTTCACCGGTTTGTGAAATTCCTTCGCCATACATAATTTCAACAAAAGCTTCTTTAAATGGTGGAGCAACTTTGTTTTTAACAACCTTAATCTTGGTTTCCTTACCAACATTTTGGTCCTTTTTGTCACCGGTTCCTTTAATTTGTGTATTACCACGTACATCAAGACGTACTGATGCATAGAATTTTAAAGCACGTCCACCTGGGGTAGTCTCTGGGTTACCAAACATGATACCAACTTTTTCACGCAACTGGTTAATAAAGATAGCAATCGTTTTTGTTTTATTAATAGATGCAGAAAGTTTACGCATGGCTTGACTCATCATACGCGCTTGAAGTCCTACATGACTGTCACCAATATCTCCATCAATTTCTGCACGTGGTACCAAGGCCGCAACTGAGTCAACAACAACTAAATCCACTGCACCAGAGTCAATCAGCTTACCTGCAATTTCGAGACCTTGCTCACCAGAATCAGGCTGCGACAAAAGAAGCTCATCGATATTAACACCTAGAGCTGCTGCATACGCAGGGTCAAGAGCATGCTCGGCATCGATAAAAGCTGCGATGCCACCTTCTTTTTGAGTCTGAGCAACTGCATGAAGGGCAACAGTTGTTTTACCTGATGATTCTGGTCCGTAAATTTCAATAATACGACCTTTAGGGTAACCACCCGCACCAAGAGCAATATCCAAAGCTAGTGAGCCTGAGCTCATAACCTGAACTTTTTGCTCTGCACGCTCACCAAGACGCATAACTGCACCCTTACCAAAATCTTTTTCAATGTTTTTTAATGCATCGTCGAGTGCTTTGCGACGCTCATCACCAAACTTCTTTGTGATTTCTTCTGTTTTCTTTGTTTTCTTAGCCACTTAATTTCCTCTTCTTTCTGTGTTAAATGACAAACTTAGATTGAGTTGTCCTCTTGTAATAAAGCTTGGCGAACTAGGTTAAAGGCATAGAGTGTACTGATATATCTAACATCAGATCGACTTCTTCCACCTATAACAACCTTAATTGACCGCACTTGGTTTCTATCGGCAATACCAATAAAGACTGTACCTGCTTGATGCCCTTCCAAAGCATCTGGTCCTGCTACTCCAGTAAGCGCAATTCCGTAATCACTATCTGTCTTAACTCGGGCACCCTCAGCCATTTTTTCTGCTGTAAAATGACTAACAACACCATGCTCTTCTAATTTAGATAAGGGAATATCCAACATTTTAGCTTTTTCTTTCATGCTATAGGTGACAAAACCACCCTTGAATACTTGTGAAGCTCCAGGAAAATCAGCAACACTAGCTTGAAATAAGCCAGCTGTTAAACTTTCAGCTGCAGTAATAGTTTTGCCATATTTCTTAAGCAAATAGAATACTTCATAAGCTAAGCTATTTGATTCTCCATATCCATAGATGAGATCAGACAAGCTTTTTCCATCTAGAGTTTTAGTAGAACGAATTTGTTCTTCTAAAACATCTAGTTTTCGATCCGCTTCTTCTTGCGACGATGCCTTTGTTGATAAGCGAAGGGTCACTTCTCCCACTTTAGCATAGGGCGCAATGGTTGGGTCTGTTTGGTTAACAATGAGATCTTTAATAATAGTCACCAATTGACTTTCTCCAACACCAAAAAATCCTTAGGACTCTAGAATAAAGCGTAGTATGATTCTCTGTAAGAGCTGGAATAAGCTCTTGGTTCACCATAGGTTTGAGTTCACTTGGCGGACCAGGCAAGACAACATAGGTCACTCCTTCAACGGTAATAATTCCTCCAACTGCCAGGCCTGTGAGATTTTGCAAGGGGACAGCCCCCTCAACAATTTGCGCTTGGCGTTCATTATTAGGCGTTCGTGTATGTTTAGGACGAGTAGCAAAGAAACTATCCAGTTTTTTACTTGCCTCCTCATCAAAAATGAGTTCTTTGCCTAAAAACTTAGCCAATGTTTGTTTGGTTAAGTCATCCTCAGTAGGGCCAAGTCCTCCACAGAGTATGACTAAATCGCTACGTTTACTAGACTGGTCTAAGACTGAAAGTAGACGGTTTTCATTGTCTCCTACCGCTGTGTGAAAATACACGTCAATTCCTAATTCAGCTAGTTTTTCAGATAAAAATTGGGCATTGGTATTGGTGATTTGCCCTGTAAGAATTTCAGTTCCTACTGCAATCAATTCAGCTTTCATTGGTTCACCTATATTACTATTCGTAAAATAATCTCAGAAACATGTTTGTTTATAAACTAACACGTTTCTTCCGTCTTGTCAATCAAATCTACTCATTATTTGAAGCCGCAATCATTTTCATGATCATTCACAAATCCAGCTGCTTGTAAAAACGAGTACATGGTAGTCGGTCCTAAAAATTTGAACCCTCTCTTTTTTAGATCTTTTGCAATTTGTTTAGAAAGGTCAGTTAATGATGGAACATCTTTATATGTGGGAACATTATTTATCAAGGGTTTTCCGTCAAAAAAATGCCAAAAATAATGAGACAGGGAGCCAAATTCATCTTGGAGTTTAAGCACTTGTTTGGCATTATTTACGGTTGCTTCTAACTTAAGTGTGTGACGGATGACATCCGGATTTTGAAGCGCTTCTTCCAGTTCACTTAGGCTAAACTGGGCAACTCGACTAATATCATAGTTATGAAAAACACGATTAAAAGCCTGGCGTTTTTTTAAAACCGTTAGCCAGGAAAGCCCTGACTGATAACTTTCTAAGCAAAGAAGCTCAAAAAGTTTTTCATCGTCACCAATAGGCTTTCCCCACTCCTTATCATGATAATCACAATAAAGTTTATTATCTGTTGGAACCCAACGACATCGATTGACCATTGCTACTCACTTCATCAACATTTTAAGAGCGGACTTAATATATTGCTCTGCCGTTTCATTGGTATCCTCAAAGAAGGCTTTCACTTTCTTAAGCTCTGTGGATTTGTACCCAAGAGCAAGCAAAGCTTCCATAGCTTCATCCAACTGTTGATTTCCTGCAGTCTGATTTGCCGTAGTATTGGTCGTTTCTGCTGGTAACTCTGCAAATTTTCCTGCCAGATCAAGAACCATTTGTTGAGCAGTCTTTTTACCAATCTTTGGAAATTTCATCAGGTATTTGATGTCACTATTATCAATAGCAGCAACAAGTCCCTGATTATCATCCACAGCCACTATGGCTAGAGCAGTCGTCGGACCTATCCCAGAAACAGAAATCAACTTAAGAAAAACTTCTTTCTCATCTTCAGTATGAAAACCAAAAAGTAGGTGGGCATCATCTCTAATAACTTGATGAAGATACACTTGGATAGTCTGATTCATTTGATCAGAAAAGCTGTAGGGATTAGCCACAGTGACAATATATCCTAGACCATTTGTTTCTATGACAATGTGTTTGGCTGTGATTTTTACTAGGGTGCCCTTGATATAATCATACATAGCTTGCGAGTTCCTTTCTTTTTAAATGTTACATGATGGTTATATAGTTTTTAAACCTACAAAACTTACCTTGTTTTTTACTAATCTCAATCACTGCTGTACTATTGTAACAAAAAATCCACTCGAAAGTGGATTCTGTTTGCTCCTTTTTTTTAAGAATGGCTACTCATCTTTAAAGTATCGGTAATCATCTTCAATCCCAAGAGAACATATGTTGAAATACCTAAGGTGAAGGCAATGCTAGAAACATTTACTAAGGTATTCTCCAAACTTGGTCGACCTAACCAAGCCAAAATATAGAAAATCAAACTAATCGCTAAAAATGTTAAGCCAACAAGTAAAAAGTTTTTATAAGTTTTTGTTAGGTGTCTCATCACTCTATCTCCTAACTTAAAGATCAGACCATCATCCTACAATGATATGCTAAAACATTAGAAAATTCCGTATCTTCACCACGATTATAAAACTAACATCTCTATTCGTAAAGCAAGACGAAAAAAGTTTTAATACTTTCCTAAATCACGTAGGCTGGTATGGTTTTCTTGAATACGACGGAACATTTTTTCCATATCAGACTTGGTAAAGTTGACAAGTACTGGACGGCCGTGAGGACAATTATAGGGATTTTTACACTGTGCAAGCTGTACTAGAAGGTCACGCGCAGAGTAATCATCAAGAGCATGATTGGCCTTTATTGAACGTTTACAACTCATCATGATGGCTAACTCAGCACGATAGGTCTTGACGGATACTTCGTTCGTCAAAAGAAGCATATCACACATCTCATAGACTGCAGATTCGATTTCTTCTTCCTTCATCCAGATAGGGTGCTCTCGAAGAATGAAGGTATTATTCCCATAAGGCTCCAAATAGATGCAAACTTGGTTAAGAAGAGGCATTTTTTCTTGTAAACTAATGTAATCTGAACCTGAAAATTCAAAAAGATAGGGAACCAAAAGTTGTTGTAAACTACTATCAACCACACCTATCTTTTCGCGATAGTACTCATACTTGACACGTTCTTGGGCAGCATGCTGGTCAATGATGTAAAGGCCACCTTGTCCTTGGGCAAAGAGGTAGGTTCCATGCATTTGACCAAAGAACTCCAATTCAGGAAAGGTTGATGTTTCCTCATTGGTCAGATTTTCAAGCATGCGCTTCAATTTCGATTTATTTTTATAGTCAAGTTTTCCGTGTTCGCTATCACTATCATCTGCTGAACGTTTTGCCTGTTTAACAGTAGGTTGCTGTTTGTTTGCTACCAATGAAACTGAAGACTCTAACTTTGATACAAGAGGTTTGATATCCTCTTGAACTGTCTCTGGCGTGACAAAGAAATCATTACGGCTACTGTCATAGTAAAGATTGGTTTGTTTGAGTGGGAGACTCGTCTGAACTGACCTAGTTGCACCTCTAGTACTTGACTTTGCTAGATTTTCAAGGGCATCAGGAATCAAATCCTGCTCTCTAAGGCTTTGAGCAATGGCAGATTTGATAAGGGCCATGAGCTCCTTTTCTTTAGAGATACGTACTTCTTGCTTTGTTGGGTGAACATTGACATCTGCCAAATAAGGATCAATCTGAATATCAATAACTGCAATTGGGAAGCGTCCCACCATAAGTTTAGAACCATAACCATCAAAAATAGCACGGTTAAGGAGGAAGGTTTTTTATATAGCGTCCGTTAATGAGAATCGTGATGTAGTTACGGTTAGCACGCGTTAATTCAGGGAGACTGACATAACCAGAAACTTCAAAATCAAGGTCGGAATTTGAAATTTCTACCATTTTTTTTCGCTGTTGTTAAGCCATAAATCCCTGCAATAGCTTGGCGAAGGTCTCCAGTACCTGATGTCTGTGTCAACTGACGACCGTCATTAAGCAAGGTGAAGGCTACTTCGGGGTGGGCTAAACTCAAACGGTTGACAACATCGACAATATGAGCCAACTCAGCCTGTAAACTCTTCATATACTTGAGACGAGCTGGGGTGTTATAAAACAAGTTTTCAACTGTAATCTTTGTTCCCACTGGGGTTGAAATAGGATCTTGACTCTCAATTTCTCCACCTTTAGCAACAAGTTTGGTCCCATAGACTTCTCCATCCGCTGCTGTCACAATGGTAAGGTGACTAATAGAAGCTATAGAGGGTAGGGCTTCACCTCGAAAACCAAGTGTTCGAATACGAAAGAGATCTCCTTGATTTTTGATTTTACTCGTTGCATGACGGCGCAAACTCATAGCTACATCAGCTTGAGCCATTCCTTCGCCATTGTCTGTGATTTGAATTTTTGAGAGGCCTGATTCTTCAACTTCAATAGTAATCTGGGTGCTGCCTGCATCAATAGCATTTTCCACCAGCTCTTTAACTACACTAGCTGGTCGCTCTACGACCTCACCAGCAGCAATCTGATTGGCTAGAACTTCAGGCAATTCGATAATTTTTGGCATAATTAGTTTTTCTCCCTTCTAAAAGGTTGATAGATCACTGGCGCTGACTTGTTACTTATGCTGACTATAAAGCCACAACTCACACACAACTGTTAGCCAAGATAAGGCTGTAGCAATAACAATCATATCTCCATGACGAAGGTTGAACCAAATGAGTCCAGAAAAAATCAATAGATAAATCACTTGAAAAATCCATTGATAGGTTCTAGGAGAGCTTGTCGAATCCAGAAACTGCTTCACAAAGAGATAAAGTAAGAGCAAATTCAGTGTTAGTGCTTTTTCAAAAGGTGTAAAAAAGCTCAAAATCAGGCTAAAAGCAAGAAAAATTCCTGCTATCCATTTCATTATCGATTTCATGTGATTACCTCGTCAGTGCGTTTTCATTAAGTATAGGGGTTTTCTAGAATATTTTCAACCACTTAAACACCATATAGGACCACATAGACAAGTGCTATTGCTGTGGACTAGTAAATAGTGTTTAATGAAGATGTGAAAGGGAGGAGGCCTCCTCAATCAAAAATAAGAAAGTATAGTTATAAAAATAAAAATTTAGACTGACTCGGCATTTCAAGAAGAAACGTTGCAGGTTCAAGCACCTAGACGGACACCAAAGATTCAACAAGTCGTCGAGTTTGTCGAATCTTTGGATGACAACCACCGACTCAAGGGAAAAGAGGATGGCGAGACTTATCTCATCGAGCCTAATGCTATTTCCAGAATTTACATCGAAAATCGTCAAGTTCTAGCTGAAACTACTCAAGGAGAGACTATCACTTAGGCCTACGTCTCTATCAAGTTTTAGAAATATTGCCGTCCTACTTCATCAAAATCTCACAGTCAGAGATTGTCAACCTCAAAGAAATTGAACGCTTCAACATCACCCCTAACGGACTCGTAGAAATTCACCTAAAAACAAGGAAACTACCTACTCATCACGCCGTTACCTCAAAGCAATAAAGAAGAAACTACAATGCAAAAAACAACTCTTTAAATCAGGCACAAATGGCATCCTTCTCGGACTTGCCGTATCCATGGTCATGTTTCTTATCTTGGCGCCAAGCTACATGCCTCTAAATCCCCACTCAGCGGTTGGACAATGGATGACCTCTCATCAGATTCATGGATCTATTATCTTAGCCTATTGCCTCATCACTTGGTTTGCTATCGGTATCCTCTTTGAAGTCGCTAACTATATTTTCCGTAAGGCTGAGTGGAGTTTACTTCGTGCAACCCTCACTCACTATGCTTTGACCTGTCTTGGTTTCATTCCACTAGCTACCCTCAGCGGATGGCTCCCTCTACGTTTGACTTTCTACTTGGAGCTAGTCATTGAATTCAGCCTTATCTATCTGCTCGTTTGGGCCTTCTCTTATTGGAAAATGAAAAAGGATATTGAACAACTCAATCAAGAATTGAAACACCTATAAAAGACAAGAAGCCTGTCAATCGACAAGCTTCTTTTATAGTTTCTGTTTTAAATCTGCTACAGCCATCATGACTTGCATCGGTGTCATGTTGTAAATGTCCAAATCACGCAACTCTTGAAGAACCGGATTTTCAGTAAAGTCATCAAAGAGAGAGATTTGCTCGTTGACATGCGTTTCAATGGCAGGCTTTTCTTGAGACGATACCTTTTCCTGAGGTTGGATTACAACTGTCTCTCCTTCTAATTGTGTCAATATGGTGTCAGCACGGTTCAATAAATCTGTTGGTAAACCTGCAATTTTAGCTACATGAATACCATAAGATTTATCGGCTGGACCATCGACAATTTTGTGGAGGAAAGTCACTTCGCCATCCTTTTCAAGTGTCGCAACATGGACGTTGACAAGGTGTGTCAAACTGTTTGACAGCGCAGTCAACTCATGATAATGGGTAGCAAACATGGTCTTAGCCCCAACCTTGTCATGAATAAACTCAATAATAGACTGGGCCAAAGCCATACCATCATAAGTGGCTGTCCCACGCCCCAACTCATCAAAAATAATCAAGGAATTAGGTGTCGCTCGCTTAATGGCCTGATTAGCCTCCATCATCTCAACCATGAAGGTCGACTGACCTGAAATCAGGTCATCTGCAGCACCTATACGTGTATAGATGGCGTCAAAAACAGGTAAATCAACACTATCTGCTGGTACGTAAGCCCCCATTTGAGCCATAACTACTGACAAGGCTAACTGCCGCATATAGGTAGATTTACCACTCATATTTGGTCCTGTGATGAGCTGAATATTGGTCTGACTGTCAAAGGTAATCGTATTTGGAATATATTCCTGAACGCCCATAACCTTCTCAACCACCGCATGACGGCCCCTATCAATAGCGATACGATGATCATCATTAAAAACAGGACGAACATAATGATTTGTCTCCGCTGTAACAGCCAAACTCTGAAGCACATCGACTGTTGCAATGGCCTTAGCCAAAGACTGCAAACGGTCGATATAGCGTTCAACCTGCTCACGGACACGCATGAAAATATCATACTCTAGGGTTGACGATTTTTCACGTGCTTCTAGCATTTCACCTTCAATCTTAGCCAACTCAGCAGTTCCAAAACGCTCCGAATTTTTCAGTGTCGCCTTACGGAAGAAATGGTCAGGAACCAAACTAAGGTTAGAGTTGGTCACATGGAAGTAATAACCATCTTTACGGTTATAATCAATTTTTAGTGTTGTAATACCAGACGCTTCGCGTTCTTTTGCTTCGATATCCGCAATCCATGACGTCCCCTCGCTCATCACTTTGCGATACTTGTCCAAGGTCTCATCAAAACCATCACGAATAATACCACCTTCTGTAATTGTTGCTGGAGCATCAGGATCAATAGCCGAACGAATCAAACTCTCTAATTCTGGCAAAGCATCTAACTCTTGTAAAAGACCTGACAAGGCATCGTCATTAAAGGACTCCAAGATTGCCTTAATGACCGGAACCTGAGCTAAGGTATGACCTAGCTGAATTAAATCTTTAGGATTAGCCTTGCCAAAGGAAACACGACTGGCCAGACGCTCAATATCGTAAACACCTTTTAGACTCTCGGTCAAGTCACTACGCTCAAAGAAATTGTCCAAGAAAACTTGGATAATATTCTGACGTTCTATGATGCTGGCTTGATTCACTAAAGGACGATCAATCCAAGTTCGCAAGAGACGCATTCCCATGGCTGTCTTGGTTTTATCCAAGAGCCAGAAAAGAGAACCGTGTTTCTTGCCCGTTCTAGCATTTTCCAGTAAATCCAAGCTTGACTTGGTCGCATAGGACATCTGCAAGTAATCCTTTATCTCATAGTGCTGAGCTTTTTGTAAATGACTGAGCTCACGCATCTGAGTGCGATGAACATACTGGAGAAGTTTACTTGCCACACTGCTTTCCAAATCTGTCAAGCTATTACCAATCAAGTGAACATCATCGTAACCTTCTGTTTCCTTGGAGAGAAGTAGGTTAAGTTGGTTCACTAAAACTTGTTCGTCAGTTTCAAGTAGATCATATCCAACCACTACTTCACGTGCCTTAAGGTTCTGAATTTCACTACAAACTGAACTAAAATCATCCAACTCTGTCGCAAAAAAATTCACCCGTTGACACATCCATATAGGAAAGACCAAAACGACTTCCAACCTTGTCAATGGCCACCAAGAAATTGTTGGCACTATCAGGTTTAGAGCTGTCAACCACTGTACCTGGTGTGATAACCTGAACAACCTCACGCTTTACCACACCGACAGCCTGCTTAGGATCCTCCATCTGCTCAGCAATGGCTACCTTGTAGCCCATCTCAACCAAAACATCAATGTATGCTTGAGCTGAATGATAAGGCACACCTGCCATAGGAATGGGATTATCTGCATTCTTATTACGGCTAGTTAGGCTAATTTCCAAAATCTGGGCAGCCTTAACAGCATCATCGTAAAATAATCGTAAAAATCCCCCATCCGAAACAGCAAAAAAGCATCTGGATAATTTTTCTTGATATCCAAATACTGCTGCATTCCTGGAGATATTTTTTCCTTAGCCATGTCTTAACTCCTCGTTAATCCTTTCTTCGATAGACTTGGTCACATATTGAATCAAGTCACTGGCATCTTGCATCTTTTGACGGTAATCCTGAACAATGGGCAAATTTTCCAACTCATGCTGAATTAAATCTGCCATCTCACCAGCCTCCTCATAGGCACGTTGTTTCTCGATCTTTTGAAAAAGGAACCGCTTCTTGTTGATAGGCCTTCATCTGTCCAGCCAGATCGCTGATCTGAGGAATCTGTCCAATAGATTCCTCAGCCTCTTGAAAACGCAAGAACCGCCTCATGGTGTTTGAGGAGGTCAATTAAC
>ENA-OQHD01000257-OQHD01000257.1-human-gut-metagenome-genome-assembly--contig:-NODE-257-length-21824-cov-4.604876_pt1 | contig 21824 bp, 25 predicted proteins | sample MGYA00242560_ERZ504711 | MGnify/ENA primary metagenome ERZ504711 (study PRJEB26092, sample SAMD00036198) | human gut metagenome | host: Homo sapiens | study: EMG produced TPA metagenomics assembly of...
AACACATTTTACTCATTTCATGATATACTTAAATCAGTTTTTACACGGATACAAGGAGAAGCAGATTATGTAAAAAACTCAGAATCTTATGGGGAATTTTAAAACGTACACGGGCAGATCATATTCTTTTAGGTTTTATCCTCTTCCTTCTGGCCGATGCCGCCGTTATCCGGCTTGTCGAACCGGATATCCACCGCTATGGTGATGCGCTGTGGTATTGTTACGCCGTCATCTCTACCGCCGGATTTGGAGACATTGTTACCGTCACACTGATTGGAAAGATCTGTTCCGTCCTGCTCACGATTTACACTATTTTTGTCGTTGCGATCGTCACAGGTGTTGTCGTAAACTTCTACACACAACTGGTTGAAATGCAGCAAAAAGAAACACTTTCTATGTTCATGGATAAGCTGGAACATCTCCCGGAACTTTCAAAAGAAGAACTGGAACATATCTCGCAGAAAGTCCGCAAATTCCGTTAAAAAAGTACCCGCTGTCAATATGTATTCCTGTTTGCATCATCGAAATACATACTGATAACGGGTATTTTCACTATACTTCTTTTCCCATCATTCTTCACACATTTACTTACCCACTGCTGCTGCAAATAAATATCCATATAAATATTTTCACCGGAAAAACACAGGAACAAAAGCATGGTCACCGCCAGCGGCTTCTTCATGATACCGCCCAGAAGTGTCGATGTTACAATCGCCGCCGCAAATACAACATGACTGTCCCCCATGCTGTCCGAAGAACAGCATCGCAAGTCCGTATCCCAGACATACTCCCGCAAAAAGTAACCGGGAAAAAATTCGTCCTCCTTTTAATCCAAACTGGATACAGAGATTTGTCAATATGATTTTCCAGAAATGCTATACCGATCAATGCTATCGCCATATAACCGGCATACTCTTTCATAAGGACACCCATCTGCTCTTCTCCCGAAAACATCACTGCCGGTATCAACATTCCGATCACACCCAGACATACCCCCAGCCAGAATTTCTTTTACGACACCCGGAATTTTTCCGGCAATGATTCCGGTTACCGTATGTGTCGTCTCATAAAAATATGCAAGTACACATCCACAGAACATATACACAAGCATCATCACATAATCGATTCTCTGTACCGCAACTGCATCAAATGACGGAAAACCGGACATTCCTCCGCCCAGCAAAGCGGAAAGTCCCGCATAGCTTCCGGTTCCGGCTGCAAGTGCAATTCCATATATGAAGATCTTAGATCCTCGGCCCGGATCTGCCAGCTGCATATCCGTATCCTCCTCCACCTCAAAGATTCCAAATAACGGTGCATGAAATAACACACTAAGGGAAACGGCTGCACCGATCTGTGAATATTCCTTTGTATTCTGTTTTGCAAATTTCAGATTCTCTCCTGCCCAATAACATAATCCTACGACAATCCCGGTAAGTCCTGCCTCAGGACCTACACTGCTTCCGATCAGAAGCGGCAACAGTGCTGCGATCATCATGACCAGCATATTTTTATATTCATATCTTTTTCTTTCTTTACTTTCCCATGACCGTTTCCATATCTTCCGGATAATCCCCGTATAACTTTCGAAATATCCCGTATAATGGCTCCGCCCACAGTACACACGAGCACTGTATAATATGGAATATGGATTCTTTCCGGTATCCACTCCCATATCATTTCTGTTCCTGATGCCATGATCTTCAGCAATGCCCATACCAAAGCTCCCGCCGCAGTTCCAATGACCGCACAGAATGCCCATAATTCCAATTGGTTTTTTATTTTAATCTTCTGTATATTCTTTTCCATAATCCACTCTTATCCGGTTCTTTTTATCTCTTCTGCTCCTTCTCGTCTCTTACCTGCGGGATCAGTGATGCCGCAAGTTTTCCCTTGCCGCGGTGCTTCAGATATAGAATTCCGATGATTGAGAACACCACCGCTCCGATAAAATTCACCATCAGATCCTTCATCGTATCCACGATTCCGATATCCAAATATCCACCCAGATTCCACTTTTTCGCCATTGATCACCACTGACTGGATGTCCACATGCACCGGAACATTTGCACCTGTCGGGTTAAGTTTCACAGAGTTGATCGATGGAAGGATCCAGTCTTTCTGCATATCCAGTCCGAAGAACCAGTCCATCGAAAATTCGAAGAACTCCCACAATACACCGACTGTCATTGAAAAACAAAATGCAAAAAATGCCACGAAATACGGAGACATCTTAATTGAGAACCGGTCACTTCTGTTAAACAGGTCAATCAGTGCAAATCCAATTGCCGCCATAAGAAAACCGTTTGTCGTATGTAAAATGGTATCCCACACAGGAATCTTTACATAAAATGCGTTAATCTCTCCCAGTATTTCTGCCGAAAAGATAAAGATCAGAATCACCGTCTCCAGTCCTACCGGAATCGTTACCCCCAGTGTCTGATCTAATATAGCAGGTACCATGAACAAAAACAGAGTCAGAATTCCCAGAAACATATTGTGGTAATTTCCCAGGAAAAACTGTCTGACTACCGACAGTATAACGAAAACCGTCAGCACCATCTGAATTTTTGTCCTTTCCTTTTTCAAATTCACTCCTTTTAGATTCATAACTTTTCTCCATCTCTTTTCTTAATTTTTTTCCGTATTTCTACGTTTACTGATATCATATCATATTTTTTGCTGTCAAGCCTAAAAAATGTCCTTAAACAAGAATTTATACATCCGGCAACAGCCGGCATCACGATTCCTGCCTAAGGACTTTTTTTGATTTTTTAATTATCTTAAGGTTTCTCCTACAAATTCATTTTATTCAAATGACTGTTCTGTACGGTTGATGATCTCATCCTGTAACGGTTTGCTTAAGTTACGGAAGAAGTCACTGTATCCGGCAACACGGACGATCAGATCTCTGTAATCATCCGGATGTTTCTGTGCTTCGATCAGTGTCTGTCTGTCGATGACATTGAACTGAATGTGATGTCCGTCCATTGCAAAGTAGCTGCGGATCAGGCTGGACATATTCTCAAGACCTTTTTCTCCGGCTACAACATCCGGTGTAAACTTCTGGTTCAGAAGTGTTCCTGCTGTTGCAAGGTGGTCCATCTTAGAGCATGACTTGATAACAGCTGTAGGTCCGTTTGTATCAGCAGACTTCTCTGGAGAGATACCTTCCGATACAGGTACATTCGCTTTTCTTCCGTTTGCAGTTGCTCCGATCACTTCTCCGAAGTATACGTGACATGTAGTAGGAAGCATATCTACTCCGTATTTTCCGCCTCTCATGGTCGGGCGTCCTGTGATCAGGTCATGATACAGATTAAATACATCCTGCATAACAGAATCTGCATAATCATCATCGTTACCATACTTCGGTGTCTTGTCATGTACCATACGGAAGATTGCATCATAACCTTCGAAGTTATGATCCATAGCTTCAAGCAGCTCTTCCATTGTGAAATTCTTCTTATCGAATACATTATACTTAACAGATGTGATACAGTCGGTAACTGTTCCGATACCTACACCCTGGATATAGTTTGTATTGTATCTTGCTCCACCTGCATTGTAATCTTTTGCATTGCTGATGCAGTCATTTGTTACCACTGACAGACAAGGTGCCGGCATATTCTCTGCATATAATTTCTCGATCACATTGTTTCCGCGAATCTTAATATCAATAAAATGTTTCAGCTGTTTCTGGAATGCATCCCATAATTCATCATAAGACTTGAAATCTTTTGCTTCACCGGTCTTAAGGCCGAGCTGTTTTCCGGATTCCTTGTCAAATCCATTATAAAGTGTCAGCTGGAATACTTTTGGAATATTCAGGTATCCTGTCAGGATGTATGCTTCACTTCCCCATGCTCCTGTCTCAACACATCCTGAAGATCCGCCGCGGCGTGCATCTTCCAGTGATTTTCCTGCATTGATAAGCTCCATGGTCTGTGCTTCTGTATTGTAGAACGCAGGCTGTCCCCATCCCTTTCTTGAGATCTCGCATGCTCTCTTCAGGAAACGTGCAGGGGTCTTCTTACTGATCGTTACGTTAGAGTTTGGCTGAACCAACTTCATCTCGTCCATACAGTCAAGGATCAGGTAGCTGACTGCATTGACACCATCACGTCCGTCCGGTGTAACTCCTCCGGTATTGATATTTGCAAAGTCTGTGTATGTGGCACTTTCTTTTAATGTGATACCTACTTTAACCGGTGCAGGCTGATTGTAGAATTTCACCCATAAGCACTCTAACAGTTCTTTTGCTCTCTCATCATCCAGAATTCCTGCTTCTGTATCTGCTTCATAATATTTGATCAGATGCTGGTCAAGACGTCCCGGGCTGAATGCATCCCATGGGTTCAGTTCTGTTGTAACTGCCAGATGTGTGAACCAGTATAACTGGATTGCCTGCCAGTATGTCTGTGGTGCATGTGCCGGTACAACCTCCAGGTTGGCTGCAATCTGTTTTAATTCTTCTTTACGTACCGGATCAGCCTCTTTTTCTGCCAGCTCTAGTGCTAATTCATGATATCTCTCACCAAGAATAATCACTGCATCGCAGGAAATATCCATGGCTTTTAACTCTTCCATTTTATCCAGAGCATCCGGATCATTCATAAAATCAAGAGCATCCATTGTCTTTTTGATCTTCTCTTTGTAGTCCAGATATCCTGTTGTAAATACCTGTTCTCCACCACATGTATGTCCCGGTCCTCTCTGCTCCATAAATTCTGTGAACATACCTGCTGCGTAACAGTCGTTCCATTCCGGAGTCATGGAAGCCAGAAGTCTCTCTCTCATAGTTCTTCCCTTCCAGAACGGAATGATCTCTTCTGCCTGGAGTTTTCTGTCTTCTTCTGTTGTGTGGAAGGATACCAGATCACGCTCACTCATAACTGTCATATCCTCAACGCTGTGACAGCAAAGTTCCGGGAATGTCGGAGATGCCTGTGGATCTTTCCCTTCTCTCCTACGATCAGCTCACCGTCTCCAAGGTAAAGTGTCTTCCTTTGGAAAAATACTCCTTTTAACACCATAGCTCTCATAACCGGGATAGAATATTTTCCGTCACTTTTCTCTGTCAAAAATCTGTTTCGATCTTTGCTCTTTCCAGATCGATGTGTACCGGTGTTGTAACACTCAGTTCTCTTAACTTCTGGATTCTTTCGTTCATGCCTCATTTTTTCAGCCATTGTTTTAACCTCCTATCTTTGTGTTAGAAAAACCTGCTTCCTGGAAGAGTTTCACAAACCCCTCCATCTCTTCTTTTGTCGGTGCATTCAAGTCATTACCTTTATATTCCATATCCAGCTTCGGATATTTACTGCTTCCCGTATTATGATATGGCAGCAAATTAACCTGTGCCGGATGAATATCGTGTTCTTTCAGGAAACGGATCGTCTCTTTCATATTCTCTTCGTTTCCATTTACTTCCTTAACAGTAGGGATGCGGATGTATATCCTTGCTCCTGCATCTGAAAGTTTTACAAGATTATCTAAGATCAGTTTATTGTCTACTCCGATATATTGCTTATGTAATTCCGGATCCATTACCTTTACATCATATAAAAATGTATCGACATATGGAAGGATTGCTTCGAACTTCTCATACGGAACATATCCGCATGTATCAATTGTAAGCGATACTTCTTCTTTCTTCAAAGCTTTTGCGATCGCAAGTACATAATCTGTAGACATAGTCATCACTTCACCACCGGAAAGTGTAACTCCACCGCCGGACTGTTCATAGAACATCAGATCTTTCATCAGTTCCTTTACAAGTGATTTTTACCGGATATTCCTGGCCAACGATCTCCCGGATTCCCTGTGTACAGAAATTCTCACAATTTTCCGCAGAGCTTACAAAGTTTTTTATCCAGCTTCGGTCTTCCGTCTTCCATGGTAACCGCGCCGTTCGGACAGACTTTTGCGCATACGCCGCAACCGGTACATTTCTCCGCATCATACTGAATTTCCTGCTCGAAGCGCTGTGTCTCAGGATTATGGCACCACACACACTTTAACGGACATCCCTTAAAAAATACGGTCGTACGGATTCCGTCCCCGTCATGAATAGAATACTTCTGGATATTGGTTATCAGATCCATGATATTCTCCTTTCCTCTTATTATACTTGTTATTTTCACATTTTTTACCCGTTTTAGACCAACGTTTGTACTTTAGTCTAATCATAACAAAAAATGATAAAGTTTGTCAATCCTTTGACAAACTTTATCTCATTAATTACCATCTGAAATGGATTCTGTCTATTCTTCATTCTCCTGAGTATTCAGATAATTTCTTTCCACCAGCTCCCATATCTCATCACGTCCCTGTTTCGTCACTGATGAGAACGGGATGACAATTGTTCCCGGTAACACTCCCAGACCTTCTTTTACAATCTTGATCTGTTTGTCTTTCTGGCTGCGTTTGATCTTATCGAGTTTTGTTGCAATGATCACCGGATGGAATCCCTGTGACACGATCCACTCATACATCATCTTGTCGTTACCGGATGGTTTATGACGGATATCGATCAGAAGGAATACTACTTTCAACTGCTTCGACCCGTGCAGATAACGTTCGATCAGCTGTCCCCATTTGATCTTCTCCTGTTCGGATACCTTCGCATATCCGTAACCCGGCAGGTCGACCAGATATAATGCCTCATTAATATTATAGAAGTTGATCGTCTGTGTCTTTCCCGGTGTTGCAGATATTCTTGCGTATGATTTGCGGTTCATAAGCGCATTGATCAGGGATGACTTTCCTACGTTGGATTTTCCTGCAAATGCAATCTCCGGAAGTGTATTCTCCGGAAGTTTGCTGGTGATTCCACATACGGTTTCCAGATTAATATTTCTGATTATCATATATTTCTCCTTTGATCCATCTCCTGACCCGTGCCAGAAGATCTGACTATACAAGTGCTTCTTTCAGCACCTCATTCATGTGTGTTACAAATTTAATTTCCAGTCCCTTTGTAATCTCTGTTGAAATTTCCTCAACATCTCTTTCATTTTTTGCCGGGACAAGTACGGTCTTCATTCCTGCATTTTTTGCAGCCAGAAGCTTTTCTTTCAGCCCTCCGATCGGGAGTACACGTCCGCGCAGTGTAATCTCTCCTGTCATAGCGAGGTCTGCCCGTACTTTTCTTCCTGTCACCGCAGACATGATTGCAGTTGCCATTGTAATACCGGCAGATGGTCCGTCTTTTGGAACGGCTCCCTCCGGAATATGGATATGTATATCATGTTTCTTAAAAAATTCCATCTGTAATATCGTGCTCTTTGCTTACGGAACGGATATAACTGATACCGGTTCTCGCGGACTCTTTCATGACATCGCCAAGCTGTCCGGTCAGCAGGATTTCTCCTTCTCCCGGCATCATATTCACTTCGATCTGGAGTGTATCACCGCCGACACTGGTCCATGCGAGTCCACGCACAATACCAACTTCATCTTCTTCATTTGCCATCTGATAACTGTAAAGTTCCTTACCCAGATAGTGTTCCATATTCCGCTCTGTCACATGAATGGATTTCTTCTTTTTCTCAAGGATCTCCATTGCTGATTTACGGCAGATATCACCGATCTTACGTTCCAACTGTCTGACCCCTGCTTCTTTTGTGTAATTTCTTGCCATCTTCCAAATCGCATTTTTACTGATGGTCAGCTGATCTGCTTTCAGTCCATGCTTTTCGATCTGCTTTGGAATCAGATGTTCCTGCGCAATATGCAGTTTTTCATTTTCTGTATAACTGGTAACCTCAATGACTTCCATACGGTCAAGAAGCGGCCTTGGAATGGTCTGCAGGCTGTTTGCCGTTGTGATAAATAACACTTCCGACAGATCCATCGGCACTTCCAGATAATGGTCTACGAACTTATTATTCTGTTCGCCATCCAGAACCTCCAGAAGTGCTGAGAATGTATCTCCTTTATAGTCATTGCTGACTTTATCTATCTCATCCAACAGCATCAGTGGATTCTTGACTCCTGCCTGTTTCATTCCATTTGCGATTCTTCCCGGCATTGCTCCTACATAAGTCTTTCTGTGCCCCCGGATTTCCGCTTCGTCACGGACACCTCCAAGCGAAATTCTCACATACGGCTTCTTCAACGCCCTGGAAAGAGATTTCGCAATCGAAGTTTTACCGGTTCCCGGAGGACCCACAAGACAGATGATCGGTGCTTCGCCTTTTTTCGTAAGCGCCCGTACTGCAAGATATTCAAGTACTCGTTCTTTTACTTTCTCCAGACCGTAATGATCTTCATCCAGTACCTGTCTTGCAAATGCAATATCTTTATGCTCTTTGCAAGTTTTATCCCATGGCATTTCAAGCATTGTTTCGATATAGGTCCGGATAACGCCTGTTTCCGCCGGGGAATTCATGGAATTGCGGAATCTTTTGATTTCTTTGTTCAGCTTTTCTTTTACTTCTTTCGAAGCTTTCAATGCATCTGCCGCCTGCTGGAATTCATCCGCATCCGACATGGTATTGTCATCACCAAGTTCCTCACGGATTACTTTCAGTTCTTCCCGTAGGATGTATTCCCTCTGATTCTTGTCCACACGTTCTTTCACCTTACTTTGGATCTCTTCTTTTACTTTCTGTGCCTGTATCTCATTCACAATCTTATATAGCAGAAGTTCATACCGTCTCATAACGTTCGTCTCTTCCAGCAGTTCCTGCGCATCTTCGAATGAAAACGGCATATTTGCAGCAATCACATCTGTCAGGTATTTCAGATCATGAATGGATTCCACCTGCATGCCAAGTTCTTTTGAAAGCTTTGGGTTCTTTAACAGATATTCTTTGAAGACATCCTGTAATCCACGGATCATTGCTTCCCGGTTCATTGGATCGTCTTCTTCCCGCTCTCCGGATACTACTTCATCATCCGGCAGTTCTACTACCGTTGCCTGGAGATATGGTGTCTCACTATCCATTCTTACAAGACTTGCTCTTACTTCTCCGGATACAAGTACACGGCTCATTTTTTTTGGTAATTTTACTACCTGCCTTATGGTAACAACACAGCCAACCAGATAGACATCTTCTGCTCCCGGCTCTTCTATTTCCAGATCCTTCTGAGCGCTGACGAATAACTTCTGGCCGTTTTTTACCGCCTCTTCAATCGCCTGCAGTGATTTTTCCCTGCTTACATCAAAATGTCTGACCTCTTCCGGCAGTATCGTAAGTCCTCTTAAGGCAACCATAGGCAGACTATAGGTTTCTCCTGTCATATATTCACACTCCTGTTCACCGACTGGATTATCTTGGTATAAAATCAGCGGGTACAATTATTCTTCGCACCCGCCGTCTTTCTTTTCATTTATTATGCACTTTCTGAGTCAGGTTCTGCATGTTCACATACAGGCTCTCCTGTTCCTTTCACAACATCTTCTGTGATGTGGCATGATTTTAATGTCTCATCCGATGGTGCTTTATACATGATATCCATCATGATACTTTCCATAATCGCTCTCAGTCCTCTTGCTCCCGTCTTTCTCTTCAGGGAAGTCTCTGCGATTGCTTCCAGTGCTTTATCATCAAATGTAAGCTCTACATCGTCCAGTTCCAACAGCTTCTGATACTGTTTAGTCAATGCATTCTTCGGCTCTGTAAGAATCTTCATTAATGCATCTTTATCCAGCATTTCCAATGCTACTGTTACCGGTACACGGCCTACGATTTCCGGAATCAGACCAAATTTCACAAGATCCTGCGGCAGAATCTGCTGAAGCAGTCTGTCCACATCATCTTCATGCTTTTCTGCAATCTCTGCATTGAATCCGATTGATTTCTGATCGATACGTTTTTCAACGATTTTTTCGATTCCTTCAAAGGCTCCTCCGCAGATGAATAAAATATTCGTGGTATCGATCTGGATCATCTCCTGATGCGGATGCTTTCTTCCTCCCTGTGGAGGTACATTGGCAACTGTTCCTTCAATAATCTTCAGAAGCGCCTGCTGTACACCCTCACCCGATACATCTCTGGTAATCGATGGATTCTCTGATTTTCTTGTAATCTTATCAATCTCATCAATATATATAATTCCATACTCTGCACGTTCAATATCTCCGTCTGCCGCCTGAATGATCTTCAGAAGAATGTTTTCTACATCTTCACCGACATATCCGGCCTCTGTCAATGCTGTTGCATCAGCAATCGCAAACGGTACTCCCAGAATCTTTGCCAGTGTCTGAGCCAGAAGCGTCTTACCGCATCCTGTCGGTCCGAGCATGAGAATATTACTTTTACCAAGGTCTACTCCCATATTTCTTCCCGCCATTACACGTTTATAATGATTATAAACAGCTACCGATAATACTTTTTTCGCTTCTTCCTGACCAATGACATATTCATCCAGAAATGCTTTGATCTCTTCCGGTTTTAAAAGATTGATATCCGAGAACGGATTCCATTCTCTTCCGTTCTCGTATTCAAATTCTTCTTCTATAATCTCTGCGCAGACATCCACACACTCATCACAGATATATGCCCCATTCGGACCTGCGATCAGCTTTCTCACCTGATTCTGCGTCTTGTTACAGAACGAGCATCTTACCTGATCATCGTTCTTTCCTGCCATACTTTTCACCTCGTCTGAGGACTGCCCTAGCGGTTCTTGATGACTTCGTCAATCAGACCATACGCTTTGGCTTCTTCCGCAGTCATAAAGTTATCTCTTTCTGTATCTGCGTTGATGACCTCTAACGGCTGTCCTGTATTTTCTGCCAGAATCTGATTCAGTTTCTGACGAGTTTTTAAGATATGATCTGCTGCGATCTGAATCTCTGTTGCCTGTCCCTGAGCTCCGCCAAGCGGCTGATGGATCATGATCTCAGAGTTTGGAAGCGCAAGTCTCTTGCCCTTTGTTCCTCCTGTAAGGAGGAATGAACCCATACTTGCAGCCATACCAATACAGATTGTCTCAATATCGCATTTGATATACTGCATGGTATCATAAATTGCCATTCCGGCTGTTACAGAGCCTCCCGGACTGTTGATGTACAGATGGATATCTTTCTCCGGATCTTCTGCTTCAAGAAACAGAAGCTGTGCAACGATCACACTTGCAGATACATCTGTTACTTCTTCGCCCAGAAATATAATTCTGTCTTTTAATAATCTTGAATAGATGTCGTAAGAACGTTCTCCACGGCTTGTCTGTTCAATGACATAAGGTACTAAACTCATGTATATGCCTCCTGACTATACTATGTTATGATCTGACGTTCTTATTTTTCTACTGCATTCTCAACAAGGAATGTAACAGCTTCCTGAACTGCCAGATCTTCCTTCATCTGTTTCTTCTCGTTCTCACCCATGAATTCTTTCAGTTTCTCAACTTCCATGTTGTAAGATTCAGCCATCTTGGCAAGTTCTTCATCGATCTTCTCATCTGTGATTTCGATATTTTCAGCTTTTGCTACCGCCTCAAGTACAAGACGTGTCTCAATTCTCTTGATTGCCTGTGGTCTCATATCTTCCATCATCTTCTCTGCAGTCAGTCCTGTGAACTGGAAGTACTGCTCAAGAGTGATTCCCTGAGACTGGATTCTCTGTGCAAAATCCTCTACCATCTGAGTTGTCTGTGTCTCGATCATTGGCTGTGGGATCTCATATTCTGCATTCTTAACAGCCTGTTCTACAGCCTGATCTTCCTGATTTCTCTTTCCGTCTGCTGCTTTCTGCTCTTTGATCTTTGCTTTTACATCTGCTTTGTATTCTTCTAATGTATCGAATTCAGATACTTCTGCTGCGAATTCATCATCAATTTCCGGCAGTTCTTTTGCTTTGATCTCATGAACTGTGCATTTGAATACAGCTTCTTTTCCTTTTAATTCTTCTGCATGATAATCTTCCGGGAAAGTAACTTTTACTTCAACTTCTTTCTCAGCTTCAGCGCCTACTAACTGCTCTTCAAATCCAGGAATGAACGATCCTGATCCGATAGTCAGTGGATAGTTCTCTCCCTTTCCGCCTTCAAATGCTTCACCATCAACAAATCCTTCAAAGTCGAGAATTACTTCATCACCGTCTGCTACCGCACGGTCTGTAACTACAACTTCTCTTGCATTTTTCTCTGCTTCTTCCTGGATCTTAGCGTCTACTTCTTTCTGAGTTACGCGTGTAGATACTTTATCTACTTCCAGTCCTTTATACTCACCGAGTTTTACTTCCGGCTTTGTTGCAACATCTGCTGTAAAGATGAATGATTTTCCTTTTTCAATCTGAACAACATTGATCTCCGGTCTTGAAACAATCTCAAGTTCACACTCTTCATATGCTTCAGAATATGCCTTAGGGATCAGTGCATTTGCTGCATCATCGTAGAAGATCTCCGGTCCATACATTTTCTCGATCATCTGACGTGGTACTTTTCCTTTACGGAATCCCGGCATAGCGATCTTGTTCTTCTGCTTCATATATGCACTCTGAAGCGCTTTTTCTAAATCATCGGCCGGAACTTCGATAGTAAGTTTCGCCATGTTGTTTTCTAACTTTTCTACCTGTAAACTCATTTACTATTTCCTCCTGTTTCTAACCCGCCTCATGGGTAGCGGAAAAAAACGCGGGTATACTACAATACATTCACCACAGAAGTATAACACAAACTCTGATAAATATCTAGTCCCTGTTTTTGCTTAAATCCGGTGTTTTTCCGCTTTTTTCCTCTATTTTTATTAAATTTTATGAAAAACTATTAAAAGACTATGGAAATCTGCGATTTCCTTCGCTTTTTCTTCGCCATCCAGAATCTCGATCAATTTCAGTCCAAAATCAATTGCAGTGCCAACGCCCTGGCTGGTGATAATATTCTCGTCTACTACAACCGCTGTCTCTGTCAGCACGACATCTTCCATCTCATCTTCCACGCCCGGATAACAGGTTGCTCTCCTGCCTTCCAGTAGCCCCCAGGCTCTTTAATATGGTAGGTGCCGCACAGATCGCTCCCACATATCTTCCTTCTTTTGCATACTGTTTTACCACATATCTGACTCCGTCATGGTTTTTCAGGTTCAGGGTTCCCGGCATTCCGCCCGGAAGCACAACCATATCAAATTCATCAAAATCTACTTCATCAAATAAATCTTCTGTCTGCACATTGATTCCATGTGCTCCATGTACGATGTAATCATCCATGATTGAAATTGTATCTACATATATCTTTGCTCTTCTTAACAGATCAACAACAGTCAGACCTTCGATCTCTTCAAATCCGTCTGCCAATAATACGCATACTTTTTTCATCTTCATTATCCTCCTCATCTCTTATTTATTCTAAATTCTATCACCGTTTACTTTTTCTGTAAACTGTTGTATCATAATTTCACCGCAAATGAAAGGAGACCTTATAATATGGAAATAGAACGAAAATATCTTGTTGCAAAGCTGCCGGATCAGCTGGAAACTTACCCATGCCGCCTTCTCGAGCAGGGGTATCTGAACACCAATCCCGTTGTACGTATCCGTCGTGATAATGAAAAGTACGAACTCACTTACAAGTCTGCCGGACTGATGTCCCGTCAGGAATATAACCTTCCTCTTGACCGGGAATCCTATCATCATCTTCTTGGCAAGATTGATGGACGTCTGATCAAAAAGAAACGGTATGTGATCCCGCTTTCTTCCGGCCTCACCGCAGAGCTTGATATCTTCGAAGGCGATCTTGCTCCTCTTATGCTTGTAGAAGTAGAATTCCAAACTGAAGACGATGCAGATTCTTTCACCGCTCCCGGCTGGTTCGGCGAAGATGTCACTTTTTCCGGAAAATATCATAACAGCTATCTGAGCCGTTTATAAATTGATATTTATCTTCGTGCCACGTTTCGTTGCTTTTTCGTGTTTCGTCACATCTTGTTGCATATCATATCTATTTTATGGTCAGATTGTTATACTAACAGCAATATGTAACTTGTGGAGGTTTAACATGGCAAATCTGCAACTGGCCAAAAACTTATTCTATCTCAGAACCATATCTGGTCTAAAGCAGGATGATATTGCTGATATCTTCAATATCAGCCGTCAGGCCTGCAGCAATTATGAAACCAGTACACGTACGCCGGATCTTGGTTATCTGGCTTCTTTTGCTGCACATTTTCACGTTACTATGGATCAGCTTATCCTCTGTGATCTCAAAGCCGAACATTTTATTCCCGGATCAGAATATCCTTCCGGCATGCGCGAGACGGTTACTCCTTATATGCAGGGAATCGAAAAAAATACCGGTAACTACATCTATCTCACCGCAGAAGAAGTGGATCTTGTATTCGCATTCCGTTCTTCTTCCGATGAGAAGCGTAAACTCGCTACCGGTTTTCTTCACTCAGATAAATAATTGTCTTTCCTTTTTTCCCGACTTTTTCTCAGGCTCCCAGTCCAAATCCATCATGAACTGCATTCATTGCTTTTTCAATATCTTCTTCCGGAATCAGTACCGTAATACGGATCTCGGATGTGGAGATCATATTGATATTGACTCTGGAATTGTATAATGATTCAAACATCTTCGCAGCTACTCCCGGATTACTCATCATTCCGGCTCCAACGATGGAAAGCTTTGCAACCTTTTCATTCCATGTAATATCCTGGATCGTAAGTCTTTCTTTATTCGCATTCAGTACTTCGAGCGCATGTTGCAGATCCTCAGATGCAACCGTAAAGGAAATGTCTTTTGTTCCTTCTCTTCCGACAGACTGAAGAATGATATCTACGTTAATATTATTTGCAGCAAGTGTATTAAATACAGCAAATGCCGTTCCCGGCTTATCCTCTAATCCGATAACAGAGATTCTGACTGTATCTTTATCTGCAGCCACACCTGTAACCAGTAAATTTTTCCATATTCGAGCCCTCCTTGACTACGGTACCTTCTGAACGGTTCAGGCTGGACCGCACCACTAATTCCACATTATAATTTTTTTGCCATTTCCACAGAACGGTTGTGAAGAACTTTTGCACCGAGACTTGCAAGTTCCAGCATCTCATCGTAAGTAACCGCATCCTAGTTTTTTTGCAGTTTTCACAACTCTCGGGTCTGCGGTGAACACACCGTCTACGTCTGTGTAGATTTCGCATTTATCAGCATGAAGTACCGCCGCCAGTGCAACGGCTGTTGTATCGGAACCGCCTCTTCCGAGTGTTGTGATATCGTCATATTTATTGACTCCCTGGAATCCGGTTACGATCACGATCTTTCTGGAATCCAGTTCATGCATGATGCGTTCGGTGTCTACTCTTTTAAATCTGGCATTCCCGTAACGGGATGTGGAGTGCATCATAACCTGAAAAGCATTCAGGGATACAGCAGGTACATCCAGTGCCTGCATTGCCATAGCCATCAGGGATACCGATACCTGTTCTCCTGTAGTAAGCAGCATATCCAGTTCTCTTTTTTTTTGCGTCCGGATTGATCGTATTCGCCAGTGCGATCAGTTCATCTGTAGTATCTCCCATTGCAGAAAGTACAACCACCACGTCATGTCCGGCCCTGTAATCTTCAATGCAGCGTTTTGCCACATTGAATATTCTGTCTTTATTGGCAACAGAACTACCGCCAAATTTCTTAACTATTAACATGTTTCCTCCTGTGACAGACCAATCTGATTAATCCTGGATACGGATCATATGTACGATCTGCTCTTTGTAAAGTTTTGATCTGGTCTCATAATCACCTTCCATCATAACAGGTGTTACGAATCCAAATTCATCTTCCAGTTCCGGAACGTTTACGACTTCAATCTCTCCGTATGATTCTTTCAGCTGTGGAATCAGTTTTCTTTATCTCCCTTAATTCTCACAAAGAATCTTCTCTTGGAATCCGCCTTATCTTCCAGTTGGAGCTTTTCTTCTTTCCACATTGTCATAATATTACGGTTCAGATGTTTTGCTTCGTCTACCACATCTGCAACTACGGCGCTTGCAGTCGGAAGTTTTCCTGCTCCGCTTCCATAGAACATCGCATCTCCCAGTACATTTCCATGCACAAAGATTGCATTAAATACATCATTGACATTGTAGAGCGGATGATCCGGATATAACATACATGGTGCTACGATCGCATGCAGTCTGTTGCCCGCATAACGTCTGCTGGACGCCAGCAGCTTGATCGTTGTTCCCATTGCCTTTGCATATTTCATATCTTCTACCGTAATCTCCGTGATTCCCTCACAGTAGATATCTTCAAAATCGACCTGCTGTCCCGAGATCAGGGATGACAGGATTGCGATCTTTCTGCAGGCATCGTAACCTTCTACATCAGCTTCCGGATTTCTTTCCGCATATCCATTTGCCTGTGCTTCTTTCAGGACGGTATCATAATCTGCCCCTTCGTAAAACATCTTGGACAGCATATAATTTGTCGTTCCGTTTAAGATTCCGGTGATCTCCTCGATCTCGTCTGCAGTCAGAGAAGAATTCAGCGGACGGATGATTGGAATACCCCCTCCGACACTTGCCTCAAACAGGAAATTAATATTATGTTCCGCTGCAATGGAAAGCAGCTCTGCTCCGTGCTTTGCCACCAGTGCCTTATTTGATGTTGCCACACTCTTTCCGGCCTGCAGGCAGCGTTTTACAAATGTATACGCCGGTTCGATACCACCCATCACTTCCACAACAATCTGTACCTCTTCATCTGATACGATCGTCTCGAAATCATGTATGATCTTGTCCTGCACCGGATCTCCCGGGAAGTCTTTCATGTCCAGCACATATTTGATATTCAGTTCTTCACCGATTCTCTGATTGATACGTGCCCCGTTGGTATTGATGACTTCTACCACTCCGGAACCCACTGTCCCGTATCCCATTACTGCTATATTGATCATATATTCCCTCCCTTTAGCCGTTCGCGATCTTCTTCAGGTATGCATTGATAAATGAATCAATATCACCATCCATTACGGCATTTACATTACTGTTTTCCTCATTTGTACGATGGTCTTTCACCAGTGTATATGGCTGCATAACATAAGACCTGATCTGATTGCCAAATCCGATATCTTTCACTTCACCCCGGATATCTGATACTTTTTCAGCCTGCTCCTGCTCTTTCATGAGTTGCAGCTTTGCTTTTAACATCTGCATTGCTTTTTCTTTGTTGTGGTGCTGTGACCGTTCATTCTGACACTGTACCACAATTCCGGTTGGCAGATGCGTAATACGTATTGCGGAAGACGTCTTATTTACATGCTGTCCTCCGGCACCACTTGCGCGGTATGTATCAATCTTCAGATCATCATCTGCAATCTCAATATCGATATCATCTTTCAGATCCGGCAGTACATCGCACGATGCAAAAGATGTCTGGCGTTTTCCTGCCGCATTAAACGGTGAAATACGCACCAGCCTGTGGACACCTTTTTCTGATTTCAGATAGCCATAGGCATTCTCACCATTCACTTCAAATGTAACTGCTTTAATTCCGGCGATATCTCCGTCCAGGAAATCCAGCACCTGAAGTGTGAATCCCTTTCTCTCTGCCCACCGGCTGTACATACGGTAAAGCATACCTGCCCAGTCACAGGATTCTGTTCCGCCGGCTCCGGCATGTATCGTCATGATCGCATTGCAGGAATCATATTCGCCTGACAACAATGTCTGGATCTTCAGCTTTTCAAACACTTCTTCAAATGTATGGATCTCTTCCTCCAGTTCTTTTACCATCTCCGGATCTTCATCTTCATATCCCATCTCGATCAAAAGACCGATATCTTCATAAGAACTGTAGAGATTATGGATTGTCTCCACAAGTTCTTTCAGATTCTTCAATTCTTTCATCAGTTCCTGTGATTCTTCCGGATTATCCCAGAATCCAGGTTCTTCTATCTTTCGTTCCAGTTCTTCGATTCTCCGCTCTTTCCCTGCAACGTCAAAGTGAATCCCTCATTTCGGCAAGAGGTTCTTCATAAGCGTTCATTATTGTTTTGAACTGATCTAATTCAACCACATTTCCACCTCTTTCTTTTCTTATATTCTTCTTTATCCGGCAGCCGGGTTATCCCTGCCGCCGTCATCTCATATCATATACGTCTGCATTCTGAAATTAATTCTTCCGTCCGCAGCACTGTTTGTATTTCTTTCCGCTTCCGCACGGGCATGGATCGTTTGGATATACTTTCTTTTCGGCACGTTTCTTCGGCTCACGTACTCCTGTATCATCCTTGTTCGTTCCGGTTACTTTTGCAACCTGTTCTCTTTCTACCTTCTGTTCCAGTTTGACATGCAGGATCGTACGTACCGTATCTTCCTCAATGCTTCTTGTCATCTCATCAAACATCTCGTATCCGATCATCTTGTACTCAACCTTTGGATCTCTCTGGCCATAAGCCTGAAGACCGATTCCCTGACGCAGCTGATCCATATCATCGATATGATCCATCCATTTTGCGTCGATCACTTTCAGGAGAACGACACGCTCAATCTCTCGCATATGCTCCGGCTCCGGAAATTCTGATTCTTTCGCCTCGTAAACCTTTGCCGCACGTTCTTTCAGCATATGCTTCAGTTCCGTCTGACTGATATCTTTGACATCTTCTTCCGTGATCACTTCCATCGGAATCGTATTCCGGATCGTCAGATTCAATTCTGTCAGATTCCACTCATCATAATCCTGATCCGGACTGGTCACCATGTCTACCGCGTTTTCCACATAATCATTCATCATGTGGAAGATAGAATCGCGCATGTTATCTCCATCCAGCACGTGGCGTCTTTCTTCGTAAATAATCTCTCTCTGTTCGTTCATTACCTGGTCATATTCCAGCAGATTTTTACGGATTCCGAAGTTGTTGCTCTCGATCTTTTCCTGTGCTTTTTCAATCGCACTGGAAAGCATCTTATGCTCGATCTGCTCGCCGTCTTCCACACCAAGTGTATTGAACACATTCATCAGTCTTTCCGATCCGAACAGTCTCATCAGATCATCTTCCAGGGAAATGTAGAATCTGGATTCTCCCGGATCCCCCTGACGTCCGGAACGTCCACGCAGCTGGTTATCGATACGTCTGGATTCATGCCGCTCGGTTCCGATGATTTTAAGACCTCCGGCCGCCCTTGCTTCATCATCCAGTTTGATATCCGTACCACGGCCTGCCATGTTTGTTGCGATGGTTACCGCATCATGGATACCTGCCTGTGCAACGATTTCAGCTTCCAGTTCATGGAACTTTGCATTCAGTACGTTGTGTTTGATGCCGCGGCGCTTTAACATACCACTTAACAGTTCCGAATTGTCGATCGTGATCGTACCAACCAGTACCGGCTGGTGTTTTGCGTGCGCCTCTTCAATTGCATCGCACACAGCTCTGAACTTTTCTTTCTGTGTCTTATACACTGCATCTTCCAGATCCTGACGCTTTACAGGCACGTTTGTCGGAATCTCAATAACATCCATTCCGTAAATTTCACGAAATTCTTTTTCTTCTGTCAGAGCTGTACCTGTCATACCTGACTTTTTCGTATATTTATTGAACAGATTCTGGAATGTAATAGTTGCCAGGGTCTTGCTTTCCCGCTTAACCTTTACATGTTCTTTTGCTTCGATTGCCTGATGCAGTCCGTCCGAATAACGGCGTCCCGGCATGATACGTCCGGTAAATTCATCCACGATCAGCACTTCATCATCTTTTACTACATAATCCTTGTCACGGAACATCAGATTGTGTGCACGTAATGCAAGAATGATATTGTGCTGGATCTCCAGATTATCCGAATCTGCAAGGTTATCGATATGGAAGAACTTTTCAACTTTCTTTACACCATCTTCGGTAAGGTTGATATTCTTCTCCTTTTCATTAACAATGAAATCTCCTGTTTCTTCAATGTCCTCACCCATGATGGCATTCATCTTGGTGAATTCTCCGCTTGCCTCACCACGTTCCAGCTGACGTGCAAGTATATCACATGCTTCGTAAAGTTTTGTAGATTTCTCGCTCTGTCCGGAAATGATAAGTGGTGTCCTAGCCTCATCGATCAGTACGGAATCGACCTCATCGATCAGTGCATAGTTCAACCCTCTCTGCACAAGCTGTTCTTTATAAATAACCATGTTATCTCTCAGATAATCAAATCCGAGTTCATTATTTGTCACATATGTGATGTCACAATCATATGCGGCACGTCTCTCATCATTATCCATGCTGTTCAGTACCACACCTACAGTCAATCCGAGGAATTCATGTACCTGTCCCATCCATTCTGCATCACGTTTTGCCAGATAATCATTGACAGTTACAACATGTACGCCTTTTCCTTCCAGTGCATTCAGATAAGACGGCAGAGTTGCGACCAGTGTCTTACCTTCACCGGTTTTCATCTCTGCAATACGTCCCTGATGCAGGATAATTCCACCGATGATCTGTACGCGGTAATGCTTCATTCCCAACACACGGCTTGCCGCTTCTCTCACTACTGCATAAGCCTCCGGGAGAATATCATCTAAAGTCTCGCCATTTTCCAGACGGTCCTTAAATTCTTTTGTCTTTGCTTTCAATTCTTCATCTGAAAGCCGCTGCATATCTTCATCCAGTGCCATAACCGCATCTGCGATCGGATATACTCTTTTCAACTCATTCTGACTGTGAGTTCCAAATATTTTCTGTATAATATTCATTCGATGTATACTCCTTATTTCTCTTTAAGGCCGTGAAACGACCACTTTATCCATTATTTTATCACTATCCATACCTCAATTCAACTGATTTATAAAGTGTTAACACTTTATTTACGACCTGTTTATAGGGGATTACTTTTTGATTCCGCATGGCACATTAATGATATTCTTTTATCACTTCATACGGAATCCTGCCACCAAAGAGATCAAGCGCACTTCCAATCGTAAAATCAACCTTTCCGTTTCCGGTTCTGCATATCTCTTCCAGATCCTCCATACTTCCAATACCTCCTGCATAAGTCACCGGAATGTCTGCCTGCTTCAGGATCTCTATCAGCTCCTGTTCTATTCCGGAAGCTTTCCCTTCCACATCCACACCATGTACCAGAAATTCGTCGCAATAACCGGACAGTCTGCCAAGGATCTCCGTTCCAAGCTCCACATTGGTAAATGTCTGCCAGCGGTCAGTTACGATATAATATCTTCCGTCCTTCTTCCTGCAGCTCAGATCCAAAACCACATGTTCTTTTCCCACTGCCATACATAATTTTTTCCAGATTATCCCAGTAGATTTCACCATTTTTGGAATACATAAGAAGTCACGATCACATGGCTTGCTCCTGCCCGGATATATCCCGAAGCATTGTCTGCCGTAATTCCGCCTCCGATCTGTAATCCTCCCGGATACGCATGCAATGCCTTTAATGCCTGTTTTTTTGGTCTGTCCGTAATATTCCGACGATGCCGGATTCAGGAGAATGACATGTTCCCCCCTTTCAGTCCCGTTTTTTTATACATTCCGCAAAATAATCGGCTCCCTGATCTGCCGCGAAATTCTCTTCCGCCTGGTCTCCCTGATCCCGAAGGCTCCCTCCGACAATCTGTTTTACTTTTCCGTTATGTATATCAATGCATGGTCTGAATTTCATAAATGTTTATCTCCTTTTTGCGTTTTCAACCATTTTACCACACTAAAGTACAGCCGTCCAGTTTTGCCGCGAATGCCCCGGACAACAACGAAGGATGCCGGAAGGATATTTTTCCTTCACCCCGGCATCCTTGTTTTGTACTTTTTGTCTTACCTTGCAGCAATCAGGTGTCCCTTTTCCTATCTGGTATTATCCGTATCATTTTTTACCTGTATCGTTTTTTTCCCGTATCGTTTTTTTGCCGTATCGTCCGGATCCAGATCA
>ENA-OQHD01000259-OQHD01000259.1-human-gut-metagenome-genome-assembly--contig:-NODE-259-length-21759-cov-3.159162_pt1 | contig 21759 bp, 28 predicted proteins | sample MGYA00242560_ERZ504711 | MGnify/ENA primary metagenome ERZ504711 (study PRJEB26092, sample SAMD00036198) | human gut metagenome | host: Homo sapiens | study: EMG produced TPA metagenomics assembly of...
GCCCCGATATGAGCATAAAAGTGGGATGATAATCCCACGATATGCGAATATTGGGTAGGATTTGTGGGAGTGCGTAGCACGGAGCAATCCGTAGGCATCAAAGTCGGGGACTTTTTGACCCCAACATCTATAGAAAAGAACGAAAACCCCTGATTTGAAAGGATTAAAGAATGATAGCAATAATTGATTATGATGCCGGAAATATAAAAAGTGTGGAGAAAGCATTGCTTGCACTTGGACAGGAAGTGGAAGTAACTTCAGACAGAGAGAAGATCCTGTCAGCAGATAAGGTGATCCTTCCGGGGGTAGGAGCCTTTGGTGATGCAATGGCGAATCTGAGGGAGAGCGGACTGGATGAGGTGATCCGGGAGGTCGTAAAGAAAGAGATTCCTTTCCTCGGAATCTGCCTGGGATTGCAGCTCCTTTTTGAGAGCAGTGAAGAAGCACCGGGTGTTGCAGGACTTGGAATACTGAAAGGAAAGATCTTAAGGATTCCGGAGCGGGCAGGATTGAAGATTCCGCATATGGGGTGGAATTCGCTGCATTTAGAGCATGACGGAAGACTCTTCCGGGGAATCGAGGAAAATGCCTATGTCTATTTTGTGCATTCCTATTATCTGCAGGCAGAAGAGAAAGAAATCGTGAAAGCATCGACTGAATACAGCACGCATATCCATGCATCGGTTGAACAGGGAAATATATTTGCCTGTCAGTTCCATCCGGAGAAGAGCAGCGATGTAGGTCTGCATATCTTCAAAAAAACTTCGTGGAACTGTAAGGAGGAAAGAAAAATGTTTACGAAAAGAATTATTCCATGTCTTGATGTCAATGCAGGAAGAGTTGTAAAAGGTGTGAATTTTGTGGATCTCAAGGATGCCGGTGATCCGGTGGAGATTGCAAAGGCATATGACCAGGCAGGAGCAGATGAACTGGTATTCCTGGATATCACCGCTTCTTCAGATGCGAGAGGAACTGTGGTTGATATGGTGCGGAAAGTTGCAGAATGTGTATTTATTCCATTTACAGTAGGAGGTGGAATCCGTACGGTAGATGATTTCCGGGCATTGCTCCGAGAGGGAGCAGATAAGATTTCCATCAATTCTTCTGCGATCAATACACCGGAATTAATTCATGAGGCGGCTGATAAGTTTGGTAGTCAGTGCGTGGTTGTGGCGATTGATGCCAAAAGGCGGGCAGACGGAAGTGGCTGGAATATTTATAAGAATGGTGGACGGATCGATGTAGGGATCGATGCAATGGAATGGGCTAAAAAAGTAGAGTCGCTCGGTGCAGGAGAGATTCTTCTGACGAGTATGGACTGTGATGGAACAAAAGCCGGATATGATCTGGAGCTGACCCGTGCAATCGCTGACAGTGTTTCAATCCCGGTGATCGCATCCGGTGGTGCAGGGAAGCTGGAGCATTTCCGGGAGGCATTGACGGAAGGCGGAGCCGATGCAGCTTTGGCAGCATCGTTATTCCATTATAAAGAGCTGGAGATAAAAGAAGTGAAAGAATACTTACGAGAGAATGGAGTGTCTGTAAGATTATGAGTGGTTTGAACGGAGACTGGTATGAAGCCTTAAAAGGTGAGTTCGCGAAGCCGTATTATAGAAAATTTATTTGCAACAGTGGAATGAAGAATATAAGACAAGGCTGATCTTTCCACCGGCAAAAGATATTTTTAATGCATTTCATCTGACGCCGCTGAAAGATGTAAAGGTTGTTATCTTAGGTCAGGATCCTTATCATAATCACGGGCAGGCACATGGATTGTGCTTCTCGGTGCAAAAGGGCGTGGAGATTCCACCTTCACTGGTGAATATTTATAAGGAGCTTCATGATGATCTTGGATGTACGATCCCGGATCATGGCTGTCTTACAAAGTGGGCAGAGCAGGGAGTGCTGATGTTGAATACTGTTCTGACGGTGCGTGCCCATCAGGCCAATTCTCACAGAGGGATCGGTTGGGAAGAATTTACAGATGCTGCGATCATGGCACTGAACAGCCAGGATCGTCCGATCGTCTTTATTTTATGGGGAGCACCGGCACAGAGGAAGAAGCGGATGCTGAACAATCAGAAGCATCTCATACTGGAGGCACCGCATCCGAGTCCGCTGTCTGCGTACAGAGGATTCTTTGGAAGCAGACCATTCAGTCAGACGAATGCATTTCTTGAAAAGAACGGGATCGAGCCGATCGACTGGCAGATTGACTGAACCGGGGAAGAGAGTAAAATCAGGCAGTTCCGAGTGGAAACTGCCTGATTTTTTGAAGAAAGTTGCTGTATTTTGGAGATAAGAAGCCGTCCAACAGCACTGGCAAGCTGAGCAGGACGCTCGATGCGGGTAAAAATTCTTTTTGCCAAAGATTTCACGGGCAGCTTCGTATCTCCGAAATTTCCATTTAAGATGGCCATGACCTGGATGCCATCTTTTTTTGAATGCCCGGACTTCTGTGGCAACATCTTTGACAGCAGCATTGCCGGAGTAGTCACGGCTCAGAGCAAATCCATGTTCCAGACTGGCGGGAATCTTCCGGTCATCATTGGGACTTGCATCTGTAAAAAAGTGATGGCAATCCGGTTTGGGGCAGCAGGCTCTTCCTCCATCAATTGATGGATCGCACGCAGGGCAAGTCCGTCACGATTCCACCCGGCAGCAAAATATCGGAATAGATTCGTGTTTTATCGGTTTCATTATAGCGGATAAAGCGATGGATCACAGTATAGCTGCGAAGGCTGGAAAAAGAAGTGACCTGCACTGGAATCCGGCACTTTTGGGAGACTTTGTGCGATGACATAACTCTGTGCTGCGAGAGTTTCCTGATAATCCATGCAGGAGGCGGAGGCATCCAGTACAAGATCTACGGAAAAGGAAGGCTGTTCTTCCTCCATCTTTGTATAAAAGATCCGGTCGTCATGAAGAAACAGTCCCCGCCAAGATCTCGGATGTGGCAAGCTGGCCGCTCCGTCCACGGATCGGAAGTGGTACAGGAGAGACTAAAATAGCATTCTGAATCTGTTCTGACAGTTTACAAATGGAACTCCTGTAAATAAATTGATGTTCATCGAAATGAATTTGATTCCTTTTCTCCTGATGATCAATATCTTTTCGTGCCTGAAGAATCGAAGCATCTGTCCGGGTACAGGTTTCAGAAATTCCATCCGTATAATAAAGATGGGAATGATCATGTGGCCAGGTACAGAGAGCAGTATTCAGGCGGTATTCTTTTTTCTTTCGGGTAGATGGGGGCGGCCAAAGCATTGGCGGATATATTCATAATCCTTTTTTCAGAGGCATCCGCTGTCCGGTTAAAGTCAGGACCGGTTCTGCCGGTTCCTTTTCCTCCAGGGGCTGATGAAGAACCAGATTCAACGAAAAGTCTGTCATTTCGGACAATACGTGAAGGAAAGTGATTCAGAAGTTTCCTCTTTAGACGCATGGAACAACGATAAAGAAAAGTAAGTCTGTCCGGCTGTCCACTGTAATGGAAATATTGTTGAAAAACCGAAGTGACCCTGTGGATGATCTCCTGATCGGTTGCAGAACCACTTAAGGTAAGTTCGTTGAAAAGTTTTTTTCTCTTTTGTGGAGACAAGCCCTGTATCCTGCCCGAGAATAGTATGACATCTTGCGGCCTGCAATGCATAGACAGTACTGTTCTGAGCCATCCACTGCTGTCTGGAACGGCTTGATTCCTGATCCAGGAAATTTTTTGCATAGGAATAACGCATTTCATTGAGAGCGGGACGGGCAGAGACTTCCCGTTCAAAAGTGCAGTTCTCAAGAACAAACCAGAGAAGTCCATCGTAGAGATCCCGGTGAAGCGAATCATTGATCGTGGAAAAAAGTGTCTGCATGGCAGTTGTAAAATACCATTTATGGGCGTAACCAATAATGGAATTTGTATAAAAATCAGGAGTTCCATCCTGCCAGAAGGAGAGAAACTGTGGTTCAAAATCATAGACACCGGCTGCGGTCCAGACCATATTTTCGGCTCGTCTGACAGCAGAAATTCTTTTTCCCTGAGAAGGGTTCTTTTTTATTTCTGAAAATTCTTTGTTTTTGTTGTACTTCATGTGGTTGCTCTCTTTTCCTGGTGCTGGTTTTACAATCTGAAAGATGAGGTTCTGCTTTCTGCCGGTGCTTTTGGTTCTGCTTCTGTTAGGAGAAGATCGTGGTACTTTCTGTCTTTTTTCGAGATCCTTGTAGTGATGATATCCCGGATCAGAGTTTGTTCGTACGCATCAAAATGTTTTATTGGTAAGTCCCATATCCAGTGCAGGATAGGGGGAGAGTCCATTCTGGATAAGCCGCAGAGCATCCAGCAGTCCACGCAGGTCAAGGACTTTTTCAGTCAGTTCTCCGCTTTCGCATTTTTTACTCAATGTCGGAAAAAAGGACCGGAAAATTGTTCTGCGAACTGCTTTTTTAATTCCGGGAAATTCCCGCAGCAGTAACCGGGTCAGATTGTCCTGCGTGATGGAAGGCATCTGAAGGATCACAAACCGGGAGGCGAGAGCCTCGTTCAGTTCCCTTGTACCGGCATAACCATAGTTCATAGTAGCAATAAAACGAGTTGCCGGATGTACCGGAATCTGATCGTAGCCCGGAATGTGGATCGTGCGTCGGAAATCCAGTACAGAGTGGAGAACAGCGAGAGCTTCATTTCGTGCCATATTGATCTCATCGAGAATGCAGAAACCTCCGTCAACGGCACTCTGGTAGATCGGACCGGGGCGAAAGACAACTTCTCCGTTTCTAAAGGTATCATTTCCTATCATGGAAGAGGCGTCCATATTAATATGGAAAGAGAGATTATAGCAGGGACGGCGGAATGCACGGGCAAGATTTTCAGCCAGTACATTTTTTCCGGTTGCTTTTGATCCTGCGAGAAGGAGATTTTCACCGCAGAGTAAAGCGTGTACAGCAGCCTCCCAGATCTCTTTTCCATAGTAAAGATAGCGAAGGGAAGTTTGGGAAGTATCAGCAGTGTCAGCATATTTTTGCCGGTATTTTTTAATCTCTTCTATAATAGATGGGTTGATCTGTTCCTTTTTCAAATGTTCAAGCAATTTTTTCACCTCTGTCAGGAGCGGAATCAGGAGAGCTGATTCTGTTCTGTATTGTAATTTCAAAATAGATTTTAATTAAGATGCCAGGGTCAAAAGCCCCCGACTTTGATGCCTACGGATTGCTCCGTGCTACGCACTCCCACAATCCTACCCAATATTCGCATATCGTGGGATTATCATCCCACTTTTATGCTCATATCGGGGCGGGTCCTAAGGTCTTTCACCCACCTATGAGCAAGCTCATGTGGGCTTAGACCTTTTGACCCTGACATCTAGTAAATACAATATCTACTATCTAATATTTACGATCGGATATCTTAGTCAATAGCCATCCGGCTTTTTTTCTATTCTTTTTAAATTTGCATTGTTGAGTGAATACGCTGTGGAGTTGGAAAAAGCTTCTTACTGCGACTGCCAGCGGAAAGCAGGATGTTCCTGAGCAGGTGCATTAGCAGGGAGCGTTCCGAAGACACTTGTAGCGTTTGTTAGAGAAAGTAAATCGAGTGCCATTGCACGAAGATTTCCACTTTCGAGTTACAAATCGGTCAACGGGCTGAGGTAAAGCGGGCCTGCACCGCGAAGGAATATCTCTGATTTTCGCGTCCGCTTCGCCACAAAAAATGTCTTTTTCTTTACAAGCGTATCTCCCCAACAAATACAAATTTATCTTCCTTACGCAATCTCAAATTCAATTTCTTTTTTTAGAAAGTATTTCTTTACCATTTCATCCCAGGCATGTTCTAAAGATTTATCCATTGTAAAAGTACGGAAAGAAGTTCCGGTAATACAGGTCAGATGCATACCGTCGAATTTCAGATTCAGGTAAAGTCCCTGCACATCTTCCGGGGACATTTCAGGAACAGTCTGCTCCATAAGCCGGACGATATTATCCGGTGACAGACTCAGGATCAAGCGGAAACTCAAAGGTGTCCGCTTTCCTTTGATGAGGGGAAAAGCAAAATTCCCGGATATCTCCCCAGCGGGAATATTCTTCCAAAGGAGTGGGAGAAGATTCAGATTCGTATCCGTCCGGTGCATCTAAAAAAATCATTTTTGGAGATATCCATCCAGTTTGAACGTGTTAAAAGTTACGATCTCGCCTTCAATAAAAGAAAAGCGGTCGAAAGTCTCTGTCATCAGAAGCTGGGACATAAATTTTTTAACATTCGTCAATGTCAGTGAAATCATAGTTAAAATCCTTTCGGGAAAATAAAGTCTCGTTGCTCCATGCAGATCAGAAAACTTAATAAATTAAGCTTCTTCTTTGTGCTTTGGCAGGATCAGACTTAAGAGCAGGGAGACAACAAAAACTCCTGCAACTGCATTTCCGTTGAAAATATCACCGACTTCAGATGGGAAGGCGGAGAAAAAGTTTCCGGAAGTCTGGGTCAGTCCGACACCGATTGCAAAAGAAAGGGAAACGATGATCATTGTCCGGTCATCGAATTTACATTCTTTCAGCATCTTGATTCCCTCATACATGATCGATCCGAACATCATAACAGTACAGCCTCCAAGAACAGCCTGTGGGAGAGAGTTGAAGAATGCTCCCAGCGGCGGGAAAAGAGAGGCAAGAATCAGGATTAATGCTCCCATCAGGATCGTAAATCGGTTGATTACACCGGTCATGGTCACCAGTCCTACATTCTGACTGAAAGAAGTCAGCGGAAGGCATCCGAAGCAGCCGGAAATGGCACTGGAAAAGCCGTCTACAGCAAGAGAACCCTGCAGTTCTTCCATTTTCAGATCACGGTGGAGAGCACCGGTTGCAACAGCCGTTGTAGCACCGGTTGTCTCTGCGGCAGATACAAGGAATACGATCGCAATCGTGAGAAAAGCCCCAAGATCAAAGACCGGTTTGTGATCCGTGAAGAAGACCAGTTTCGGAAGACTGAAATATCCAACCTGGTGGATGGTTGTTCCGATGCTGGAGAAGTTGATCATTTTTGCGACCCCTGTAACTGTAAAAAAGTGCAGAAATGATATATCCGACGATCAGTCCGACCAGAATGTTCAGGTTCTTATAGACACCTTTCAGGAGATAACGGGAAACCAGACATACAACCAGTGTGATCAGTCCGATCAGTAAATGATACCAGGAACCGAAGTCTTCTGCACCATTACCACCGCCCCAGGAATCCATTCCGACGGATAGCAGGGAGTAACCGATGGCGATGACCACGCAGGCTGATACCACAGGAGTAAGAAAACGTTTCCAGTATTTGGCACTTAAACCAACCAGGCCTTCAAAAATACCGCCAAGGATGACTGCCCCGATCATTCCTTCATATCCGAGTTCGGGATTAGTACAGATCATCAGAAGACTTCCGAGAAATGTAAAACTGACACCCATTACAATAGGAAGTCTTGATCCAATCTTCCAGATCGGATACAACTGCATACATGTACCGATTCCGGCAGCAAACATAGCACACTGGAGAAGCTGGGTGATCTCAGCACCTGTCAGTGGCTCACCGGATCCACGTACCAGTGCGGCGCTGCATACAATCAGAACCGGTGCAAGATTGGAGACGAACATTGCCAGTACGTGCTGAAGACCAAAAGGAATTGCTTTCCCCAGTGGAACACGTCCGTTCAGACGATAAATATTTTCCGTGCTGACAGCAGCGACGGGAGTTTCTTTTTTTTCCATTTGTCATGATTTTGTCCTCTGTCTTTCCTTTATGATAGATGTCGGGGTCAAAAGCCCCCGACTTTGATGCCTACGGATTGCTCCGTGCTACGCACTCCCACAATCCTCCCAATATTCGCATATCGTGGGATTATCATCCCACTTTTCTGCTCCTATCGGGGTGGGTCCTAAGGTCTTTCACCCACCTATGTGCAAGCACACGTGGTTTCAGACCTTTTGCCCCTGACATCTCGTTAATTATAGAATCGGAGAGGGACAGATGTCAAATAATTTCCTGTGGAATCCGGATGTAAAAGAAAATCGGGAAAGAAACAGGGCAGAAAGAGTGGTGAAACGGGTGTACGGAAAGAAACCGGGACGAAACAGGAAGATTGACTTTTATCTGAAAAAAAAGCGTATTATAAAAGATAGTTAGAAAATCATCAGTCTTGGAAAAATGAGAGAAAAATGAATGGAAAAAATGAAATGAAAAAAAATTTTCACGAATCTATATTGGAGCAGGCTGTATTACTGTGCTGATTCTTCTGGGAGTCGTGATCCACGGAGTGAAGCAGTTTACAGCAGAAAATGCAGATACAAAAAAGGGAATTGAATATATTCAGTCAAAGGAAAATGAAGAGGTCAAGGTGATCGAGCAGAAGATTGCCAGCCTGGAGGCAAAAGACCCGGCATCAGGGGATACAGAGAGAAGTCTGAAAGATCGTTTTTCAGGTGCAGTGGTGATGGGAGATTCAATCAGCAGTGGATTCAGTGAATATGACGTACTGAATGCCTCAAGTGTTGTTGCAAAGAGGGGAATACAACTGGAGGGACTGGACGAGCAGATCAGTCAGGCAAAAAAGCTGAACCCACAGGTCGTGTTCCTGTCGTATGGGATGAATGATGTGATCGCAACAGACGGAGATACAGAAGCGTTTATTAAGAAATATGCAGCGGTGATCGAGTCGATCACGAAAGAGATGCCGTCCGTCCGTATTTATATCAATTCGATCTTTCCGGTCAGTGCATCTGCGGCTGAAAAAGAACCGGCACTGGCGAAAATTGCAGATTATAATACTGCATTGCAGGAAATGTGCGATGGAAAGCATTTGGGATTTATTGATAATACCGGACTTGTGCAGGAAAATTATTATGAAGAAGACGGGATTCATTTCAAGGCAGAATTTTATCCGGTCTGGGCAACGAATATGGCGGAGGTAGCAACATTATGATAAGACAGAGACAGGGAATATGGAAAGCTGCATCGTATGCGGTGTCCCTTCTGATTCTCGGTTATATTGCCCTGCTTATGATTTATGTAAGCGGAAGTAACCGCTCTTTTTCAGAGATGGAGAGTTCCATGGAGAAAGTCATTGATACGACCGGAATGAAGAAACTGGACGGTCAGATGCTCAAGCGGAACTTCGGGCTGAACAGTACAGATTATGAGGGCGTGATGTATTATTCTTCTGAATCAAGTATCGATGCCGAGGAAGTCCTGATGATCTGTGTCAAAAAGAGCAGTCAGACGGAGCAGGTGACAGATGCGGTAGAACAGCGGGTGCAGGAGCGGAAAAAAGATTTTGAGGGATATCTGCCGGAGCAGGAGAAACTTTTGGAAGAGGCACAGACCAGTGTCCGTGGGAATTATAATTTTTTATGTAGTATCTTCAAAGGCATCTGAGTACAGAGCTGCTTTTGACCAGAGCTTGTAGAAGGGAAAGAAGGATGTTAATTTTAGCAGTCTTACGATTTATACTTTTTAATTTTTGCCGGTCGTTCTGGCAGTATATTATCTCGCACCGCTTAAGATACGCAACTTACTACTTCTGCTGGCAAGCCTGATCTTTTATGCATGGGGTGAACCGGTGTATGTGGTTCTGATGATCTTAAGTATTCTTCTGAATTATTGCTGTGGAAGAGAGATTGCGGCAAATGCAGAGGATGAGAGAAAGGCTCACCGGGGAATGATCTTTACGGTGGTTGTGAATCTGGCTCTTTTGCTTTTCTTTAAATATTATGGATTTTTCCTGGAGCTGGTCAATTCCGTGACCTCAGCGGAACTTACTTACCGCGAACTGGCTCTGCCGGTGGGGATTTCTTTCTATACTTTTCAGGGCATTTCCTATGTGGTGGATGTCTATCGGGGAAAAGCAAAGGCACAGAGGAGTCTTTTGAATTTTGCACTTTATATCGCCCTGTTCCCGCAACTGATCGCGGGACCGATCGTGCGGTATGAAGATATAGAACCACAGCTTGCACAGCGGAAAGTCTCCGCAAGAAAGCTGGGACAGGGGGCAAGGATGTTCCTGATCGGTCTTGCAAAAAAGGGCGGTACTTGCGGATACATTTCAGACAGTATTTGAGGAGATTTCAGCCATTTCAGCAAGTAACCTTTCTGTTCCGATGGCATGGATCGGCTGTATCACCTATGCATTTGAAATCTATTATGATTTCAGTGGATATTCTGATATGGCGATCGGACTTTCGAGAATGTTCGGCTTTGAACTGAAGAAGAATTTTGATCATCCTTATGTGTCGAGAAGTGTGACGGAATTTTGGAGAAGATGGCATATTTCATTGAGTACCTGGTTTCGTGAATACGTCTATATCCCTTTGGGCGGAAACCATTGCAGTGGAGGAAGGCATATCCTGAATCTGCTGATCGTCTGGACGCTGACGGGAATGTGGCATGGAGCTGCCTGGAATTTTATTGTGTGGGGATTTTATTACGGAGTCCTGCTGGTGATGGAAAAATATGTATGGGGTTCAGAAGTGGACCGGTTGCCGTCACCGCTCAGAAGAATCTATACGGCAGTCTGCGTGCTGGTCGGCTGGGTCTTCTTCTTTAGTCCGAGCCTGGGAGCAGCCTTCCGTTATCTTGGAGCAATGGTCGGAACAGGGGGCGGGCTGCTGGATGCGGGGGCAGGGTATGTCTTCTTTTCCCACTGGCTGTATTATCTGCTGGCGGTGGTCGGAATGTCGGCATTTGGAGGCAGATTGCTGAGAAGGATCATCAGTTTGCCGGAGAGTGAGACGGCACGAACAGTTGTAGCTGGGAATTTTAATTTTTTCGGAATGATGGCAATTTCGGTGGCATTTCTGGTAACAGAGACATATCAGCCATTTTTATATTTCAGATTTTAAAAGAAGAAAGACCGGAGCCAGAAGGTGAATGAAAATGCGTAGCCAAAGGGCTGATTCAGGTGAAAGAGTATGAAGAAAAAGAAGCAGAGAGGCTCATTTAGAGCGGGTGACAGGGACAATTTTTATTTTGGTATTGTTTGTATTTCTTTTGATCAATATCATTGTACCGGATAAAGAAAAGTCAGTGCAGGAGAACAGAATGCTTGCATCTGCTCCGAAATGGAACTGGGGAAATGTGATTTCGGGCGATTATATGGAAAAGTTTGAGCGGTATATGTCAGATCAGTTTGTCGGCAGAGATTTCTGGAGAACGATCAAGGTCGGTGTGGACAGACTGGCAGGTGTCAGCAAGGAACATGGAGTATACATAGGAAAAGACGGACAACTGCTGGAGGAGATCGAGCTGCCGAACCAGGAATATCTGGCAGACAATCTGAAATCCATTCAGAATTTTGCCGAGACGAATACGGATCTTCCGGTGAGGATGATGCTTGTACCGGATGCGGCAGGGGTTCTTGGAGCAAAGCTTCCGGCTATGGCAGAAGTGGAGAATCAGACACAGCTCATAAGCATGGTAAAGAAGGAACTGGGAAGTTCCGTTGAATGGATCGATGCAGCCTCAGCCCTGAATAAGCATCGGAATGAAAAGATTTATTATAAGACGGATCATCACTGGACTTCCCTGGGGGGCCTTTTTATGCATTTCAGGAGGCAGCTCCTTCGCTGGGAATAGAGGGAGACATTTCAGGGAAATATGTATCTTATGCGGTTTCCAATGATTTTAACGGAATGCTGGCATCCAAAAGCGGTGTTTATCTGAGCGAGAAAGAGCAGGTTGATATTTATGTTCCGAGTGACAGTGATACAGATGTGATCGTAGATTATGTAGATGAAGGAAAAAGGACGACTTCTCTTTTGGATTCTTCAAAGCTGGATACAAAGGATCAGTATGATGTCTTTTGGGGAGGAGATTTTTCTGTTGTAGATATTAAGACGGTGTCGACAGAAAGCAAAAGACTGCTTCTGATCAAGGACTCTTTTGCAGACTGCTTTGTGCAGTTTTTAACACCGTATTACCGGGAGATCGTTGTGGTCGATCCGAGATATTATAGTGGCACGATCGAGGAACTGCTCAGTTCCTACAGGATCTCAGAGGTGCTGTTCCTTTACAGTGGAAATACATTTTTTTACAGATAATAATATAAGTGGAGTGTTGACGGGTGAGTAATCGGATCAGAGAAGAATTTATACAGAAAAAAGAACCGGTAAGACTGAATAAGTATTTAAGTGAGGCGGGAGTGTGTTCCAGAAGGGAGGCAGACCGCCTCATTGAGACCGGAAAGGTGAGTGTGGACGGAAAGCGTGCCGGAATGGGAATGAAGATTTATCCGGGACAGACGGTCAAAGTGGGAAATAAGACCGTATCAAGGCAGGATGAGATGATCGTGCTTGCGGTAAATAAGCCAAAAGGCATCGTCTGCACAGAAGAAAGGCGGGAACGCGACAGCATTGTGCGTTTCCTGAATTATCCGGTGAGGGTGACTTATATCGGAAGGCTGGACAAGGATTCCAGAGGTCTGCTGTTGATGACGAATAATGGAGATATCATCAATAAGATCATGAGGGCGGCAAATTATCATGAGAAAGAATACAAAGTAACGGTGGATCATGAGATCACAGAGGATTTCCTTAAGAAAATGTCCCGGGGAGTGGCAATCCTGGATACGGTGACAAGACCGTGTAAAGTAGAGAAATTGGGGAAATATACATTTAAGATCATATTGACGCAGGGATTGAACCGTCAGATCCGCAGAATGTGTGAAGCACTGGGGTATGAGGTAAAAGATCTTTTGAGGGTCCGGGTGATGAATATTACGCTGGACGGACTGAAAGAGGGAAAATACCGCAAGCTGACAGACCGGGAATTAAATGAGCTGGATCAGTTACTGGAGCAGTCTTCCAGTCTTCCGGGCGGACGGGAAAGCAGGCAGGAGAGAAAAGATGGAGCAGGCAAAAAAATAAAATGGAGCAGGGAAAAAGTAAGCAGCAGCGGATGCGGGAACTGGTAGAACTTCTGAACCGGGCGAGAAAGGCATACGAGCAGGACAATACAGAGATCATGAGTACTATGAATATGACAGGCTCTATGATGAACTGGAAGAACTGGAAAAAGAACTGGGAACAAAGATGGCGAACAGTCCGACGGTCAATGTCGGTTATGAGGTGGTCAGTGGACTGCCGAAAGAACGCCATGAGCGGCCGATGCTGTCACTGGATAAGACAAAGGAAGTAGAGCGGCTGAAAGAATTTCTTGGCACGAAGAAAGCGATGATTTCCTGGAAACTGGACGGACTGACCATTGTTCTCACGTATCAGGGCGGAGAACTGGTCAAAGCGGTCACAAGAGGAAATGGAATCGAGGGAGAGGTCATCACGAACAATGCAAAGGTTTTTCAGAATGTGCCGCTGCATATTCCGTACCAGGGTGAGCTGGTTCTGCGTGGAGAGGCAGTGATTTCCTATAAAGATTTTGAGGCGATCAATGAAAAGATCGAAGATGTCGATGCAAAATATAAAAATCCGCGAAATCTGTGCAGTGGCTCTGTGAGGCAGTTGAATAATGAGATCACCGCAAAAAGAAATGTGAAGTTTTTCGCATTTACGCTGGTGCGTGCGGAAGAGGTAGATTTTCATAATTCAAGAATGTATCAGATGCAGTGGCTGAAGGAGCAGGGATTTGATGTGGTGGAACATCATCCTGTGACGGCAGAAACAATCGAAGAGGAAGTAGCATGGTTTGCAAAGGCAATCGGGAAAAATGAAATCCCGTCTGACGGACTGGTACTGGTCTATGATGATATTGCCTATGGACAGTCACTGGGAACGACCGCAAAGTTTCCGAGAGATTCTTTTGCATTTAAATGGGCAGATGAGATTCGGGAGACAACGCTTCTTGAGATTGAGTGGAGTCCGTCAAGAACGGGACTGATCAATCCGGTTGCGGTTTTTGAACCAGTAGAACTGGAAGGAACGACGGTCAGCCGTGCCAGTGTGCATAATATCAGTATTATGGAAGAGCTGGAACTGGGAGTCGGTGATACGATCCAGGTGTATAAGGCCAACATGATCATTCCGCAGATCGCAGAGAATCTGACACGGAGCGGTGTAAAAGATATTCCGACAGTCTGTCCGGTCTGTGGTGGTACGACAAAGATTTCCATGGAAAATGAGACAAAGACGTTATTCTGCACGAACCCGGAATGTCAGGCGAAGCACGTAAAAGCGTTCAGCCTGTTCGTAAGCAGGGATGCGATGAATATCGAAGGACTTTCAGAGGCGACACTGGAAAAATTCATTCTGCATGGGTATGTGAAAGATTTTACGGATCTGTTCCATCTGGACCGGTATGAGGAAGAAATTAAGAGCATGGATGGATTTGGAGAGAAATCTTATCAGAAGCTGCTCAGAAATATTGAAAACGCAAGGAAGACAACGCTGGCACGACTGATCTACAGTCTTGGAATCCCGAATATCGGAAGTGCCAATGCGAAGGTCATCTGTAAAGCATTCGGAGATGATCCAAAGCGTGCGGAAGAGGCAACCGAAGAAGAACTGGTAGAGATTCAGGGCATTGGCGGGATCATGGCAAAGACCTATGTAGAATATTTTGCTGATCCGAAGCATCGGGAGATCTACCGCAGACTGCTGGACGAGGTAGAGCTGCAGAAGGAGGTTGTGACAGAGGACAGTCAGAAATTCTCGGGGATCAATTTCGTGATCACAGGAAGTGTGGAACATTTTGCCAATCGGGCAGAGGTAAAAGCGGAAATAGAGAAGCGTGGAGGAAAGGTAACCGGCAGTGTGACATCAAAGACCGGTTATCTGATTAATAATGATGTAAATTCAACTTCTTCAAAGAACAAAAAGGCGAGAGAACTTGGAGTGCCGATCATTTCGGAAGAGACGTTGATCGGGATGCTGGAACAGTAGTGTGGTGTTAAAATTGTGTAAGAGTTCACAGTTTATTTATTTGAATATTTGAAGTGATTGTACTATAATGAACTGCGGATCGTCAGGATTCTGCAAAATGAAACAGAGGTTGGAGACCTCTGGCTGTGATATTTATGAATTTTTCAGGCAGGATACGACGGGACGCAGGAAGCAAATGAAACAGGAGAAGAAAGGGAAAGCGTATGTCAGATCAGGATTTCGTTATTGTGGACGAAGAAAAAGATTCTGAGATTCCACAGGAAAAAGAGAACCGGACAGAGGATTCCCGTAAGGAAGTGGTCAAAGACGCTGAAAAGGAGCGTGAGGATGATGACGGTTACGAGAAGATCTGCTTTATCTGTCACAGACCGGAGAGTGTGACCGGGAAGATGATCGATCTTCCGAATCATATTACGGTGTGTCCGGACTGTATGCAGAGAAGCTTTGATGCGATGAGCAGCAGTCCTCTGGATCTGGGAAAAAATGATGAATATGCCGGGCGTGCAGTTTCTGAATCTTCTGATTTGGAAGGAATGCAGCCAGAAGCGAAAAAAGATCAAGAAGGAAAAAAAGAGAAACCAAAGGAATTTCCGGAGCTGGATATTAAAAATATTCCTGCACCGCATAAGATCAAGGCCAGACTGGATGAGTATGTGGTAGGTCAGGAACGTGCAAAGAAGACCATGGCAGTGGCGGTCTATAATCATTATAAGCGGGTGGCAACCAATACGATGGATGATATTGAGATTGAAAAATCTAATATGCTGATGATTGGACCGACCGGAAGTGGAAAGACATATCTGGTGAAGACACTGGCAAGATTGCTGGATGTGCCGCTGGCGATCACGGATGCGACTTCCCTGACAGAGGCCGGTTATATCGGAGATGATATCGAGAGCGTTGTATCAAAGCTGCTTGCGGCAGCAGATAATGATGTAGAACGTGCAGAGCAGGGAATTATTTTTATTGATGAGATTGACAAGATCGCCAAGAAAAAGACTTCCAGCCAGCGGGATGTGAGCGGAGAATCCGTACAGCAGGGAATGCTGAAGCTCTTAGAAGGCAGTGAGGTAGAAGTACCTGTGGGAGCGAACAGCAAGAATGCAATGGTTCCGCTGACCACAGTGAACACGAAGAATATTCTGTTCATCTGCGGAGGAGCGTTCCCGGATATTGAAGAGATCATCAAAGAACGTCTTCAGAAGAAGACGTCCATGGGATTTAATTCAGAGCTGAAGGATACATATGAACATGACGAGAATCTTCTGTCAAAGGTTACGGTAGAAGATCTGCGTAAGTTCGGCATGATCCCGGAGTTTCTCGGAAGGCTTCCGATCATCTTTACCCTGAAAGGACTGGATAAAGAGATGCTGGTGAAGATCTTAAGAGAGCCGAAGAATGCGATCCTGAAGCAGTACCAGAAGCTTCTGGCACTGGATGAAGTGAAACTGGATTTTGATGACAGTGCATTGGAGGCGATTGCGGAAAAAGCGATGGAGAAAGATACCGGAGCAAGAGCACTTCGTGCAATTATAGAGGAATTTATGCTGGATATCATGTATGAGATTCCGAAAGATGATAATATCGGAGAGGTGACGATCACCAGAGCTTATATTGAAGGAACAGGCGGACCGGTCATCCGTCTGCGGGGGCAGGAAGTACCGGCATTAAATGGTTGATAAAGACCGGTACACTGCAAGAAAAGAGGATTCCATGAGTATGGCAGAACCATGGGATCAGATGACAGCGAATAGAGAAAACGGAAGAGAGTGGAAAAAATGGATGCTTATAGATACTTACTGGATTTGGCAATAATTTTATTATCAACAAAGGTACTGGGCCTTCTGACAAAGAAAGTCCAGATGCCGCAGGTTGTAGGAGCATTGCTTGCAGGACTTATTTTAGGACCTGCAGGATTTGGATTATTAACAGAAACTTCATTTATTCATGAAGTAGCCGAGATTGGTGTAATCGTACTGATGTTCTCGGCAGGTATGGAGACAGATATCAAAGAACTTAAGGCAAGTGGAAAAGCTTCTTTTATCATTGCATTATTTGGAGTACTTGTACCGCTGGCAGGAGGTTATGCGGTTGCGTGGTTCTTCAATAAACCGGGTGCGATCGAGTCCGATGTGACTTCACCGGTCTTTTTACAGAATATCTTTATCGGAGTCATTCTGACGGCGACATCGGTAAGTATTACAGTAGAGACACTGAAAGAACTTGGAAAGCTGAAGACTCGTTCAGGAAATGCCATCCTCGGTGCAGCGATCATTGATGATGTCCTTGGAATCATTGCACTGACGATCGTTACGAGTATGGCAGATGATTCTGTAAGTCTTGGAATCGTTCTGCTGAAGATCGTTGGATTCTTCGCATTTTCAGGTATCATCGGTCTGATCTTCTACAAGATATATAAGAAATGGGTTGATGAAGCGGAAAAAGAACTTCACCGCCATACGATCATTGCATTTGTATTCTGTCTGATCATGGCGTTTGTGGCAGAGGAAGTATTCGGAGTTGCAGATATTACGGGAGCGTATATCGCAGGACTTATTATTTCCAATGTACAGCGTTCTACTTATCTGGAGTCTAAATTTGATACAATGTCTTATCTGCTTCTTTCACCGGTGTTCTTTGCAAGCATCGGACTGAAGGTAGAACTGCCGAAAATGTCTATGACGATCATTGCCTTTGCAGTAGTTCTGACAATCGTTGCAGTAATTACAAAGATCATTGGATGCGGACTTGGAGCAAAGGTGTGTGGTTATAAAAATTATCAGGTAAAGAGGATCGGAGTTGGTATGATCTCAAGAGGTGAGGTCGCACTGATCGTTGCCAGCAAGGGTGCGGCACTGGGGCTGATGAGTTCTGCCCTGCTTGGACCAATCATCGTTGTGGTTGTAATTACAACGATTATTACACCGGTTATGCTGAAAGTTGTATTTGCACCGGGAACAGCTCCGGCAGCAGAGCAGATCGTACCGGAATCAGAACGGGTTAAGAGTTATTATGAGAACCGTGAGGATAATCGGTAATCCGGGATATGGGATGAGTGATAGTCCATAAAAAGAGAAGCCATGGGACAGCGTCAGAGCTGTCTCATGGCTTCAAATGTATTATAAAGGTTTAACTGGCCATATCCCCATTCACGATTTGGGTATTCGAGAAAATCCGGGCGGATTGCTCCGAGGATCAGCAGACTTTGATCTGAAAGACATCAATACCGGTAATATTTTTCTGTTCCAGTTCCCATTCCAGCATAAGTGCAACAGCTCCGGCAGTGATGGCTGTGGAAATGCAGGAACCGGAACGAACGGTAAAGCGTCCGCCCGGTAATGCCCCTTTTACATTGATACCGGGAGCTGTGATGGAAGGATTCTGAAACTGAGTGCGGGTGTATCCACGGCCGGATGCCTGGGCGAGTCCGCCATTTTTCCCGTCATAATAGGAAACGATGATGGGACTTGGTGCGTTGGCCGGATTGGTCAGGGTGTAATAGGGATCTGATTCGAGAAAATAGACTTCTCCATCAAGAAATTCTGTGACGGGGAGCCACATATGAAACTGTCCGTCAATGAGGCGGACCGGCTCGACGACGATCTTCCATATTCCGGCAGCAGGGGTGTTAAACCGGAAAAAAGACAAGTTCAGAATTGGTCTTTTCCACCATCAGCCGGTAATCGACATAAACTTTTGTTTTTTCAAAAAGAAAATCCAGTTCAACATTTGAGCCACCGCGGAAGGAAATCCGGGAAGTATTTTCACCGGAAGGAGAAATGATGGAAATGGATAAAATGTTGGGAATCATGACCCAGAGTTCCAGCATAAAGCCGGAGACATTTTCCCCGACCCGGATCTCAACGGTCTTGGTGTCGCTGAGATTCTGGATGGTATTGTAATAATGATGGCGTTTGTCGGCTTCATTTCCTGTTCCGATGACGGCGATCCGGTTGGCTACAAGACTGTAAGCCCCGAGCTGGCTGGGAAGGGGGAGAGTCCCTACGTGTCCGCCCATATTTGTCCCGACGGTAATGCACATGACAAGCGGAAGATCAAGGGCGGATGCAAGGTCATTCAGATATTTCACTCCCAGCAGAAGGTCCGTTTCCTGATAGCAGACAGCATCAGAGGCGATACAATAGTATTCCTTCAGATATTGCTTGGCAGTTTTTAATTTTACCATTGCAATGGTACATTCAGGGGCGGCTCCGAGAAACTGTTCGGAGATATCTGCACCGCCTGCGGCGAGGCTGGCAACAAAAGTCCCGTGTCCGGTGTCATCAACGGAAGGAACAAGAGATGCAGGATCTTCAGAAGAAAGGGCGGCATTGATAGTTTCCCGGGCATATTCCGTTCCGTAAGCAAATCCCTGTCGGGGGTGTTCCGCTCTGGATCGTCTGATCCCAGATGGCGGCAATTCTTGTCGAGCCGTCAAGATTGCGGAACAGGCGGCTTGTATAATCAATACCGCTGTCCTAAAAAATCCGATCAATAGCCCCCCTGTCCCTTTTTAGCTGGAGCGTAGGATAATTCTGAACCGGAAGGATTCCTGCCTGGTTCAGAGTTTCCATACTCAGGGGCGAAAAGCACTGGGGGATAGAATTATAGGAAAAGCGGGAGAGCGTGATTGGTTCTACGGATTCTTTTGGAAAATAATAGCAGGTGTATCCACTACCGGCATCCTGTTCACAGGGATTTTGAAGGAGAAGTTCATTAAAAAGAGGTGTGCGTGTCCGGTTCTCGATAAAATCACGGTAATCTTCGGAAAGGATGTTCCGGCGGCAGGTTTCTAAATCTGGCATGGCACATTTCCTGACTCTTTTTCTGTCAATATATGAACTTAAGAATTTCTTTATAACCCTAAAAGATCTATAAATTTTTGCCCGTCAGTCTTCACAAAGGAAAAGAATGAGGTATAATGAATTTAATTTATGACCGCAGGAAAGCAGGAGTCGGAGACAATGATCCATGGCTGTGATGAGAAAGATGGTCAGAGGAAATGCCCATGGGTGTGATGAAAATAGCAGTCAGAGGAGAAGATTGGCGGAATGGTTACGGAAAGGAGAAGAAAAAATGATGAAAGATTTTTTTGAAGAATTAGGAAAATATATCGGGGAGACCGCGACGATAGTAGGAAATAAAGCCGGAGAGGTAATCGAGACGCAGAAACTGAAATCGCAGGTGAGAAGCCTTACACATGAGAATACGGTCGATCTGCTGGAACTTGGACGGGGAGTCTATGAGCAGTATAAGAGTGGAGCAGTTCTGGATGAGAAGGCAGAAGGATTGTGCGAGGCGATCAGCTCAAGAGAAGAGAGCATTGCAGAATTTGAGGAGAAGATCTCAGCTATCAAAGGAGCAGGAAAATGCCCGAATTGTGGAAAGATGGTAGCAAAAGAGATGGTCTTCTGCCCGTATTGTGGAGAAAAGATGCCGGCGGTAACAGTGGATGAGGAAGAGACGCCTGGAGATGATACGGAGGATGTAACGCTCCGGGAAGAAGAAGCATCTTTATTTGAAGAGGAGGCAGTGAAAGGAGATGCAGCCCGTTCACAGGAGGCAGCAGAAGAAGAGGCATGATCCAGGATATAGGAGAGCATACATTTGATAACCAGTATCATCCGTGTCCGCCTGACCGGGAGTCTTATGCACTGTATTATGAAGACCATGCGGCTCTTGTGAGAAAATACCCGGATCGGATCGAGTTCCCTAAGTTTCGGGACATCGAGCGACTGAATGAAGATATCTATGAAGATGCAGTGTATCTGTTCAGTATTGACGGAGAACGGTATTATCTTGTAGAGGAGATCAACCGGGAGCGGCAGTCGCATTTTACAATGGAAAATACAGAGATTTTCCGGTATGCAGAGCCACAGTACCTTGCATTTGCCGGGATTACGGGATATCAGCTTCATAACTGGTATCAGAGCCGGAGGTTCTGTGGAAAATGTGGCAGGAGAATGAAAAAATGACAGTAAGGAAAGAATGCTGTATTGTGAATCCTGCCATAATATGGAGTTCCCGAAGATCTGTCCGGCAGTGATCATCGGAGTGACGGATGGTGATAAGATCCTGATGTCAAAGTATGCCGGAAGAACGTATAAAAAGTATGCATTGCTGGCGGGATTTACGGAGATTGGTGAGACTCTGGAAGAGACAGTGCAGAGAGAAGTCATGGAAGAAGTAGGGCTTAAGGTAAAGAATATCCGTTATTATAAGAGTCAGCCCTGGTCTTTTACTGATACGCTTCTGATGGGATTTTACTGTGATTTAGATGGAGGAGCTGCCATTACGCTGGATCGGGAAGAGCTTGCCATGGCAGAATGGTTTCAAAGAGATGAGATCCCGGTTGAGCCAGAGCGGGACAGCATCACCAATGAGATGATCATCCGATTTAAAAATGGTGAAGTATAGCTGCTGAATTGCAGGAAAGAAAGAGCAGCTCAAAAAGAATAAGAAAAGAGTTATAAAAGATAAAAAGGAGACATCCGGGACAGAGCCTTAAAAACGGTCCGACACCGGATGTCTTTTGCGACTGAGCGATAAGCCGATCACAGCATTTTCAGATACTGGACACTGTAAGCCGGCATGGAAAGCTGTCCGTTCAGGGTCTGTGGAGCGGTTTCTGATGAATCGCCGGTCTTCAGCAGGTCAATATAAGATCCCTGAAGTTCTCCATTTCCTGCGGTGAAGTCAGAATCAGAAGCGTTGATGGCAACAAGGATGCGTTCTGTTTCTGTGCGGCGTTCAAAGATAAGCTGATGATTCGTAATGACAACATTTCGGTAAGAACCGTTGCAGAGAGCATCACTGGCACATCTTACTTCGATCAGCCGGGAGATAAAGTCGGTCAGTCATTTGGCTTTGGGGCATCAAAGCACGGGCGAGAGCATAGTCATTATCGGGAGC
>ENA-OQHD01000260-OQHD01000260.1-human-gut-metagenome-genome-assembly--contig:-NODE-260-length-21668-cov-4.142983_pt1 | contig 21668 bp, 25 predicted proteins | sample MGYA00242560_ERZ504711 | MGnify/ENA primary metagenome ERZ504711 (study PRJEB26092, sample SAMD00036198) | human gut metagenome | host: Homo sapiens | study: EMG produced TPA metagenomics assembly of...
CTTCCATTTCGCATGGCTTGGAATCGTTACAAATACTGGCTGAATTCCACTTTTTCTTTATTTGGTCCTTCGATCGTGAAGAAACGGACGCCATTTTCCCAGAACGGAAGGAAATGTACTTCATCCTGCGTCGTATTCAGACCGGCCCCGGTAATCATTTCGTGAACCTTTTCAATATTCTTTACGTCAATCGCCACATGGTCGATTGCTCCGGGTTTCAGTGCTGCAGCTTTGGTTTTCGTACGTTTCGATCACAAGTGTTCCAAGCTTTAAGAATGCCACTTTCTCATCCGCTGCCTCATTTACGGTGCGGAATGCAATTTCAAATCCAAGCTTTTCATAAAACGCAATCGTCATCTCAATATCGTTGGTCGGAATACCGACATGCTGGATTCCATTTAACTGCTCTCTTAATTCCATTTCTTATCCCCCAGTCGTTTTTTCTACCTGTGCCAGATCCGGCATGGCCGGAATAGAGCGTGTCTGAAAAAGGCTTTTCGTGAACTGCGAGTCCCAGTTCGTGGGAGATTTTATCCGAATAAGGGCGGCGTAGCGGGCTACGGCAACCGAATGAGGGTAAAATATACCGCAAAGTGGGGCTTGCAGATTGCGGAAATGATTTTTCAGACACGCTCTAGCACCTTTTTTCTCCACACAAAGGCTTGCAACGGCGTTTCCAAAACGGGCAAACGCTGCCAGTTCTTCCTGCGGCTGTAAAGATATGCTCCATTCCACCAAGCGTCACTACAACTATTTTTACACTCTGATGATATAATATTTCCGCTGTTTTTGCAACATTTTGCTCTCTCCTGCCCGTTCGCTGCCGTTTTGCTGTTTCTTTTTTTCACAGATCACAAGGATGAGTGCCAGCATTCCTCCCATCAGGCTGCACCAACTGCCAGCCGCCCGTCCGGGCGCATGGTACACAAGAACAATTTTGTGCTCGCCTGATGGGATTTTTGCGCCGAGAAATGCCGTGTTTGCGCGGAACAGCAGTGTTTCTTTCCCATCCACTTTCAGCACAAAATTTTCATCGTATGGAATGCTGGTGATGAGGTATCCGTCTCTTTCCGCGTAAAGCACGCCTGTGATGCCGTCGCCGCCGTATGTTGCTGTTGTTCCGCCAATCAGGGTAACCGCCTGACTGTACAGCTGCTCCGTTTTTTCCAACGGCTGTGCCATACCAGTCCATGTCTCAAAATTTTTCAGGATATAATGGCCTTTTCCCATCCGAATGAATGCGGTTCCATCTTCTTTCATCGTTACAAGATAGTTAAACTGTGTATTCCCATTGGCATACGTATGGTTGATGCCGGTCAGGCGGTTGGTCTGGCCGTTGATGCGGATGAACATATCATGACTCGCTTTCTGATTCTCCACCTCGAAAGAAACGGCGAGCAGCGTCGCTCCCTCTGCGGCACCCGGCAGCGTTGCTGGGACGGTCACGGATTTTTTCGTCTCAATCTCATATCCGTCCGCTGTCTTCTGAATGCGCAGATCTTCCTGATCGGTCTCTGGAATTTCAAGGTTTACTTTCTGAAAACAACTGTGAAACAGGGGTCCTACAGAACCATTCTTTGTATCTGAATCTGCAGCGGCTCTGAAATTATCCACAGATTCCGTCGATTTTTCCTGATCCGGGATTGCCGCTGTTGTCTTCCGCATTTCCTGATCCGGGATCACGGCTGCCGTCTCCAGTATTTCCTGGTTCTGCGGATAAGGTAACGATTTGTATTCCGTCTCGGAAACCACCTGGTCTGTCACGTAGGCAACCGGCGCCGCGGATATGGCACGATAAACCTGAAAGTCCCCGTAATCCCGGTACAATTCATACCCTTCCGGCCGTGATTTTTGCCAGAATATATTTCACTCCCATGAACTGCCAGAACAGCGGATCATCGGAAACCGTCTGCATCATGCGGTTGCGGAAGGCTTCATTAATCCCATACGTCTCGTCCCGGAATTTCTTATATTCTGCATTGTATGCCGAGGAATAAATCGTCGAAACATTCTGCCCGACATCCCATATCCGGTTGACGTTCGCAAGGTTCTGTCCGCCGTCTCCATACTGCTCCATACGGTACCAGCCGGGATCCTCCGCGCGGATCTCACGGATTGCCGCTGCAATCTTGCTGTCCGTCAGAGCTTCATACGTCTTGCGCGGGATCATCACATGCTTTTCCTGATTGATTGCTTTTCCGGCAAATGCAAGAATCACAGCACTAAAGACGAGCGGTAGAAACGGAAGCTCTCTGCCCCGCAGCTGATTTTTTTGCCGGAAACCACCGCCATGCCAGATAGCACGCAGTCACACAGATCACATCCAGTATGCCGAGATGCCAGTATGGTTCAAAGTATGTCTCTTGCTTTGCATTCCACATCAGAATCAGAACTATGAGGTACGGAAACAATTCTCGCAGCTCTGTCATGACTTTGCGCTTAAAATTCCCGGTGCTTCGATTTTTTCCACACTCCCGCTTCCGGACAAGCTGGTTTTCCACATAAAGCCCGACTTCTGCACAGAGGACCGGAAGAAACGGGATGAATACTTTATCTTTGCTGTACAGGCCGCCGTTCAGCAGATAGCCGAACAGGGGAATACAAAAGAATACCAGCAAAAGGAAGGACAACAGTTTCTCACGCAACCGGCTCTTTCCGATCACTCTGCCCAAAAGCGCCACCCCCGCAAATGCGGAGAGGCCAATGCCATACGGCGTGTAGCAGAGACGCAGGATCAGAAACTGCGGTTTCCACATCGCCGGATCGGTCAAAAAGTCCTGCAATGCCGCCAGCCGCAGTGCCGCGTCCGCACCCGCCGCTGCTGCCGAACAGGGCGGCCGCCGATGGGATCAGCAGAATACCGGAAAGAAGGATTCCTGCGAGGACCGGAAGCGCAAAGCGGATTGCTGCGCCAAAAAAGCTCCGCAAACCCGCCAAAGCTTCAACTGTTCCTGAAGATTTTTCACCTGCCATCTGCTTTTTCTCTGCCCCGGCCTTTTGATTCCGCGACACTTTTCGATTCTCCTGTTCCGCTTCATACGCAGCATTTTCTGTACCGCATTTCAAATACTCCGTCACCGCATACGCCGTGAGTGCAAGCAGCCCGCCGACAGAAAAATAAAAAACTGGTCAGAATCATCCCAAGAACAGAAAGAATCAGAAGACCGCTCTTTCTCTTCTGAAAATGGCGGTCCACGCCCCGCAGAGCCAACAGCAGAAACGGCATATAATTGACAAACATAAGCTGATTATAGGAATGATACAGAAGTGCGGTAGAACACGTAAAGAAAAGTGATGTAAAAAGACAGTTGCCGTAATGCAGACCCATTTTTGCTGATCCAGCGATCAAAAAAGCACTGCATCCGCCGCATACAGCAGCGCGGAGGAACCCATCACCCACAGGTCCATCGGGATGAACGGGAAAAGGTAGGATAACAGCACGGTCGGACTCAGCAGACCGTAGTAGGCAAAATGGTAAATATTCTGACCTCCTCCCAGATTCCATGCGAAATCCGGGAAGAGGTTTCCGGTCGCGTAAAACCGCTTTCGGAAGTAATCGGCAAGGGTGCTGTGCTGGCTGATCCAGTCAATCGAGGAGCCGAATACGCCGTATTGCAGGACGAACAGCCGGCACAAAAGCAAAGAAAAGAAAAACAGACCAGCCGCCGTAAAATCCTTTCCGGTAAGACCTTCCAAAAAGCCGTTCCGCCGTCCTTTCGGCTGACCTTTCTTTTTCCGTGATTTCCCCGGCTCTCTTATTTCCTTTAAGATTTCCTTTTTCATGCCCGGATTTCTCCTCTTTCAGAAGCATGGCGTTTGTCGGCATATTCTGGAAAATACACGTTTTTCTTTTCTGCCGTATGGGCATCTTTTCTTCTCTTTGCAGCACTCTCCTGCTTTTTCACCGGCTGCACACTGTGCATCTTGACCGTCTCTTCACTCGTCTCCTTTAAGAGATAGATCGGACGGTGCTTTGTTTCAAGATATGTCTTGGAAAGATAAATGCCTACAATGCCCGTGCAGAAAAGCTGTACACCGCTCACCAGAAAAAGGATGCATGCCATCGACGGCCAGCCCGCAACGGGATCGCCAAACAGCAGCGTTCTTCCGATGATGAACACGATCAGAATCATAGAAATCAGGAAAAAAACGCACGCCCATGACAGATGCAAATGACAGCGGAGCTACGGAAAAACCTGTGATGCCGTCGACCGAGTACGCGAGGAGCTTTCGAAGCGGCCACTTCGACGTTCCGGCGCAGCGGTCCTCGTGTTCAAATTCCAGCCATTCCGTGTGAAAACCGACCCATCCGAAAATCCCTTTGGAAAAGCGGTTGTACTCACTCATTTCCAGCACGGCATCCACCATTTTGCGGCTCATCAGGCGATAGTCCCGTGCACCGCTTACGATCTCTGTTTTGGAAAGGCGGTTGATCACACCGTAGAAGGCATTTGATAAGAAGGATTTGATTTTTCCCTCGCCCTCCCGCGAACTGCGGCGTGCCGCCACACAGTCACAGGTACCGCTCTGCAGCATCTCGTACATTTTCGGAAGAAGGGACGGCGGATCCTGAAGGTCGACATCCATCACTGTTACGTAATCGCCTTTGGCCGCCTGCAGTCCGGCGTACATGGCTGCCTCTTTTCCGAAATTTCTCGAAAACGAGAGGTAACGGCAGCGCATATCCTTCTGCGCAAGCCGGCGCATCTCAAACAGGCTGTGATCCTTCGAGCCGTCGTCAACAAAGATCAGCTCGAACTGAACCTTCTGCTGTTCTTCCATCTCATCCATCTGACGTACCATCGTCTCGTAGTAAACCGGAATTGCTTCCTCTTCGTTGTAGCATGGTATGATAATACTGATTGTCTCCATTTTTTTGCCTCCCGGGGATTACATACTCTCTCAGAATCCTTCTGCAGATCCTTCCTGCTGCAATCCCGCTTCTGTCTCATTCTTATGCAAGTCAGGTTTTTGTGGCTGTTTCTCCCGCTGCAGAATCCTCGCCTGCCTCCGGGAAACGCAGGATGACTTTAAACAGATCGCCGTCTGCCGCAAGCTCCATGCGGCCGCCCATGTTGGCCGTGTAGCTTGATGCAATCGCAAGGCCAAGGCCGTGCCCCTCGCTCGTCCGTGATTCGTCGCCGCGCACAAAGCGTTCCATCATTTCCTCCGCTTCAAAATTCATCTCATAGGCGGAAATGTTTTTCATCGTCACGAAAATCTCCCCGTTTTCCTTCCCTGCGTCAATGTAAACTCTCGTTCCGCCCAGGCTGTATTTCAGGATATTTTCCACGAGATTCTGTATCACACGGTACATTTTCCCATTATCCCCAAGGAACGGCAGTGGCTCATCTCCGAGTGCCGTGCGGAACGACAGATTGCTCTGTGCAATCGCATCGTCCATATCGGCGAGGGTCTGCTCGATCAACCGTTTCATATCCATTTTTTTCCCATCTGGAATTTTTCGGTTCCGCTTGTCGATTTGGAGAGCTCGAAGAGACTTTGGATCATCTCCTTTAGCTGTTCCTGTTTCACAGAAATCACCTCGACGTAATCCTGTGCCGCCGGTGTCAGATCCTCTTTTTTCAGAAGATCCGTATAGCCGACCATCGAGGTGAGCGGGGTTTTCAGATCGTGCGATACATTGGTAATCAGGTCAATTTTGAGCCGCTCCGCCTGCATCTGTTTTTCTACGCTCTTCTGCATAGCGCTCTCAATATTTTCCAGCTCTGCAAACGCCGGATACAGCAGGGATTTTTCGGATATTTCATGGATCCGGCTTTCCATGCTGCCTTCCGCCATCGTATGGATCTGTTCCATCAAAAGGCCCATCTCCCGGTTCAGGCGACTGCGGTATGTTTTCCAGGCAAACAGAATTAAAATCAGCGTGGTCAGTCCAAGAAGAATGACAAACAGTACCTCGCCATCCATTCCGTTTATCAGTCCGGTGATCATGGTAATCACGATTAGAAGTTCCGCAATCAGTGCCACACGGAACGGCCATTTACTCTGACCGGCAAGCTGCCGTTCCAGGCTGGTCCGATCTCTGTAACGCTTCCTTTCTCTGCAAAAAAAGGGACATTTCTCTCAGTTGTTTCTTTTCATAGCGACAGACAAGAATGCCGGCACTGAGAAGGAAAACGCCACAGATTCCAAAAAACAGAAGACCTGTCTGCACACACTCTATTACAGTACCCCATTCGGCAACAATGCGGTATCTGGCATAGCTGTGCCGGAGCGGCTGAAGCCATCCGAAAAAGCAAATCCTCCGACAAGAACCAGAAGCTCATTTGGCACCTTTTCGGACTTTTTTCAGAAACAGCTGCTCTTTCTCTGCTTCCGCAGCGGCTCTTGCCTCAAACTGCATCTGCCGGGATTTTTCTATTTCATCTGTCTCGGACTTATCTGCGGCTGCTCCTTCGCTGCTTTTTGCTGTTTTTCCCGCTTTTTCCGGTTCGCTGCCGGCAAAAGCAGTCATTTTCGGGTTTCCGGTATTTTCTCGGAATTTCCATACCAGATACAAGGCTGCGGCTATGCCCAAAACGCCGACTGCCGTCACTCCGATGCCGATACCCCATTCGATGTTGCGCCACATTCCCCATTCGAATTCACTGGCCCATTTCCGCAGAAGCTTTCCGCACAAAATCAGTACCATAGAAAGATCGGTAAGCATCCACAGCAGGATGCGTTTTTCAGTTTCCGTCAATTTTTTCAATTTTGTATCCAATTCCCCACACCACCTTTAAATATTTTGGATTTTTCGGCGTAATTTCGATTTTCTCACGAATGCGCCGGATATGAACCATGACGGTATTTTCTACGCTGTAAGCATCCTCCTGCCAGACCTGGCTGTAGATTTCTTCGGCTGAGAATACATAGCCGGGATGCTCCATCAGAAGCTCCATAATTTTGTACTCGGTTGCGGTCAGGCGGATAGGGTCACCGTCCACCAGGAGTTCTTTGGTGTTTCGGTTCAGCAGCAGACCGCCGTTTTTCAGGATGTCCTGGCTTTGTGTGGTTCCGTTTGCGGCGCCTAAGGAGAAGTAACGGCGGAGCTGGGATTTAACACGGGCCATGAGTTCGGCGGTATTATACGGCTTTGTCACGTAATCATCGGCGCCCATAGAAAGTCCGATGACTTTATCGCTCTCTTCGGTTTTCGCGGAAAGCATGATAATCGGAATGTTGTTTTTTTCTCTTATTTTCATCAGGGCGGAAAGGCCGTTCATCTTGGGCATCATGACATCGAGCAGGATCAGATGGATCTGTTCGGTCATGAGGATGTCGAGTGCCTCCATGCCGTTGTAGGCCTTTTTTTACCCTGTAGCCTTCCAGTTCTAATAGTTTGCCGAGAGATCTTACGATTTCCCGGTCGTCGTCTACGACTAATATGTTGTATTGGCTCATCTCGTTTTTCCCCTCTTGGTTCTATGGTGTTTATCATAGCAGAAAAAAGCGGAGATTCTTTGGATAAAAAACCTGACATTTTCTTAAAATGTAATCCCCCATTACGTTTTCCTGCTTTTTTTGACAAAAAAAAGCACTGATTGGTAGAGTTGTAAGCTGGTGTAAAAAACTAAAACAAACGCATATAAATTAGTAAAATGCCTGCATAGCACCTGGAAATGTGGAAAAGATAAAAAAGGTCAATATAAATGGACAAATACACAATATCAAACGGGGATTTTATTTGATATAGTGTAAATATCACAAATAAGCAAAGAAAATGCGTAATAAAAACGCACAAAACAACGGAAAGGATGGGGAGTATGGCGAAGGAAAAAAAGTGAAAAAAGAAAAAAGGGCAGAAAATCGCCCCCGCAATTTTATGGAAACAGCGCTGGCTGCTTGTGATGTCAGTACCATTTGTAATCTGGCTGATTATCTTCAAGTACATTCCGCTGTGGGGATGGACCATGGCATTTCAGGAGGTAAAACCGGCAACGTTCGCACTTCCGATCTGGGAGAGAACCTGGGTTGGATTTAAGAACTTTACAGATGCATTTAAAGACCGTCTGTTCACACAGACATTAATCAACACATTGGGAGTAAGCTTCCTTGACATCGCGGTTGGAACGATCGCAGCAATTGCATTTGCGGTTCTTCTGAACGAGATGTTCTTTATGAAGTTCCAAAAAAGTAACGCAGACCATTTCTTATCTGCCGCACTTTGTATCCTGGGTTATCATTGCAAGTATTGCAAAGAATATTTTCAACGACGGCGGTGTTGTTGACAGTATCTTCGGCAAGAACCTGCACCTGATGAGTTCCAACTCACCGCTTATCTGGGTAACCATTATCCTGATTAACTGCTGGAAAGAGGTTGGCTGGAACGCAATTATTTATCTGTCCGCCATGGCAGGTATTGATCCTGGTCTTTACGAGGCCGCTGATATGGACGGTGCAAGCCGTCTGCAGAAGATCTGGCACATCACTCTGCCGGGTATCCGACCGACCATCATCGTACTGCTGATTATGAGCATCGGTGGCGCCCTGAACGTAGGTATGGAGCGTCAGATGCTTCTTAGTAACCCGCTGGTTGAGGATCACACGATGGTACTTTCCTGGTTCTCTTATAAGAGAGGTATCGGAAACAGCAACTACGGTCTTGGTACCGCAATCGGTGTATTCCAGTCTGCAGTCAGCGTTACCCTGCTGCTGATCGCCAATAAGATTGCCGGTCTGGTAGGCGAAGATAAACTTATGTAGGAGGACGCGAATATGAACAAGAAAGCAAAAAAAATTTGACTACGTACTGGCGGTAATCTTCGTATTCCTCGTCATCATCACCATTTATCCGTTCCTGAACGTACTGGCGATTTCGTTCAACGATTCTACGGATACCATTAAGAATGTAAACTTCATCATTCCGAGAAAGTTTACATTAAGCAACTATAAATATGTATTTAAAGACGGCGGCATTGCAATGCCGGCTGTGATTTCTGTAACAAGAACCATCATCGGAACAATCGTAGGTATTGTATGTACCTCGATGGTTGCTTACACATTAAGCCGCAGAGACTTCGTACTCCGCAAACCATTCCAGCTTCTGTTCGTTATTACCATGTATGTCAGTGGCGGAATGATTCCGGAATACCTTCTGATTATCCGTACCTTAAAGCTGGGCAATAACTTCATGGTATACATTCTGCCTGGTCTGATGTGGGTTTATAATATGATTCTGGTTCGCTCTTATATCGACGGACTGCCGATGGCTCTGCAGGAGGCAGCAAAGCTCGACGGAGCAAACGATTTTCAGATCTGGTATAAAGTCGTTATGCCGCTTTGTAAACCGGTTATCGCAACCGTAGGCCTGTACTATGCAGTAGGACAGTGGAACTCCTTCATGGATACTTACCTGTATGCGAAAAAACCTCCCGACTCTGCAGTACAAACTGTATGAGATTATGAACCAGGCGACCATGAAAATGGACGTTCATGCAGGAACCAATGTACAGACGGCCGTAACACCAATGTCCGTACGTATGGCCGTAACGATTGTAGCAACTGTGCCGATCGTTATTGTATATCCGTTCCTTCAGAAATACTTTATCGGCGGTATGACACTTGGTTCTGTTAAAGACTGATAAAAAACAGTATTAAAAAATTTTTAGGAAAAAGATGATGTTTATTCCTGCCAGGCGAAAGAAAGAGTGCAGGATGACATAAACCATTTTAAGGAGGGCTTTTATGAAAAGAAAAGTAGTATCACTCATGTTAGTATCTGCTATGGTGGCCGGAATGCTCGCAGGATGCGGTTCCGACAGTGGCAGCAGCAAGGGAGGGTCCAGCACAGAGACTGGATCAGCGGCAGAGGCAAGTTCTTCAGGCGAGACAGCAGATGATGCAGATGACAAATCTCCGATTACCTTTGAGTATTTTAACGCTGATGGTAAAAACGGCAACTGGGATAACCCGGTAGCAAAAGCAATCACAGAGGCAACAGGTGTTACACTTGATGTTTCCTATCCGGTAGCATCCCAGGGTGATGCAAAAGAAGATGTTGCGCTGATGATCGCAAATGATGAGTATCCGGACATGATTTATGCAAAAGGCTCAGCAACGGATTTGTATCAGGCAGGCGCGCTGATTGATATGACAGACCTGATTGAAAAATATGGTCCAAACATCAAAAAAATTGTACGGAGCAGAGATGGAAAAACTGAAATGGAGCCAGGATGATCCTGGAATCTATCAGCTTTCCTACGCAGGTGTAAACCAGAAAACCCTGACAACAGGCGGAAGCTGCCAGATTCAGTGGGCTGCATTAAAAGAAAACGATTATAAATATCCGAAGACACTGGATGAGTATGAAAAAATTGATCAAGAGCTATCTTGCAGCACATCCAAAAACAGAAGATGGTCTGGATATGATCGGTATCACCATGAGTGCTTCTGACTGGCACTGGATGATTACCCTTGGAAACCCGGCAGGACTGATCGCTGATGCATCCCCGGATAATGGACAGTGGATCATTGACGACGAGTACAACGTACATTACAAACATGTAACAGATGAAGAGAAAGAATACTTCAAATGGCTGTGCCGTATGTACAACGAAGGTATCCTGGATCCGAACTTTGCAACGCAGACAGATGATGACTATATTGCAAAAGTTGCCAGCGGCCGTGTTGTTGCTATCACCGATGCTGAATGGCATTACAGCCAGTGCGAAGCTACTCTGGTAGCAGATGGAAAAGTAGATCAGACTTATGTTGGACTTCCTGTAACCTTAAGAGAAGATCAGGTAGAAAAAGCCCTTCTGTATCAGGGAACTACCGTTGGCTGGGGTATTGGAATTACCAAGAGCTGTGAAGATCCGGTTCGTGCCATCAAATTCCTTGACTATCTGTGCTCCGATGAAGGACAGATCCTGTATCACTGGGGTATTGAAGGCGAGAACTACTTCCTCGATGATAACGGACAGCCATATCGTACCGATGAAGAAGTTGCAAAAGCTCAGTCTGATCCGGATTATGCAAAGAATACCGGTATTGACAACTACACTGGATTCCCGATCTACGGAACAGGTTCCTACTCTGAAGACGGATTCCCATACACTCCAACTACCAAAGAGTCTGTTATTGCAAACTACAATACAGCAGAAAAAGAAGGATGCGAAGCGATGGGATTTGAGATGCTGACCGACATGTTTGCACAGCCGGAAGAGTTCGATCTTCTTCCATACTCTGCACTGTGGGCATATCAGCAGCCACAGGAACTTGCTGAGAAACAGACAATTCTGGACGAAATTGCTTGGCCGGGACTTGTTAAATGCGTAACTGGTACCGAAGATGAGTTTGATGGAAACTGGGAGAGCATGGTACAGGAGCTGACAGACAATGGTCTGGCAGATGCAGAAGAAGCTATGACAGAGTTCCTTGCTACCAAACTTGTTGATGTAGAGTAAGTAAAGCAAAAACATAAGGTTTTGCCGTTGAACGGAAGGCGGCACAAAAATCATGGTCTGATATTATTAAATGTCAGGCCATGTTTTTAAATACAGCGACAGTAATGGGAAATGTGAAACATTGTAAAAATGATAACAGTATATGGAAAATCTGCAAACAATTTCATGAGACAAAATCATAGGGAGGTTTTTGAAAACTGACAGAAAAGAAGGAGTTTCAGGTAAACAAAAATCACACCGTTCTGGGATGCATCACTGACGGATCAGGAAAGAATCGACTGGCTGTTAAAAGAAATGACGGTCGAAGAAAAACTGGGATACCTCGCCAGCTCTTCCCCGGATCTGCCGCGCCTTGGCATCCCGGGAGTCTCTGTGGGCGGTGAGGCGGCACACGGCGTTGAGGGCAGAAACGATCAGAACGGTCTTGGAAAACCGGATGTGACAACATCCTTCCCGCAGCCGATCGGTATGAGTGCATCCTGGGACCCGGAGCTGATCAGACAGGCCGGTGAAATAACAGGAACCGAGGCGCGCGTCGTATGGCACCGCCATGAGGGCCATGGACTCAGCAGATGGGCTCCGACCGTTGATCTTGAGCGCGATCCGAGATGGGGAAGAAACGAAGAAGGTTACGGAGAGGATCCTGTGCTGACCGGAAAAATTGGCCGGTGCTTATATCCGGGGAATGCAGGGCGATGATCCGAAGTATCTGCGCTGTGCAGCGACCTTAAAGCATTTCTATGGAAACAATACGGAGGTCGGCCGCGGATGGAAAAATTCTTCCATTGACCCGCGGAACAAATATGAGATGTATTTGGAGCCATTCCGCAGATGTATTGAGGATGGCGGCGCAGAGGGCATTATGACGGCATATAACAAGATCAACGGAACGATCGGTATCCTGAATCCGGAAGTGACCGATATTCTGGAAAAAACAGTACGGTCTCCGTCACGTTGTCAGCGACGGCGGTGCGATGGGACTTGTCGTGAATCTGCATCACTATTTCGGACAGCATGCGGAGACGATCGCAACGGCGCTGAAAGCCGGTGTGGATGCCATGTCTGACGATCCGCGTATGGTAGAGCAGGCGGCACGCGAGGCATATGAGCTTGGCATTCTGAAGGAAGAGGATATGGACCGCTCCATTCGCTGTATGATGGAGACGAAGCTTCGTCTCGGTGTTTATGATCGGGAAAACCTGAATCCGTATGACCGTGTGACCGAGGACGATATCGATTCCCCGAAGGCACGTGAAATCTGTAAAGAGCTGAGCCGTGAATCGATCGTGCTTCTGAAAAATGAGAACGGGGCGCTGCCGCTTGACAAAGCTCTGAAAGCAGAAGATATTGCCATTGTCGGACCGCTTGGTGATGCATGGTATCAGGACTGGTACGGCGGAACGGCACCATACCGCACAACCTTCCTGCAGGGGATGGAAGTACTGAAGCAGGAGAACATTACATTCGCGGATGGTCTGGATCGCGTTGTTTTCCGCTGTGATGGAAAAGGTCTTGCCGTAGCAGAAGACGGAACACTTCAGATGGCAGATGAGCCAGATGTGTTTATCAAGGAATACTGGGGTGAGGGAAGCTATACGTTCAAGAGTGTCCGTACCGGAAAATACCTCGGTGCAAGACTCTCAGAGTCGCAGGGAGAAAAGCCGAAAATGGGACAGATTGCGGCAGACCGGGAGGAAGCCTTCGACTGGTTTGTGATGGAGATTTTCCACGTGGAGCCGCAGGAGGATGGCAGCGTTGTGCTGACCAACCGTTTCCATTACCCGGTTTATAAGGATGCGGAGGGATTTTTCTCCTTCGAGCAGACGGAGGGAATTCCGATTACGATGGAGGTTGTCGAAAACGGAATTGAAAAAGCAGTTGCTGCAGTCCGGGGCAAAAAAGCAGGTTTTACTTGCACTCGGCTGTAACTCCGTGATCAATGCGAAAGAGGAGATCGACCGCAACACACTGGAGCTGCCAGAGGAGCAGGAGATGCTGCTTGACCGGATCGCAGAGGCCAATCCGAATACCGTTCTGGTGCTGTTTACGAATTATCCGTACACACTTCAGAAAGCGATGGTAAAAACTGCCGGCGATCATCATGTCTGCAACGGGAAGCCAGGATATGGGAAGCGCAATGGCAGAGGCTGTGCTTGGAACCTATGCACCGGCCGGCCGTCTGAATATGACCTGGTATGAGAGTATCGATCAGCTGCCGGACATTGACGATTACGACATCATCAAAGGAAAAAGAACGTACCGCTATTTCGACGGGAAGGTATTGTATCCATTCGGCTATGGCCTGACGTATACCACATTTGCGTATGAGAACTATAAGGTTTCCTTAAAAGACGACCGTCTGCTGCAGATCTCTCTCGATGTGAGAAATACGGGCGATACCGCAAGCGACGAGGTCGTCCAGATCTACGGTTCCGCTCTGGAATCCTGCGTGAAGAAACCAATCTGCCAGCTGCTTGATTTTGTTCGTGTGAAAAATCATTGCCCCGGGCGAGACGAGACACGTTGCACTGGAAATCCCGGTAGAGGAGCTTCGCTTCTACGATGTCATCAGCCGCAGACTGATGGTAGAAGAGGGAACGTATGAAATCTATGCGGGCGCATCCTGCAAGGATAAAGCCGTTTCCACAGAAATCTTTATTCCGGGCGGAAAAAGGGGAGTACGCGATCTGAGTGCATTTACCGCGGCAGACCACTACGATGATTACGAGAACATGTATCTGACGGAAGGCCACTTCAATTTCAAGGCAGTCCGCGTGCAGGATGAGACGAAAGAAGGTGTTCTCGTTTACCGTGACTGTGATCTTTCCGATGCTGCTGTTCTGGCACTTCATGTGAAGAGTGAACGCGGCGGCAGTGTGGAAGCCTTTGTGGACGGTGTTTCAATGGGAAGCTTTACCGGTGACACAAGAACCTGCGAGTTCCGCAGTGCTCCGAAACTGGACCGCTATGCGGAGAAAGAAGTAAAAGAGCGCAACCGGTACCGCGAGCCGGTTTATGAGGATGTTGAAATTTCCCTCGCAGACAGACCGCAGACGGACGGCGCATCTGAGATCCGTCTCGTCCTGAAGGGAGATATGCGGATCTGCTATCTGCGTGTGCTGAAAAATAAGAGCACAGGAAAAATTCAGATGGGCGTAGCAAACTAACCAGATAATGTATTGTCTGTAAAAAAGTATTGACAAATTGTGTGAATATGAATAAAATATTCCTGTAAAAACAAAATACGGAGATCTTCAGGGCAGGGTGTGATTCCCTACTGGCGGTATAGTCCGCGACCCGCTGCGATATCAAACAGCGGCTGACTCGGTGCAACTCCGGGACCAACAGTTAAAGTCTGGATGAAAGAAGATGAAATAAAGTTTATTTGCATGGAAATATTTTTTGGTGCCCTGAATTCAAGAAAAGGAATTCAGGGCACTTTTTTCGCGGGCAACGAGCCAAAGTCCGTGCTTGCACGAGACCTTGGCGACTGCCGCGAAAACGAGTTCAAATTCGTGGAGCGTATTTGGACTCGTTATTTCCGGCAGAACCGGTCAAGATCTCCAGAAAAAAGGGAGAAATGCAGTTATGAATGCACAGACAACAGCAAAACAGACATCAAAGATGTCGCAAATCGGAAAAAGCCCAGTTACATGGTACAGGTGGCAATGCTCGGCGCCGCCGCAGTCGTATTGATGTTTTTTCGACATCCCGCTTCCGTTTGCCCCGAGTTTCTACAAGATTGATTTAAGCGAAGTTCCGGTGCTGATCGGAGCCTTTGCGATGGGACCTCTTGCCGGAGCTGCGATTGAGCTGATTAAGATTCTGCTGAACCTTGTTATGAAAGGAAGTACCACCGCAGGTGTTGGCGAAGTAGCAAACTTCCTGATCGGCTGCGCGTATGTTATGCCGGCCGCATGGATCTACAAAACACAGAAAACCAAGAAAAATGCCATGATAGGTATGGCAGTCGGAACCGTATTTCTGGCAGCAGCCGGCGGTCTTCTGAACGCTTTTGTACTGCTTCCGGCTATGCAGCAGCCTTTGGAATGCCGATGGATGCCCTTGTGGGAATGGGATCTGCAGTCAACAAAGCAATTACAAGCCTTCCGACCTTTGTTCTGTTTGCCGTTGTACCGTTTAATATCATCAAAGGTGTTGTGGTATCACTGGTAACCATGCTTCTGTACAAGCACATCAGCAGACTGCTGAAGGGTGAGGCGATGAATTAGTTCATCATTTCCGAAATCATTTTTGTAAACGGAGAATCCAATAAATACGTTGTAGAGAGACGGACAAAATGCAGAGAGAAATCCTCTGATTTTTTGTCCGTCTTTTAAAATTTTCGGGGAATGGCGGCAATGGATTGCCACACAGGTCTTTTAGTAGTACAATGAAGCATAATCGATAAAAGAAAATACGCAGCGAAATTGGAAAGGAGCGCGAAAAAAAAAAGAGATCCGCACATTGGCTGAAATCTCTTTTCTATCACATTTTAATATTGTTATTATGTCTCGAAACTGTTAAACGCTTTCCAGATGTTCCATCACTTGAACGCCCCATTTAAAAAGGGCGGTTCGCATGGCGAAGGTCAGGACTGCGGTAAGCAGAATCATCACGCTCGTGGTGATGTGGATGTTGAGCTGAAGTTTTCCGTACAGCAGGTAGCCGGCTCCGATCAGGATTGCGCCGACAGTGAGGTCGATGAGGACGGAGATCAGGGAGCGGTTGTTGGATTTTATGGCAGCGGTTTCGTTTTCCCAGTTTAATTTCGGAAATGCAAGGTCAAAAAGGAGCTGTTCATAGTTGACGAACAGGGTAAATAAAACCGTGATCGCCGTGGTGTAAAGAAGGGTCGCCGGGTGCAGACCGAAGACGACAGCAATCATGTTGAAGACCAGAGAGTACGGCAAGGTGCCAAGGAGACTGATCAGGATGCCGCTTACCAGCATGGCACGGATCTGGTCGTGATAGCTCATCGGAATGCATTTCATATAGATGTATTCGCTGCCCTTTCGGGACATCGCTGTGGCGGAGATCACGCAGAACATGGACATCATGACGGCGATTCCGGCGGCAGTAAGGACGGCAACTGCGACGGGCAGTTCCCCTTTCAGGAGGCGGAATATAGTGCCATCGGCGACAAGCCGGGTCCAAAGGCCGGTGGTTTTAGCCATGCCCAGGCTGGAAATGATTGAAATGAGGGCAATACCAAGCATGAAGACCGGCCAGATGAGAGGCATCAGAACACAATTCATGAACCAGGCCGGTGTGCGGTACAGCTTTTTTCCATTCAATCATCGCGTAGGTGCGGACCGGATTTTTGCTTTTGACGGTTCGGGTCACTTCTTCTTTGGATAAAATGCGTTTTTCGCTGGTGGTTTCGCTCATGCCGAGGACAGCCGGGAGGTAGATTTTCCAGGCGAGGGCGAAAAAGACAGCAAGGATGACGGCTGTTGTAGCGATGTAGAGTATCATTTTGAGAAAGGATGCATCTGCAAGGCTTCCGGTCATCAGGGGCAGGTTCGGAAAAATGGTCCGGAAGGCGCGCAGAGTGCCCTTCTGGCTTTCCATCATGTTCATAATATCCTGCATTTCAAAATTTCCGATACTGCGCGAAAATACGTTGATGCCGATCGCAAAAATCAGGGATGCGGCGAATCCGAGGTAGCTTAAGAAATCCTTGTTTCGGATATTTTTGAAAAGACGCATCACGAGCATCGTCAAAACTGCGGCGTAAACGAGCGGCACAACCGGGAAAATAAGGCAGGCGAGGATCATATTGATCCAGTAAAAAATGCCCATTTTGGCGCTGATCCCGTACCCTAACAGAAACGGAAAGAACAGCAGTACAATAAGATAGTATTCGTTCAGCAGACAGCAGAAGCCTTTCGCACCAACAATCTGCGCCGGGGTAAACGGCAGCGGTAAAAGCTTTACGAGGTCAGAGTCCATGTAATACTCGCTCAGAAACAGCGGCAGGCCATAGAAGAAAATGACCATCATGCCGATGGCACAGACGAACTCGATCAGCAGGGTTTCCAGACCGAGCGGCTGCAGGAAGGTATAGCCGGAATATCCCAGAAGAAACAGTAAGACCGACACGGGAAGGAGGCAGACACCAAGCAGAAGGTATACAACGATACGTCCTCAGTCCGAAAATGTCTTCTTTTTTCCGCTCTTCTGATTGCTTTTTCCTGGTCCGCTTTTCAGAAGGAAACGGGTGAGAATCCATAAGTTACGCATGTTCAGTGATCTCCAGAAAGATATTTTCAAGTGTCTGATCCGGATAGGCCGCTTTTAATTCTTCCAGGGTACCCAGGTATACCTGGCGGCCGTGATGGATGATGGCGATGCGGTCGCAGAGTTTTTCCGCTACTTCCAGCACATGGGTGGAAAACAGCACGGCGTTTCCGGCATCGGCGTGTTCACGCATCATCTGTTTGAGCTCGTGCGCGGAGCGCGGGTCAAGGCCGGTCAGCGGCTCATCGAGAATCCAGACCGGCGGCTTGTGGATCAGTGCGCCCATCACCATGATTTTCTGACGCATGCCATGCGAGTAGCTCATGATACGGCTCGAAAGGTTCTCTTCCATCTCAAAGCGTTTTGCGGTTTCTTCGATAAAACGCTGACGCTCTTCCGTTCCGACACCGTAGATATCTGCCATAAAATTCAGATATTCAATTCCCCTGACGCGAAGAAACGCATCCGGGTCGTCGGGCACAAAACCGAACTGGCGCTTGGCTTCGAGCGGATCCTTCTGGATATCTTTTCCATTGATTTCAATCGTTCCCTCGGACGGTGCCAGGATGCCGGTGATCATTTTTAATGTTGTCGTTTTCCCGGCCCCGTTAGGACCGATGAAGCCGGTGATCTTTCCATCTTCGATATCCCAGGAAAGATCGTCGACGGCTTTTTTGCTTCCGTCTCCGTAAATCTTACTGACGTGGTTCAGACGAATCATGTTTTATTCCCCCTCTTTTTTCTTTGTAAAGCAAAGCTATCATTCTCTTGCTTCGTTTCTAAAAACAGACTGCCCTTTTCTCACTCCGAAAGCTCTTATCCTTCCCTCGCAGGAAAAGGAGTCAGACGGATATTCGCAATCCGCTTCGCTACTTGCTTGATTCGGTTAAATCTCGAAGCACGGGCTGTGATCTTGCGTTTTTTTCAGTATGCATTTTTCTGTCAGAACTGTCAATCGTCGGAGCGAAAAATACAGAATTTTGTAAGAACTTGTAAGACTTTTCCGCAAAGTGGGGCTTGCAGCTTGCGGAAATGCTTTTTCAGATACGCTCCAGGATCAAATTCAATTTTACGCGACAGGAAACTTCAACGAAATTTCCTGCCACGCAAAAAAGTCAGCCACGAAACCCTTTCGGAAAACTGTGGCTGATGCTTTACCCTCTACTTTTTCAGAATCACATCGATGACTGTATCGACTCCATCCGGCAATACCGGGTCTTCGCCGAGATCAGCGAATGCCATGGTCGGATAATCGCTGTGTACCCAGCTTGTGGAAACCGGGATTTCCGCGCCGGTTGCAACGTAGCGGATCGCCTGAATTTCTTCTTTTTTCACGCCGGGCAGCGGCAGCGGCCCAACGGTATTTTCATAGACATGAAAATACAGATGATTTCCGTGGCGCGTCACACGGCCAAAGTCCGGTTTCTCAATACCGGCTTTTCCGCAGCCGTAAATGCTCTCTCCGTTTTTCTTCATCCACTTTCCAATCTCAGCCAGCCGTTCGATCGACTCCTCCGGGATATTTCCCCTGGCGTCCGGGCCGACGTTCAAAAGCAGGTTTCCACCCTTCGATACGCACTCGACCAGCTTTTTGATCAGCATCGGTGCCGGTTTGAAGAAGTGGTCGTTGGCACAATAGCCCCAGTGATTGTTCATCGTAACACAGGATTCCCAGGCGATATCGTTTCCATTTACATCCTGGATGCCATTCGGCGGAATCATCTGCTCCGGGCTCACAAAGTCGCCGTGGTACGAGGTCGGATTTCCGGCCGCCAGAGAACCGTAGCCCTCTCCGCTCACCTCGAGACGGTTGTCGATGATGACATCCGGCTGGAGCTTCCGCACCATATTGATCAGCTCCGTCGCTTTCCATGCTTCGCCGCGCAGCGTATCGTAGGAAAAGTCAAACCACAGCACATCGAGCTTTCCGTAGTTTGTGCAGATCTCGCGTACCTGATTGTGCATGTAGGTCAGGTAGCGGTCGAAATCGCGGTCATCGTTTTTATATGCCGGGTTGTTCCGCATCGGATGATTCCGGTCGCCATAGTGCGGAAAATCGTCGTGGAACCAGTCGAGCAGGGAGAAATACAAACCAACCTTCAGTCCTTCTGCGCGGACGGCATCAACGTACTCTGCAACGAGGTCGCGGCCGCATTTCGTGTTGGTGGATTTGAAATCGGTATACTGGCTGTCGAAGAGGCAGAATCCATCGTGATGCTTGGCAGTCAGAACCATGTATTTCATGCCGGCCTCTTTCGCCGCTTTTGCCCATTTCCGCGGCTCGAAATCAACGGGATTGAACTCCTCAAAATATTTCATGTAATCTTCTTTTGGAATCTGCTCGGTACTCCGCACCCATTCTCCGCGTGCCGGGATGGCATAAAGTCCCCAGTGGATAAACATGCCGAAACGGGCGTCGCGGTACCACTCCATCCGCCTGTCATAGGCTTCTCTGTCAAATTTGTACATCGTTTTGCTTCCTCCTGTTTTAGTTTTATATTGGTAATGATTCAGAGTACCATTTCGCATGGCTCTGAATCGTTACGTCAAGCGGATATTCGCAATCCGCTTCGCTGCTTGATTCGATTAAATCTTAATTTTCACCCATTTTCCCTGTTTGAATCGGATCGTTGCAAAGATAAACCGTGACATCTGATCCGCCAGCACGCCGAACCAGATTCCGACGATGCCAAGCCCCAGCGTGTAACCGCCGAGATACGAAACGATCGTACGAATAAATGTAACGCTGATCATGGATGCAACTGCCGTATAAAGCGTATCTCCCGCACCGCGCAGGCATCCCATGTAAATAACCTGACAGATCTGGAAAATGACGACGAAGATAATGACATGGATGATGCTGACACCGATTTCAATGATATGCTGTTCTTCGAAAAACAGGCTGTACAGCCATCTTCCGCCGAAAAGATAAATGGCAACGAGGCATACTGCGATGCCCGCGCCGATCAGACGGCACGTTCTGCCGTACTCCTTCGCCAGATCTGGCTTTTTTGCGCCAAGGCTCCGGCCGATCAGTGCAACCGCTGCGGACTGGAGGCCGTCGCCGAACGCAAACGAAAGCGACATAATATTCATGCCGACCTGGTGTGCCGCCATCGCATCGGTTCCCTGTTTGGCCGCCATGATCGCCGTCATCATAAAGCCGATCCGCATGAAAACCTGCTCGAAAAACACACTGTACCCGACCCTGACCAGGCTGATGAACGCTGCAATCGTCGGTTTAATTTTGTTCTTCAGAATATAGCCAAGGTTCAGGAATCCGTCTTGCTTTGTGATGGAAAGGATGCTCATCACACATCCGACAACCGTTCCTGTGACGGTTGCCAGTGCCGCACCCTGAATGCCGAGTGCCGGGAACCCGAAATGGCCGTTGATCAGAAGATAATTCAGGATAATATTAATCGTATTTGATGTTACATTTGTGCGCATCGTGAATTTTTGTATTGCCCGCACCGCGCTGTGCCGAGTTGATCCCCATCTGGATACAGTTAAAAATCATACCGCCCATGATGATACGGAAATATGTTACTGCGCCATTATGAGTCTCCGCCGTTGAACCGCACAGATGGATAATCGGACTTGCAAACGCCACAAATCCAACACTGAATGCAGCTGCCGCAAGGATAATAAATACAAGCGCAGTTACCAGAGTCTCATTCGCCGCACCCTGCCTCTGCTCTCCGCGCCGCCGCGCAACGAGAGCAGAAATCGACACATTCAGCGCAAAGAAAAACGCCAGGCCAAGCAGCTTCGGCTGTGTCGTCAGACCGACCGCGGCAACTGCGTAGGAGCCAAGCGAGCTTACCATCAGCGAATCTACAAGACCCGCAAATGCAATGAAAAACGACTCCACGATCGCCGGCCACGCCATGTTGACGGCGGTCTGGAATGTGTCTTTGTGGTATTTCCCCTGTAACTTGTTTCCTAAGTACCCCATTTCTTTTCCTCTCTTTCGTCCCAATACCAATTTCTATTTTACTTTGTTTTAACAGA
>ENA-OQHD01000261-OQHD01000261.1-human-gut-metagenome-genome-assembly--contig:-NODE-261-length-21632-cov-5.401442_pt1 | contig 21632 bp, 31 predicted proteins | sample MGYA00242560_ERZ504711 | MGnify/ENA primary metagenome ERZ504711 (study PRJEB26092, sample SAMD00036198) | human gut metagenome | host: Homo sapiens | study: EMG produced TPA metagenomics assembly of...
ATTCGACTTGGTTTCTTTCCTTAGTTGACTTCTTTTAATGCTTCAGTTTTCTGAGAAGATTTTTTCAGGTTTTTTTAGCAGATTTAATGGTGATGTGTCCCTTTGAAGTCATTACAGCCTTGAGGAGATCTTTTTCATTTGGATTTTTAAGGTAGAAGTCTGTAATGGCATCTTCGATGTGGTCTTGGATTGTACGACGCAATGGTCGAGCACCCATCTTAGGATCATAACCAAGGTCAACCAGCTTTTTCCTTAACTTTATCAGTCACACTGAGGTGGATACCGTTGTTTGCCAAGCGTTGGTTGACGCCATCAAGCATAAGGTCCACGATAGTAAGGAGATTTTCCTTGCTTAGGGCAGAGAACTCGATAATACCGTCAAAACGGTTCATGAATTCAGGACTGAAGAAATCTCCAAGGTGGTTGATAACAGAATTGGTACGATTCTCACGAGCAGCTCCAAAACCTACACTTGCTTCCACTTTACCAGTACCAGCATTTGAAGTCATGATGATGATGGTATCTTTGAAACTTACAGTTCTCCCTTGACCATCAGTCAGACGACCATCGTCAAGTACCTGAAGGAACATGTGAAGCACATCTGGGTGAGCTTTTTCAACCTCATCAAGGAGAATGAGTGAATAAGGGTTACGGCGGACCTTTTCGGTTAATTGCCCAGCTTCGTCGTAACCAACATAGCCTGGAGGAGCACCGACCAATTTAGCAACAGCGTGTTTTTCCATGTATTCTGACATGTCAAAACGAATCATACTATCAGATGAACCAAAGAGCTCGATGGCTAACTGTTTAGAGAGCTCAGTTTTACCGACTCCTGTAGGGCCTACAAATAGGAAGCTACCAATTGGGCGGTTTGGTGCACCAAGTCCAACACGATTACGGCGGATAGCTTTGGCAATCTTATCAACTGCGGCATCTTGGCCAATAACATGCGCCTTAAGGTCATCGGCGAGGTTGAGAAGTTGAGATTGTTCTTTTTCTTTTAAATCACCGATAGGAATATTGGTTTTTTGCTCGACAATGGCTTCGATATGTTTTTCAGTAATGATAGGCATATCTTGGTCTTTGATGGTTTGCTGTTGCATTTCCTTGTATTTAGCAATTTGGTCACGGAAATAAGCAGCTTTTTCAAAGTCTTCGTCACGAGTAGCCTGAGCTTTAAGATTCTCAGCTTCAATCAAACGTTTATCGAGGTCCTTAGGATCGATAAAGTTGAGGGTTAAATTCATCTTAGAGCCAGATTCATCGAGAAGGTCGATGGCCTTGTCTGGCAAGAAACGGTCCTGAATGTAGCGGTTGGATAATTCTGCAGCTGCAGTAATGGCTTCATCAGTGTATTTGACATGGTGGTAGTCTTGATATTTAGGCTGGATACCACGCAAAATTGTGATTGTTTCCTCAACTGTTGGCTCATCTACCTTAACAGGTTGCATACGACGTTCGAGTGCCGCATCTTTCTCAATGATACGGTATTCGTTGAGTGTTGTTGCTCCAACAAGTTGAAGCTCTCCACGGGCAAGTGCAGGTTTTAAGATGTTTCCAGCATCCATATTGCCGTCCCCAGTATTACCAGCTCCTACAATTTCATGGATTTCATCAATAAAGAGGATAACATCCTGACGTTGGCGGATTTCCTCCATGAGCTTTTGCATGCGTTCTTCGAACTGGCCGCGGATACCAGTCCCTTGAACTAGGCTTACAACATCAAGACGGATAACTTGCTTGCTTTGGAGTTTTTGTGGCACATCTCCATCAACGACTTTTTTGGGCAAGTCCTTCGACTACTGCGGTCTTACCAACACCAGGTTCACCGATAAGAACAGGATTGTTCTTGGTACGGCGGTTCAGAATTTCGATGACGCGAATGATTTCTTCGTCACGACCAATGACAGGATCAATGTCTCCACGACGAGCAATATCTGTGATATTAATTCCAAATTCTTCGAGAAGGCCTTGAGGTTGTTGAGGGGCTTGTTGACGTGGTCCTCCAGGACGGCCTGGACCACCGTTTCCACGGTTACCTCCCTCTTGTGTTGGAGGTGTATTAGGAAGGTCTCCGTTAGAAGAACGGAAGTTGTTTAGGTCACTGAAGAAATCGTCGAAGAAGTTGGAACCTCCTGCTTGATTGAATTGGTTAAGGGGGTTCTCTGGATCAGATTTTATGATTTTATAACAATGTTGACAGAGGTCAACTTGTTGCTGATTACCATTTACGTTGGTATACAAATGGATACTAGCTTCATTAAGGTTACAGTTTTGGCAGAGCATATCAGTACCTCTTTCTATCTGAGTTGGGAAAGACCTTTATTTGAAAATATATTGGTCAAAAAAGGTCAAATCTATGATTCTATTATAGCATGCAGTAGTTATATTGCAAGTAAAAAGCATCTATTTTTGGTACTTGAGGAACACGATTGCTAAAAATGAATTTTAATACAAAATTACTTGTTAAACATACATAAATATAATATAATATTTTATATTATTCATAATGAAAGAGAGATACCTATGACACAAACTAAATCCTTCTTGAAAGAAATCGACTTTACTAAACAGGAACTAGAGGAGTTGATTGATTTATCTATAAAATTTAAACAGTTAAAGAAAAATAGAATTCCGCATAAATATTTAGATAGTTTAAATATTGCATTGATTTTTGAAAAAACATCGACAAGAACCCGTTCAGCCTTCACTGTGGCTGGTCAGGATCTAGGAATGAATGTAACCTATCTTGGTGCTGGAGACATTCAGCTGGGTAAGAAGGAATCGGTTGTTGATACGGCCAAGGTCCTTGGTTCTATGTTTGATGGAATCGAGTACCGTGGTTTTAAACAAGAGGATGTTGAGGACTTGGCTAAGTACTCTGGTGTTCCGGTTTGGAACGGTTTGACAGATACTTGGCATCCAACTCAGATGATTGCGGATTTCATGACCTTGAAGGAGCACTTTGGTAGTCTAGAGGACTTGACCATTGCTTATATTGGAGATGGTCGTAACAATATTGCTAATTCTCTCTTGGTGACATCGGCTATCTTGGGCGTTAATGTTAAGATTATTTCGCCAGAAATACTTCAGCCAGAGGCTGATATTGTAGAGCTAGCTCAGAAACATAATAATGGGGCTAACTTAACTATTACAGATGATATCTCAGAGGTTAAAGGAGTGGATATACTCTATACTGATGTCTGGGTTTCTATGGGCGAAGAGGTAGATTTTAAATCAAGGATAGATTTACTATTGCCTTATCAAATTAACGTAGGCTTACTTGCTAAGGTCGAAAATCCAGATGTCATCGTTATGCATTGTCTCCCAGCATTTCATGATCTTAATACTCAAATCGGACAAGAAATTTATGAAAAATATTGTCTGGCTGAGTTAGAAATTACAGATGAAGTATTTCATAAATACAGTGAAATCATCTTCCAAGAAGCTGAGAATCGTATGCATTCAATCAAGGCTATTATGTACAATTCCTTGAAAAATATTAAAATTCCCCCATTTTTCCCGTAAGTGTGATAAAATAAGTAGGAAATACACAATTTATAGGAGAGATAACATGGAATCACATTTGGTGAGAATCATTAACCGTCTGGAAATGATGGCGGCTGATGGTGGTAATTCGAAACGTAATTTTGAACGTGAAGGAGTAGTTGTTGCTGAAGTATCATTTAGTAACGATCCTGAAAATGGTCCAGTGTACATATTGCGTGACGTTGAAGCTCGCGAGTCATACTCATTTGATAGCATCGACTTGATTGCAATGGAAATCTACGATTTGCTTTACTAATAATTAATTTGGATCCTCAGATAGGGGTCCAAAAATTCAAAATGCCTGGGACTCAATAGTTTCAGGTGTTTTTTTAGGGCGAGAGTTTCGGTTTATGCTTGTTTTAATTGCAAAAAAATTGGAGTCACTTCAAAATGTTTTACGTAGAGTTTTTGATTGCTATGTCAATCATTATTTTTATACCGAAATATCGCATTTATAAGAAAATACTTTATTATTATACAGTCTTCTGATATAATATTGAAGAATATTAGTAAGGAGTATCTTGATGAATTTTTTGCATTTCTACCACAGTTTTGGTCTTACTTTAACTATGGTGTCTTAGTAACAATTATGATTTCAGTCTGCGTGGTCTTCTTTGGAACCATCCTTGGTGTCTTGGTATCCTTGGCCAAACGTTCTGGAATCAAACCATTGGAGTGGTTAGTAAGCCTTTATGTTTGGGTTTTCCGTGGAACACCTATGGTTGTACAGATTATGATTGCTTTTAACCTTATCCATATGAATCTTCCAACTGTTCAGTTTGGGATTTTGAATCTTGATTTGTCACGTATCGTTCCAGGTATTATCGTCCTTTCTTTGAACAGTGGTGCTTATATTTCTGAGAGTGTGCGTGCAGGTATTGAGTCTATTCCTAAAGGTCAGATTGAAGCAGCTTACTCACTTGGTATCCGACCATGGAATACCATGCGTTATGTGGTCTTGCCTCAAGCTATTAAAAATATCTTGCCTGCCTTGGGTAATGAGTTTGTCACTATTATCAAGGATAGTTCACTCTTGCAAACTATCGGGGTTATGGAGTTGTGGAATGGTGCACAAACTGTTGCAACGACAACCTACTTGACTTTGACACCACTCTTGTTCGCAGCCTTCTATTATTTGATTGTGACAACGGCTATGACTGCACTTTTGAAACAAATGGAAAAATCGACTTGGGAAGGGACGTAAAATAATGGCAGAAACAATTATTGAGATTAAAAGTCTCCACAAGTATTTTGGTAAAAACAAAGTTCTCAAAGGGATTGATTTAGATATTCAAAAAAGGTGAAGTAGTGGTTATCATTGGTCCTTCAGGATCTGGTAAATCAACTTTCCTACGCTCAATGAACTTACTTGAAACGCCTACAAAAGGGGTGATTTCCTTTGAAGGTGTAGATATTACAGACAAGAGCAACGATATTTTCAAAATGCGTGAAAAGATGGGAATGGTTTTCCAACAGTTCAACCTCTTCCCGAATATGACGGTTAAAGAAAACATCACTTTGTCACCGATTAAAACTAAGGGTGTTTCTAAAGCTGATGCTGAAGCTAAGGCTATGGAGCTTTTAGAAAAGGTTGGGTTGAAAGATAAGGCAGATGCCTACCCAACGAGTCTATCAGGTGGTCAGCAACAACGTATTGCGATTGCTCGTGGTTTGGCTATGGATCCAGACGTTCTCTTGTTTGACGAACCCACATCAGCCCTTGACCCAGAAATGGTTGGTGAAGTTCTTGCAGTTATGAAAGACCTCGCTAAATCAGGGATGACAATGGCAATCGTTACCCACGAAATGGGCTTTGCCTATGAGGTAGCTGACCGTGTCATCTTTATGGATGGCGGTGTTATTGTCGAAGAAGGCACGCCACGAGAAATTTTTCGACAATACCAAGGAAGAGCGTACTAAGGATTTCTTGAGTAAGGTTTTGTAAGATATCTATTAAGCATATAAACATTGTCTATGAAGACTGGAAGCTTTCCAGTCTTTTTCTGTTTGTGTTTTTTCTTTTCTAGAATCATTCTTGTTTAGGATAATATTACGGAAAAGATGGATAAATATGCTATAATGATGTCATATCAAAACTAATTAAGTAGGTAAAGAAAGATGCTCATATATGATGCGGCCTTAAAAACACCTTACCGAATTCTTGGCATTAACCTCCCTAAGGATAGTCTTTTGCATTTATCTAACCTAGGGCTGGCTGCCGGTGAAACTATTGAGGTGGTAACTAAGACCAAGAACAGTGCTATTATTATTGTTAAAGGTAGTCGCTTAGCCTTTGATGCTTCGATTCTGGATAAAATTGATTTGGCTCCTGCAGAGGAGGACCAGAAAAAAATCCCTCTTTCTGAACTACCAGTCGGACATTCTGCCATAGTTACGGATATCTTCTCAGCAAATGAAACCAAACGACGTCTTATGGATATGGGAATTACAAAGCGTACACGTGTTTTGTTGCGTAAAGTAGCACCTTTGGGAGACCCCCTAGAGATTAGTTTGAGAGGATATGAATTAACCTTACGCAAGTCAGAAGCGCAAATGATTAGTGTGGTCATGTTGGACGAGGAAGAGGAAAAATGACAGAAATTGCATTAATAGGTAATCCTAATAGTGGTAAAACCAGTTTATTCAACCTAATAACAGGACATAATCAGCGTGTTGGGAACTGGCCAGGGGTTACTGTTGAGCGAAAGAGTGGTCTGGTCAAAAAGAATAAGGATTTAGAAATCCAAGATTTGCCAGGAATTTACTCAATGTCACCCTACAGTCCTGAAGAAAAGGTGGCGCGTGATTATTTGTTAAGCCAAAGGGCTGACAGCATTTTAAATGTGGTTGATGCGACAAATTTGGAGCGTAACCTTTATCTTACAACGCAGTTAATTGAGACGGGTATTCCAGTCACTATTGCCCTCAATATGATTGACGTTTTGGATGGTCAGGGGAAAAAAGATTAATGTAGATAAATTGTCTTACCATCTAGGTGTGCCAGTAGTGGCCACCAGTGCCCTCAAACAAACTGGTGTGGATCAGGTAGTGAAAAAGGCAGCTCATACAACGACTTCTACGGTTGGTGACCTTGCCTTTCCAATATACGATGATAGGTTGGAAGCTGCCATTTCGCAAATTTTAGAAGTCTTGGGAAATTCGGTGCCACAAAGGTCTGCGCGTTTTTATGCCATTAAACTCTTTGAACAGGATTCTTTAGTTGAGGCTGAGCTAGACTTGTCCCAATTCCAACGAAAAGAAATCGAAGATATCATTCGTATCACTGAAGAAATTTTCACAGAAGATGCGGAGTCAATTGTCATTAACGAGCGCTATGCTTTTATCGAGCGTGTTTGTCAGATGGCTGAGAGTCATACAGAAGATTTCGCTTTAACCTTGTCGGATAAGATTGATAGGATTGTTACCAATCGTATTTTGGCTTTGCCAATTTTTTCAGTAGTCATGTATTTGGTCTACTTCTTATCTATCCAGACCGTTGGAACCATGTGGACAGACTGGGCTAATGATGTCCTCTTTGGTAAGTATGTTCCTGATTTGGTATCTTCTGGTCTTGATTATCTCCAAGTTCAGGATTGGCTTAAGTCTCTGATTGTTGATGGTATTGTAGCTGGGATTGGGACGGTACTTGGTTTCCTTCCTCAAATCTTCGTGCTATTTATCTGTTTAGGTGTGCTTGAAGATATTGGTTATATGAGTCGTATAGCCTTTGTTATGGATCGTATTTTCCGTCGTTTTGGACTATCTGGAAAATCCTTTATTCCCATGCTGATTTCAACAGGATGCGGTGTTCCAGCAGTTATGTCTAGCCGGACTATTGAAAATGAAAGGGATCGTCGGATTACCATTATGACAGCAACCTTCATGCCTTGTTCGGCCAAGTTGGAAATTATTGCTTTAATTGCAGGGGCCTTCTTCCCTGGTAATTCTTTTGTGGCACCAAGTACCTATTTTATTGGGATAGCTACCATCATCTTATCAGGTATCGCTCTCAAAAAGACTAGTTTTTAGGTGGTTTGACAAGTCCTTTTATCATGGAATTACCTGCTTACCACTGGCCAAAAGTCCTATCAGTCTTACGTTATGCTTTTGGTAAGGCCATGAGTTTTGTTAAACGTGCGGGAACAATTATTTTCAGTTTGACTGTCCTGATTTGGTTCATGTCCAACTACAACTTTATGTTACAGAACGTTGATACGGAAGTGAGTATCTTAGCAACTTTGGGTAAAGGCTTGTCCTGGATTTTTGAGCCTCTTGGCTTTGGGAATTGGCAGGCAACAGTTGCTGCTCTCGCAGGTTTAGCAGCCAAGGAGACAGTTGTTGCCACCTTCGGGATTCTCTATCATAACAGTAGTGAAGCTGGTTTGGCTACGGCTCTGCAAGCAGATTATTCAGCTCTAGCTGCTTATTCTTTCTTGATTTTTAACCTACTTTGTGCACCATGTTTTGCAGCTATCGGGGCTATTAAGCGTGAAATGGCTAATCTGAGATGGACGGTTGGAGCTATTGGTTTTCAAACAGGTTTGGCTTATTGTGTCAGCTTGATTTTATATCAATTTGGTCAATTTCTCCTTTATGGTAATCCAATATCGCTTTGGACACTTGTAGCAGTCTTATTTTTAGTGACTATGATTTACTTCGTTGTTCGTAAACCGCGTCAAATTAAGGATAAGATTATTACCTTGGAAAACCTTCAAGAAGCTAATAGTTAGGAGAAGTTGTTATGTCTACATTTATCATTGCTTTTATTATTTTCGCTTTGACTGGTTTAGGTATTCGTTACTATATTAAAGGAAAAGGATCTTGTGGAGATTGTGAGTGCTCTTGCCCGGTCAAAGAAGAAATGCATAAAGCTAATCACTAATGGAATATAAGAAAATGATCTCTAATTTGGATAAGGGGTCACTTTTTTCTTACAATGCAACTTGTGTAAATTTGAATATTATGATATAATTAAATGTTAATAAGGAGACTTTATGATTTTAAAAAGTAATAATATGTCAACTTCGACTTCTGAGATTGATGGACTCTATATTATCCAACCAAAGACAGTGACAGACGAGAGAGGAACCGTACGCGAACTGTTTCGTTTTAGTGCTTATTCTGATATTTTACCCTCTACAACTTGGTCTCAGATTAATCTAACTCAAACGAAAAAAGGTGCTGTAAGAGGGTTACATGCTGAGTCAATGTCTAAATTAGTAACTGTAGCCAAAGGATCAGCTTTCGGTGTCTATGTTGATATCAGAAATGACAGTACCAGTTTTGGTAAAATTGTAACAGTGGATTTATATCCTGGAGTTCAAGTTTTTGTTCCTAACGGCGTTTGTAACGGTTTCCAAGCTTTAGAAAACAATACAGAATACCTTTACTTTTTTGATAGCGAATGGATTCCTGGTATGTCAGGGCAAGCACTTTCTCCTTTAGCATCTGACCTTAAAATTGAGTGGCCAATACCAATTAATCCAAATAACCTTGAACAAATTTCTGAGAAGGACTTAAAGGCTCCAACCTTACAGGATATTATTGATCAAAATAATCAATCTACCTAAAATTATTTACTGTATTTTGTTTTATTTGATTTACTATACTATATTTCCTTTTGATTGATAATGGTCTTGCGTCCCAAATCTGACATAATATCGTTCACTACAAACACATTATATTTCTTTGTCAACTGTAGTGGGCGATGAAAAGCTAACATCTAGAGAGGACCGGATAGGTCCTCTTTTTATGTATGTTCAGAGTGATGAAGACACGTTTCTTAAAGTTAATGAAGTTTCTAGTGCGTTTTTGATGTATTGCTTGTGTCTAAGGAAAGTCCTAAAGACCGAAAGTATAAGTCTTTAGAGTATCTAGAGACTTATGTGTACACCTAAGCATTTTAACCACCGATAATGATATCCAATACCAGCCAGAAAATTGGGCAAATTTTTGAAATCTTCTTCATAAACTTCCTTTCCGTTTTTATTTATTGTACAATAAACAAAAACTAAGTCATCTTTTTGTTAGGAAAATGGAAAATCATGAAATCAAAACTTGGTACCACACTTAGAAAAGTTCGCAAAGGAAAGCAAGTCAGTCTCTGTTCTGTTGCAGATGAGCACCTTTCTAAGTCTCAAATATCGCGATTTGAACGCGGAGAATCAGAGATATCGTGTATTCGACTCATCAATATTTTAGACAAGTTACACATTACTTTAGATGAGTTACTTATTTTACATGATAAGGACTATATCAATACCGAATCGTTTGCTAACCTCGTTCAGTACATTCGTAAACAATACTCGTCTCAAAGTATCGATAATATATCTCGTCTGTGAGGAATGTATAAAATATATCTCGTCTGTGAGGAATGTATAAAGGTTGCCTAAGAGAAAGTATGATATGATGACATTGAAAGAATCTAGCGTGACTTAATAAAGGCGAAATAAAAGAAATAGGTTTAAACAGAGAGATTGTCCTAATTCATGAGACCTGATGTGCTGGTAATATCTAGAGAGAATTTGCGACAGGTCTCCGTCAGATGGAGTATACGGTGCATACACCTAGCTTTCGTTACTATGACTTACCATATCAAGACTGTCTGAATAAAGTTGGTACCGTAACTTTGCAGGATTATCGAGATGATTTGGTGGCTTTGATTGAAAGTTTAAATCAGCTACTGCTTCATTTTGGGACACTCTTTAGGTTTTCTAGTGACACAAATGGCTGCTAAAAAGATAGAGATTGATGGTATGATTTTCATGTGACCAGCTCTGACAGATAATATTTTTGCCTTTTATCCAACCATGCTAGCTTGTTTCGGCAAACACTTTTTACGTTGGTTTTTTGGAAAAAGCCATTCCGCCTTATAAAAAGAATTTTTTCAAGTATTGTATGAATGAGCAAGAGGAGTCTTTGAAAGAAGAAGTCTTTGCGACACTAGTGTCTGAGTCGGGTAAAGTTTACACTCAGATGGCCCTTCATTGATTTGATAAGAGAAAGGCGGCTTACGTGGATTTTAGTAACACTTCATGTCTTGTTCTTGTGATTGCGGGGGCTAAGAATAAGATGACTCATCCTAATATTGCTAGAAGAACAGCTAAGAACTACCGTGACTCAGTTCTTGTTTCACTAACGGGTGCAGATCACATGTATGAAAGTGGTAAATTCCAGCAAAAGACCTTAAGAGTTATTGAGGGGTAGAGACAGCAAAATGGTTTTGTAAATTAATTATGAAGAATAATCAGACGAAATTTGGACAAGTTCCCAGCTTTTTGTGTTTCATCTTAAATGTCTTTTTGAAAATTTTGAAAATTAAGTCACAAAGAGGCCTTCCTATGGTATAATTGAAAAAAAGTATGTATTGGAGAACACCATGGCGATTATAATGGACGGTAAGGCCCTAGCTGTTAACATGCAGGAGCAATTGCAAGAAAAGGTAGCACGTCTAAAAGAAAAGGAATGGATTGTTCCAGGACTAGTGGTAATTATGGTTGGAGAAAACCCTGCCAGTCAAGTTTATGTGCGTAATAAGGAACGAGCTGCTGAAAAAAAGCTGGCTTCCATAGTAAGACGGTCAATCTTTCTGAGAGTATCAGCGAGGAAGAACTGATTGAGGTCATTGAAAAGTACAATCAGGATCCGCTTTTCCATGGGATTTTGGTTCAATTGCCATTGCCAAATCATATTAGTGAAATGCGTATCCTTTTGGCTATTGATCCTAAAAAGGATGTGGATGGTTTCCATCCTATGAATACAGGGAACCTCTGGAATGGACGTCCTCAAATGGTGCCTTGTACACCAGCGGGAATTATGGAAATTCTCCGTGAGTACAATGTTGAATTGGAAGGTAAGACAGCAGTTATCATTGGACGCAGTAATATTGTAGGTAAGCCTATGGCACAGCTTCTCTTGGAGAAAAATGCCACAGTTACTTTGACCCACTCACGCACGCCACATTTGGCTAAAGTTTGTAACAAGGCCGACGTTTTGATAGTGGCTATTGGCCGTGCAAAATTTGTAACAGAAGAATTTGTCAAAGAGGGTGCTGTTGTCATTGATGTGGGAATCAACCGCGATGAAGAAGGTAAACTCTGTGGTGATGTTGATTTTGATCAAGTGAAAGAGAAGGTTAGCATGATCACGCCTGTCCCAGGAGGTGTAGGACCTATGACTATTACCATGCTGATGGAACAGACCTATCAAGCTGCTCTTCGTAGTTTGAAAGGATAGCTTATGAAAGTTGATGAAGACTTAGTTAGGCAAGTGATAAGACCTAGATTGAGAGAGTCTCACAAGGGCTCTTATGGTCGAGTGCATTTTGGTTGGTGGACTTTATCCTTATGGTGGCGCCATCATTATGGCTGCTATTGCCTGTGTCAACAGTGGTGCGGGCTTGGTTACAGTTGCTACAGATCGTGAAAATATCATAGCTCTTCATGCTCACCTTCCTGAAGCTATGGCCTTTGACCTAAGGGAGACTGAAAGATTTCTTGATAACCTTAGAGCAGCAGATGTTATTTTAATCGGCTCTGGTCTAGGTGAGGAGGAGACAGCTGATTGGGCCTTGGAGTTGGTCTTGGCAAATATTAGGTCAAACCAGAACTTGGTTGTTGATGGTTCTGCTCTTAACCTTTTGGCAAAGAAAAATCAGAGCAGCTTGCCAAAGTGTCACCTTATACTCACTCCCCATCAAAAGGAATGGGAAAGACTGTCTGGTTTAGCTATTTCAGAGCAGTCGGTTTCCAATACTCAAAGAGCCTTAGAGGAGTTCCAAAGTGGAACAATTCTAGTTGCCAAGAGCCATAAGACAGCTGTTTATCAGGGAGCAGAAGTAACCCATTTAGAGGTCGGTGGGCCCTATCAGGCAACGGGTGGAATGGGAGATACCTTGGCTGGTATGGTTGCTGGATTTCTTGCCCAATTTGCCTCAACTGACTCTTACAAGGCGGTCATCGTTGCGACTTGGCTCCACTCAGCTATTGCGGATAATATCGCTGAAAATGCTTATGTGGTTTTGCCGACTCGCATCAGCAAGGCTATTCCTAGCTGGATGAAAAAATTGTCATTATAAATCTGAAAACATGTCTCAAATTGAGGCAAGTTTTTTTTAATTTCGATATTTTTTAAGTTTGCTGAAGATGATTTGTGATAAAATATAATAAAATTTCTTATAAGAACATAGAGGAGATAAAGTGACATCATTTTGGGAAAAAAACTAGTCAAAAAATGGAAAAAATGGCGTCAGAAGAGAAAAGAAAAAATCGAGCGAATAAACCTAGAAAGCCAGTAAACATCTCGCGTCGTGTTTAACTTGCTTTTTGGTGTCGTCTTTGTTCTTTTTTTGTTACTTTTTGCGCGTTTGACCTATATGCAGGTTTATAACAAATCTTTTTATACTAAAAAATTAGAGGATAACTCCAAGTATACGGTTAGGATTGCAAGCGAACGTGGGCAAATCTTTGATGCCAAGGGGATTGCTCTTACGACCAATCAGAGTAAGGATGTTATCACCTTTACGCGTAGTAATCTAGTGTCATCAGATACCATGAAGAGTGTTGCGGAAAGATTGGCAACTTTGGTGACACTGACAGAGACTAAGGTGACAGATCGCCAGAAACGTGAATTTTATTTAGCTGATTCTGCTAACTATAAGCGTGTGGTTAATGATCTTCCTAATGACAAGAAGACAGATAAATTTGGTAATAAATTAGCAGAAGCTACTATCTACAATAATGCTATTAATGCGGTTCCTGATGAAGCTGTTGATTATTCTGAGGACGAGCTAAAGATAGTCTACATTTATTCTCAGATGAATGCTGTTTCTAATTTCTCAACAGTCATACTGAAGACGGCGGACTTGACTCCTGATCAGATTGCGATTGTGGCAGCTAAGCAGAAGGAACTTAATGGAATTAGAGTTGCTAAGGATTGGGAACGTCACACGTCTGATTCGTCCTTGTCCCCTCTTATCGGTAGGGTTTCAAGTTCAGAAGCAGGACTGCCTCAGGAGGATGCTAAGGATTATCTAAAAAAAGGGTATGCCCTAAATGACCGTGTAGGTACCTCTTATTTGGAAAAAGAGTACGAAGAGGAGCTCCAAGGAAAACATACTGTTCGTGAGATTACTGTGGACAAGGAAGGTAAGGTTGATAGTGATAAAATCATTCAGAAAGGTAGCAAGGGGAACAACCTGAAGTTGACCATCGACCTTGATTTCCAAAAGGGAGTTGAAGATATCCTTGGCCAACAACTATCTTCAGAGATTTCAGAGAATAAAGCGACCTATTCTGAAGGTATGTACGCAGTAGTTATGAATGCGGATACTGGTGCTGTCCTTGCTATGGCAGGACAAAAACACGAGCAAGGGGCACAGGATTTTAAGGCTGATGCCTTAGGAACCATCACCGATGTCTTCACTCCAGGTTCTGTAGTTAAGGGGGCTACTTTAACCGCAGGTTGGCGCTCGGGTGCTATCTATGGGGACCAGGTATTAACTGACCAACCTATTAATATTGCTAGTTCGCCCCCAATTACCTCTTGGTTTACAAATAAAGGTAGTCGTGCCATTACCGCAACTCAGGCCTTAGAATATTCCTCAAATACCTATATGGTTCAGATTGCTATCAAACTTCTTGGGCAACAGTATGTTCCAGGAATGTCCTTGTCGACTGATAATATGGAAAAGGCGATGACGACGCTTCGTGATACTTATGCTGAGTTTGGTATGGGTGTGTCTACGGGACTTGATTTACCAGGAGAATCAGAAGGTTACATTCCCAAGAATTATAATGTAGCCAATGTCTTGACAGAGGCTTTTGGACAATATGACTCTTATACAACCATCCAGTTGGCTCAGTATGTTGCCTCAATCGCAAATGGTGGAAAACGTGTAGCACCTCACATCGTCGGAGGTATCTATGATGCTGGTGAAAATGGTAGTCTAGGAACTTTATCTTCAACTGTAGACACGCGCGTCCTTAACAAGCTATCCTTAGATTCTAAGCAATTAGGGATTATCCAACAAGGGTTTCATGACGTGGTCAACTCAGGTTCTAGTCTTGCAACCGGTAAAGCCATGGCAAGTTCTATTATTCCAATTAGTGGTAAAACAGGGACAGCCGAAACCTATGCAACAGATGGTTCAGGAAATTCAGTAACGACAGTTAACCTTAATGCTGTTGCCTATGCGACAGCCAAAGATGGTACTAAGTTGGCGGTTGGGATTATGTACCCACATGCTTTAGACGGGAAGAGTAAGGCCCATCAAAATGCCGTTAAAGCTATCATGGAACTTTATCAAAATACTCACTAATAATATAAAATCTCTTGTGCCTTGCATGAGAGATTTTTCTGTGATATAGTGTTTGAGTATTTGTTCTTTAAGATATGAGTTGAGAAATATAAAAGAAATGGAGGACCTCATGCTTTATCCTACTCCAATTGCTAAACTGATTGATAGATTTTTCAAAACTTCCAGGAATTGGGGCTAAGACGGCGACACGTCTGGCTTTCTATACCATTAGCATGTCTGATGAAGATGTCAATGATTTTGCAAAAAATCTTTTAGCAGCAAAACGTGAGTTGACCTATTGTTCAGTTTGTGGTCGTTTGACTGATGATGACCCATGTATTATTTGTACGGATGAAACTAGAGACCGTACTAAGATTTTGGTTGTTGAGGACTCCAAAGATGTTTCTGCTATGGAAAAGATTCAGGAATATCGTGGTCTCTACCATGTGCTTCAAGGGCTTATCTCCCCTATGAATGGTGTTGGACCAGATGATATTAATTTAAAAAGTTTGATTACCCGTCTTATGGATAGCGAGGTTGACGAGGTCATCATCGCAACTAATGCAACGGCCGATGGTGAGGCAACCTCTATGTATATTTCACGGGTCCTCAAACCTGCAGGTATTAAGGTGACCCGCCTAGCGCGTGGGCTGGCTGTTGGTTCTGACATCGAGTACGCTGATGAAGTAACCTTGCTAAGAGCCATCGAGAATCGAACAGAACTGTAGAAAAAGTGTTGGTATAGCCAACCCTTTTTGTTTATTGTCATTAGGTTTCTCATTAAAAACTTTGTAAAATAAAAAGGCTTAAATGATGAGGGATCATGATGTAAATTGCAAAAAAATTAAATAACAATGTTGTCCAAGCCATGGATAATGACGTAGAATACATCGTTATGGGTAAGGGACTTGGCTTTCCAAAAAAAGATCGGAGAGACGGTTAATAAAGAGAAGATTGAAAAGACCTTTGTCTTGGAAAATCCGGAGACAGTGGCCAAATGGACTCGTGTTTATGTAGATTTGCCTGATGGTGAAATGCAGGTCTTTTTGAATATCATCACTTTTGCTGAAGCTGTTCTGCAAACCAAGTTTGATCCCTCTTTTTTTATTGCTCTTGCAGACCATCTTCATTATGCTATTGAACGCAGTAGAGAAGAAATATCCCTACAAAATCCTTTGGCTTGGGAAGTTAGAAATTTTACCCTCGGGAGTATGAAATTGGAAAACAAGTCCTTCGTTTGATTGCCAATGATTTAGAAGTGGAATTGGTAGATGATGAGGCAGCCTCAGTCGCTTTGCACTTTGTCAATGCATAAAAGGATGCGGGTCTCCATGAAAAAGACTGACAGATGACTCAAATTGTGGTTTGCATTAGTGAGATTGTCCGTCTTCATTTTGCTTGTGACTTGGAGCAAGATAGTTTTTCTTTTAACCGTTTTATTACTCATCTTCGGTACTTAGCGCAACGTATTGTGAGTGGGATTAGTGGTGGTAAAAACGATGCTTTTCTATATGAATAAGCCAAGACTAACTACCCAAAATCTTTTATCTGTACCCAAAAGATCGTCACCTATATCAAGTCAAGTTATGCTTTTGAAGTTAGTTTAGACGAACAGGTCTATTTGACCATTCATATCCAACGCTTTAGAGATAATATCGATAAGTAAGCGATTCTCATAGATATTATATAAAAAGCAGACAATTAGGCTTAGGTCTGCATTTTTTCTGTATCCTTGTGATATAATGAATTGATTGATATTGTACTGAAATTATTCGGTGAAAGTATTGAATGCAATTTAGTATTCGTCATAAAAAGCTAATTTGTTAATGAAAGGAAGGGAGCAGCTCTGTCCTTTAAGTAGGCTCAGCTATTCCGAAAAAGCATGCTATGTACGTTGAAATGATTGATGAGACTGGACAAGTTTCAGAAGAAATAAAAAAATCAAACCTTGGAATTACTTGATTTTGCAGCGCAAAAACTTGGCAAGAAAGACAAGGAAATGGCGGTTACTTTTGTAACTAACGAACGTAGTCACGAATTGAATTTGGAGTATCGTGATACGGATCGTCCAACCGATGTTATTAGTTTGGAGTATAAGCCGGAGTTAGATATTACCTTTGATGAAGAAGATTTGGCTGAAAATCCTGAATTGGCTGAAATGATGGGGGAATTTGATAGTTATATCGGCGAACTCTTTATTTCTATTGATAAGGCTCGCGAACAAGCTGAGGAATATGGGCATAGCTACGAGCGTGAGATGGGCTTTTTGGCTGTTCACGGATTTCTTCATATCAACGGGTATGATCATTACACCCCAGAAGAAGAAGCGGAAATGTTTGGATTACAGGAAGAAATTTTGACTGCTTATGGACTTACGCGACAATAACCCACAAAAAAAGTGGAAAAACAGAGAATTTACGACCAGTTTCGAGTTTGCTCTGACAGGGATAATAACGGCTGTTAAAGAAGAACGCAACATGCGTAAACATTTGGTATCGGCTATCTTAGTGGTGTTGGCTGGCTTGGTTTTTCGTGTGTCAGCGATAGAATGGATTTTTCTCCTGCAGGCAGTTTTTCTAGTAATTGCCCTAGAGATTGTTAATTCTGCCATGGAAAATGTTGTTGATTTAGCCAGTAATTATCACTTTTCCATGCTAGCTAAAAATGCTAAGGATATGGCTGCAGGAGCGGTTCTGGTTGTCTCTTGTTACGCACTCATTACTGGTATGATTGTTTTCATACCTAAAATTTGGGATTTGATTTTTAACTAAAAAATAGAAAGAAGATATATGACTTTTAAATCAGGATTTGTGGCCATTCTTGGTCGACCTAATGTAGGAAAATCAACCTTTTTGAACCATGTTATGGGGCCAAAAAATTGCTATCATGAGTGATAAGGCTCAAACAACCCGTAACAAAATTATGGGGATTTACACAACAGATAAAGAACAGATTGCTTTTTATTGATACACCGGGTATTCACAAGCCCAAGACAGCACTTGGAGATTTCATGGTGGAATCTGCTTATTCAACCCTTCGTGAAGTGGATACAGTCCTCTTCATGGTTCCAGCCGATGAACCGCGTGGCAAGGGCGATGATATGATTATCGAACGTCTTAAGCAAGCCAAGGTTCCGGTTATATTGGTGGTTAATAAGATTGATAAGGTCCATCCAGACCAGCTCCTTGAGCAGATTGATGATTTCCGTAAACAAATGGATTTCAAGGAGATTATCCCAATCTCAGCTCTTCAAGGAAATAATGTTTCCCACCTTGTAGATGTTTTAAGTGATAATCTTGAGGAAGGTTTCCAGTATTTCCCATCGGATCAAATCACAGACCATCCAGAGCGTTTCTTGGTATCTGAGATGATTCGTGAAAAAGTCCTACAGTTGACGCGTGAAGAAATTCCGCACTCAGTTGCTGTTGTCATTGATTCTATGAAGCGTGATGAAGAGACTGATACGGTTCACATTCGTGCGACCATCATGGTTGAGCGTGATAGCCAAAAAAGGTATTGTCATCGGTAAAAAAGGTGCTATGCTTAAGAAAATTGGTACTCTTGCTCGTAAAGATATTGAGCTCATGCTTGGGGACAAGGTCTTCCTTGAAACTTGGGTGAAGGTTAAGAAAAATTGGAGGGATAAAAAACTTGATTTGGCCGATTTTGGTTATAATGAAAAAGAATACTAAGAAAAGCTGGGCCACTTGCTCGGCTTTCTTTCTAGAAGGAGGGGCAGATGCCTGAGTTACCTGAGGTAGAAACAGTTAGACGAGGTTTAGAAAAGCTGTTACTAGGAAGGACTATTTTGTCACTTGAAGTTAAGGTCCCTAAAATGATCAAGACATCATACGATAGTTTTTTGCATGATTTGCCTGGTCAGACGATTCAAGCCATGCGACGTAGGGGAAAGTATCTCATTTTTGATTTTGGTCAGTTGATAATAATTTCTCACTTGCGCATGGAGGGAAAATATCTGCTGTTCACAGACCAGGTTCCTGACAACAAACATTTTCACCTCTTTTTTAAGCTAGATGATGGCTCAACCCTGGTTTATCAGGATGTACGCAAGTTTGGGACTTTTGATTTATTGGATAGGAAACAAGAAGAGGCCTATTTTACAAGGAAAAAACTTGGCCCTGAGCCTACCAAGAAGACCTTTAAATATGTATCGTTTGAGAGAGCCTTAATGCATTCTGGCAAGTCCATTAAGCCCTTACTCTTGGAGCAGAAGTTAGTAGCCGGTCTAGGAAATATCTACGTTGATGAGGTGCTTTGGGCAGCCAAGGTTCATCCTGAGACACCAGCAAATAAACTTAGCAAGGCAGCCATGAAACGGGTTCACGATCAAACGATTGCCATTTTACAGCTGGGGATTGCTAAGGGTGGTTCCACTATAAGGACCTATCGTAACGCCCTTGGTGAGGATGGGACCATGCAGAATTATCTACAGGTTTATGGAAAGACAGGTCAACCTTGTCCACGTTGCGCAAGCATGATTGTGAAAATCAAGTCAGGAGGAAGAGGAACACATTTGTGTCCTCATTGTCAAAAACGATGATTATAGGATTAACAGGAGGCATTGCTTCAGGGAAATCAACCGTAGTTGAAATAATTAAAGATGCAGGTTATAAGGTCATTGATGCTGATCAACTAGTACACGACATGCAGGTCAAAGGGGGAAGATTGTATCAAGCCTTGCTTGATTGGTTGGGAGATGGGATTCTTCTTCCTAATGGGGAATTGAACCGTCCTAAGTTAGGGCAACTGACTTTTTTCAAGTGAAGAAATGCGATATCAATCTGCTGAAATTCAGGGAAAGATTATTCGAGAAGAACTGGCAGCAAAAAGAGACTGCTTGGCCAAAGAAGAGGACGTCTTTTTTATGGATATTCCTTTACTTTTTGAAAATGATTATCAGGATTGGTTCGATCAGATTTGGTTGGTGGCGGTGTCACCTCAAGTACAAGGACAACGCTTGATGAAACGGAATCACTTAAGTGCTGAGGAAGCAGGCATGCGTATTGCTAGTCAAATGCCTTTAGCCGAAAAACTGCCCTATGCTAGTTTAGTTATCGACAACAATGGGAACATCGATGATTTGAAGAAGAAGGTGAAGGGTGCCATAAAAGATTTAGCTAACCTCGTATAGTTAGTCATTGTGTTATAATGGATAGTGAATTTTAGAAAGAAGATGATTATTTGCGCCAAAAAGAGCTTGAAACCGCTGATTGGCAACGAAATCTTAAAATTGCTTGGATAGGAACCTTTTTTTACTGGGGCTAGTTTTTCTATTGTCATGCCCTTCATGGCTCTCTATGTAGAAGAACTAGGGGTTAAAGGTGCTATGGTAGAATGGTATGCTGGTTTATCTGTTGCCCTATCTGCTTTAGCTTCAGCCTTGGTTTCACCAGTTTGGGGACACTTGGCGGACCGTTATGGTCGAAAGCCCATGATGATTAGAGCCAGTATGGTCATGACCTTTACAATGGGAGGCTTAGCCTTTGTGCCTAATGTCTTCTGGATGCCTTTTTTTGAGAATCTTGAATGGATTGTTTGCAGGTTATGTGCCAAATGCAACAGCTTTGATTGCCAGTCAGGCTCCTCAGCAACGTTCTGGCTATGCCTTGGGCACATTATCAACTGGTCTCACAGCTGGTGTTTTGATTGGCCCTTTGCTAGGTGGTGCCATATCTGAGGCCTTTGGTATGCGAGGGACCTTTCTATTAGTTGGGTTGATTTTGTTTATCTGTTGTCTCTTGACTATCTTTGGTTTGCGAGAGGACTTCCAATTAATTGAAAAGGTAGAGATAATGAGTTTTTCGCAAGTATTTGCTAAAATTCCTAGCAAATCGCTTTTAATTGGCCTCTTTGTGACTAGTATGATTATCCAGATTTCTGCCCAATCAATTGCTCCAATCTTGGCGCTTTATATTCGTTATTTGGGTCAAAGTGATAATATCCTTTTTTACTCAGGGCTAATTGTGTCCGCTATGGGCTTTTCAAGTCTTTTAAGCACTCCTTATTTAGGACGACTTGGTGATCGCATTGGGAATCATCGTTTGCTCTTAATGGGCTTATTCTATAGTTTCCTCTTGTATTTCCTTTGTGGTTTTGCAGGTTCAGCCTTGCAACTTGGCCTTTTACGCTTTGCCTATGGTTTTGGTGTAGGTGCCTTGACGCCTAGTGTCAATTCCTTATTGACCAAGATGACCCCAAAAGAAGGAATTTCAAGAATCTTTAGCCTTAATCAAAGTTTTTCATACATTGGACAAGTTTTAGGACCCTTTGTGGGTTCAGCTGTTGCAACAGGATTAGGCTATCGTTGGGTTTTCTTTGTGACAGCAGCCATCGTCTTTGGAAATTTTGTTTGTTCCTTAATCATCTTTAGAAAATCGCTAGGAGTTAAGAATATAGGTGAGAGTTAAAATCAATTTAAAGTGTAGTGAATGTGGGAGCCTCAACTATCTCACAAGTAAAAATAAACAGAATCATCCTGAGAAAATTCAGGTACCTAAATTCTGCCCCAAGGATAGAAAAGTAACCTTACATGTTGAATCTTAAGGGGTTCTATGGTAGAATTAAAGGGACTTTTTCGGAGGAATAACTATGTACAACTTATTATTAACGCTGCTCTTGGTTATGTCAGCTATTATTGTGATTGCGGTATTCATGCAGCCACAAAAAATCCAAGTAGCAATGTCTTTGATGGTGGTGGGGCAGAAGCACTATTTGAACGTAGTAAACCACGTGGCTTTGAAGCCTTTATGCAACGCTTTACAGGAAT